>Ga0334895_1001109_pt1 | contig 30006 bp, 31 predicted proteins | sample GraSluR3_MG_7_FD_207229 | JGI IMG/M metagenome (GOLD analysis project Ga0334895, IMG submission 207229) | Sludge microbial communities from methane-producing bioreactor in Wageningen University, Netherlands - Granular Sludge_31_05-R3 | ecosystem: Engineered > Bioreactor > Anaerobic >... | reverse complement strand
GTATCGGCAGAGGAATGCCAATCAGAAGGGTGTGAACTGGCAGTTCACTGCTGAAGAAGCCAGGGTAAAGCTCAAGTGGCTATACCCTGTTCTAACTTTTTGATGTTACAAGATACTAGTCTACCGCCAGGAATGTATTGCTGATTCTTATGTTCTTGATACTGCAGTGCTGCATGCAACAACAGATTCTGATCGATAGGCATTCTCCTCTCCCTTAGTACTACTCACGATGCATAAACAAAGAAGGGTCTTAATTAATACTTTTCACGTACACCGAATTCAGCATCCTCCACCCATGTCTCCGGTCGTTCTACCATTACAAGAATATCATCAATCAGGTCGTAATGGCGTCGTTCCTCTTCTATGATCTTTGCCAATGCACGTTTCTGTTTTACATCAGAAACCTGGTCATGTTGTTCCGAATAGAATTCAATACTTTTCAGCTCTACCTCAAGGGCTTGTTCATAAATAGCGACTTGCGCCTCTTCTTCCAGAAAATCTTCCTTGCTGAACTGCTTGAATATTTCTGCAGCACGTACTGAAGCATCAGAGGTACTCGCAGGAACTTCAGTATTATTCTTCATAGCTTCAAAGGTAGCTTTATGTCGATCTTCATCTTCAGCAAGCATGGTGAAAATTGAAGCAAAACCTTTTGAGCCCGCCTTGCGTGCAAGATCACGATAGAAAGCTGCTCCCTCAATTTCCATGCGTATAGCAACATCAAATAAATTCATAAGAGCCTCCTCTTTTTGCACAAACCATACTACCAAAGGTTATCCACGCACGCAAGCAAATACGAGCATTTCTTTTCCTATTATAATTATAGGAATTTGTATAAAAATGGAATTTATCAGAAAGTTATCTATAGATTATGACAAATTTTCTCAATAATTTTAGCATTTTTTTGATTAAAATATATCATATATAGAATTAACTATTTACAATCATACATTTTCTAATTTGTCAAGAAAAAAATAATTTTCTTTTGAAAACCTATTGCCTAAATCGATAATTAAGGAGATATTACAGCTGTGAAGTAAAATGCCTTCACACAAATGAAATCGCATGAGGAGGGGTCACATGAAAAATGACACCGGCAAAACAAGGATGCAGTTCCTATTGGCCAACACTGGTTTCGTGTTCACCGAAACAGACTACCAGGCCCTGTCCAATCACATAGAAGTGCATAAATATCTAATTAACCAGCGTATTCCCTGGACCGTCACCTGGGATGATGCAGCATTTTCCTGGTTGGAAAATGTATTTCGTCCCATTATGCAGGTAGTCGATCGATGGGAAGTATTGGCAGCGTTCCCGCATCAAAGCAGAGCTCAGCTGTATTTTGCGATCGCAAATCACTGGTATTACTACCAGCAGAAACACCCAGAAGCAGATGTATCGCTGGCAGCAATGGATTATGCAGCAACCTATGGAAAAGGTCTCGGCCGCTGGGTATCTAAACTGCACAAACCACGCAACATCGCATAATCACATTCGTACCGTGTACTTTCTTGCAGAAGATTGTAAAAACATGCTATGAGAAGCTCATGAATAGCATGAAAGCCTCCCACATACACAGCAACCTCGTACACGGTACCTACACAGTGACCATTGTGTATTTTCTGCTTGGTTTTCTTTCAATCTATACAGGATTGCTGGCATTAGGATGTATGGCTATTCCCTTCCTGCTTATTCTACGTCACCATGAAAAACGATGGTGCCACCGGTACTGCCCCCGAGCGAGCCTTATCACGATAACGGGAAAGCGCAATCAAAAAAAATGGAAAATCCTCCCACCTAACTGGCATACCGGAACCGTGAGAAAGCTGTTTCTCTGGTATTTCTCGCTCAATTTACTCTTTATTGCAGGGAGCACGACACAGATCGCCCTTGGCAGAATGGAAGCAATGCCCTATATCCGTTTGTTTATAGCTATCCCATTGTGGCCACTTCCTCAGGTGTTCAGTCCTGCAGGCCCCGAATGGTTAACACACCTTTCGTACCGATTTTACTCAATGATGCTGAGCACAACCATTTTGGGAATTACTTTTTCTCGCATATGGAGACCTCGCGCGTGGTGCGCCATCTGTCCGATCGGCACCCTATCGAACAAGATGACGCAACGATATCGGTCCTGACAAGAACAAATCTATAAAGCAAGCTTCAGAATCTTTTCAATATCGGTTCCCACAAGCTGTTTCAAGTTCCCGATCGAATCACGACCGATCATAGCCGTTTCCACCATCTGAGGAATACGTTCATTGCCAATGCCGGCATCACTCAGGCGTACTGGGAGCCCGAGTGATCGGAAGAAAGCTTCAAGACGATCGATAGCCACTTCAATAATCGTTTCCTTATTATCCAACGTCAGACTCACATCCCAGACTCTGCAGGCAAACTGTACAAACCGATCAATATGCTCATGATACACATACTTCATCCAGGCAGGAAAAACGATGGTAAGACCGGCTCCATGAGCAATATCGAATTGCCCGCTCAACTCATGCTCGATGGCATGACTTGCCCAGTCTCCTACCCTTCCACGGTCTAAAAGTCCATTGTGGGCCAATGTTCCTGTCCACATCAATTCCGCACGATAGCGATATTCATTCGGATGCTTGAGTACCAATGGAGCGTAAGTGATTACATTTCGCATTGCCTGCTCAAGAAAACGATCTGAAAGATCATTGTACTGCTCACGGGTGAAATAACGCTCCATCAGATGAGCCAGGATGTCGGCGGCACCGCAGGCACTCTGGTATGCCGGCAATGAATAGTTTGTCTCCGGATCCATGATCGCAAATTGCGGCATGAGAGCTTCACAGTTCACCGCACGCTTTATATGGTTTTTCCAGTCAGTCAGAACACTGCTGATTGAACTTTCTGAACCGGCAGCCGGAATCGTAAGCACTACCCCTACCGGCAGCGTTTCGCGTACGGAACACGCCGTATTCATATAGTAGTCATCCCAAATATCTTCATCTTCGGTAAGCTTCACACCAAATCCAATCGCTTTGGCTGAGTCAATAACACTCCCCCCGCCAACAGCAATAATGATATCGACAGCTTCCTTACGGCACAGCTCAATACCTTCCCGCACGAGAGCGAGTCGTGGATTGGGTGCCACTCCACCGAGTTCTATAACCGTCATTCCGCTCTGCTGCAGCGATCGAGATACCTGATCGTATATTCCATTACGTTTAATGGAACCACCACCATAATGGAGCAACACCTTCGAACCATAGGATCTGGCCATTGCTCCGACTTGAGCAATGGTCCCCTGACCGAACACGATTCTGGTAGGGTTATAAAAGGTAAAATTCTTCATGTATATGATCCTCCTTCAGAATCTACTGAATATCCTGTTCTCAGACAAAGAAATCCTACCACTAGTATAGCATATACCTAAGGTGATGGCTATTGAAGGCTGGAAACTCTCCGGGGACCGTGGTACCATACCGAACTGTCGATAACTCGACAGTGGAGCAGTCATGCAGATAGAAGTAGACCCGAAACAGTCGGAAGGCCTCTTTGAAACTCCCCTTCTCCACCAAACCAGTTTCTGGTCAACAGTGAAGACATCACAGGGGATTGCAACGAAAGCCTTCGATTTGAAAATCCGCGCCCGCGATATCGGATCCAAGGTTACTGCCCCCTATCTTCTCGATGACCTTCTAATTCTTTTTCAGCATATCAGTGACGATCAAACAGTTGGTTATATTCCCTACGGACCTTCGGTAAGTCCTCAGGAAGATCGGATCGGATCCTTTCTGGAAGAACTCTCAGAGTCGCTTCGTCCGCTTCTTCCCGACTCATGTATGCTGCTGCGCTACGACCTTCCCTGGCAATCTCCGTGGAGCAAAGATGCCGATGGATTTGATATTGCCGGACAATGGTTAGGCCCTCCTGAACCCGATCTCCAGGAACTACGGTTAAACTGGGGAACTCAGGAAAGGAATTTGAGAAAATCCCCGACAGATCTGCTGCCAGCAGATACCATGCTGCTTGACCTCACCGGCAATGATGACATGCTGCTTTCCCGTATGAAACCAAAAACGCGGTATAATATCAGGTTAGCAGAACGTCATCAGGTACGTATACGCAGCGGATCGTTTGCCGACATGGACATCTTCTATGAACTGTATCGTCAGACATGCCAGAGAAACCATATACACCTCCATCACCGAGCATATTTTGATGCCATGTTCGCCCCGCATGCCACAAGAGAATCGGGAGTAGACTTTGATCTGCTCATCGCCGAACATAACCAGGTGCCACTGGCAGCAGTATTTATTGTCTATGCAAGTATACGAGCAACGTATCTATTCGGAGCATCTGCTTCAGAAAACAGGAACCTCATGGGGACCTATCTTTTGCAGTGGGAAGCCATACAACGGGCAAAAGCGCGTGGATGCATTGAATACGACTTATTCGGGACTGCACCGAACGGCGATCCTTCACATCCCATGCATGGATTATACCGGTTTAAAGCAGGGTTCGGTGGAACCGAATTACATCGGATGGGGTGCTGGGACTACCCTCTGGAAAATAGTGCATATCAGCAATTCTCCCATCAGGAATTAGTCACGCAAGGATATCATATCCGCTAAGCGATACATCACCCGTTTAGGTGACCCCTGAATACCCCACTCTCCCATGAAAATAACCTCGGGAAGCGATAGCTTAGCTGCACAGAACATTCTATGGTTCTCAGTGGAGATAAAGCTATGAAATACACCCCTTGGAAAGACATCACAGTAGTAGCCGCGGCTGTGTTATTGGCACTCGTTTCTCTCACATTCATCGGACGGCTGACCATAGACAGTTCAACCGATGTATTCCTTCCACAAGACACTCCCACCGTAGCCACCAATGCACATATTGAAGAGACATTTGGCTCTATGGACGCCATCATTGTAGGGGTATCACGTGAAGAAGGCTCAATACTACGAGAAAATTCACTGAAAATTATTGATATCCTGACACAACAGATCAGCGAGCTTGATGGCGTGAGTTCAGTAGTATCGTTGACCAACACCGACCATATGCAATCAGGCCCGGAAGGCTTTGAAGCCGTCCCATTATATACCGGATCCGGGCAGAATGAGATTTCCGCAATGCTATCCCGTCTTGATTCCTGGCCTGAAGTCTATTATGGAAGCCTAATCTCAGAAGATCAGCGGATGGCCGCGATAATCGTCCAATCTGAGTATGGTGTACATCAGGAGGTGCAGTACGCATTGCTTGACAAAATCTCCACCATGATCGGCACTCTGGATACCCAGGGAGAAGAATTCTCCCTAGTAGGTCTTCCTGTGGTCAAACAGCAGATCAATCGCAGCCTCATCAGTGATATGGCCATCCTAGCCCCGATAGTCGGATTATTGATTATCATAGTGCTTTTCTTCTCATTTCGCCGCTTTGCAGGCATCGTACTTCCACTCATCGGATTAGTCCTGTCTGCAGCGATCACCCTCGGAATCATGGCCGTATTCGATATTACCTTCACCATGGCAACCATGCTGGTTCCTGTCCTGCTTCTCATTGTCGGCAGTGCCTACGCCATACATGTCATGAGCCATTTCTATGAAGAGGTGACACACATAAATCGTCCGGTTGATGCATTGCAGACAAGACAGATTATTCGAGAGGTTTCCCACCGAAATCGTCTTCCTATTATCATGGCGGGAGTCACCACTGCTGCCGGCTTTATTGCCCAGTTTACCAGCCCTCTCGCTCCATTTCGAACCTTCGGGTTACTCAGCGCCATTGGTGTAGTCCTATCACAGCTCTCCTCACTCTACCTCCTTCCCGCATTGCTTCGAATTACGTACCGAAATGGCATCGACCCGATCAGGCTCCATGCAGAACGAGACCAAATCAGGGAAGTGAAAGGACATCCGGTATTCACGTTTCTAGAACGGGTGGCTCTCCGAGGACGAATTCCCCTGATCATCCTGACCATAGTCATTGCAGGAGGAACCATCCTTCTTGTTCCGAGCATCGAATCAGGTACCAACATGCTTGGATTCTTCAATCCCTCAAGCCGCCTTGTTCGTGATACCAACCGGTTTAACAATTCTATGAACGGTAGTGGCATCCTCACCATCATGCTCGACGGTAAAGAACCGGCAGCAGTACTTGATCCGAATTTCTTAGTGACTCTCGATCAGTTTGCTGAGCAAATGCAGACGCATGAGACAGTCGGAGCAGTACAAACTGTCACACCATATCTCAAACGGATGAATTTCATCATGCAGCAGGATACTGAACCCTATGCTGCAGCAGAAACGGCAGAAGTGGATTTCGATTTCTTTGGTGGATCCTTTGGAGCAACCGATACATTTGCAGTGACTGACACACCGGAATCAGAGATAACTGAAAGCACCTGGGATCCTGCCACCTATGCAGAAATTCCTACCGATCCGGCAAAATACGGCAAGGAAAATACGGAAGAACTTAAGCAGCTTCTCTCCCAATACCTGCTGCTATATGCCGGTAACCTTGATACGTTCATCAATGATGAATTAGAACCCAGTGCTACGCTTGTAACTATTCAGCTACGTCAAACAGACACAGACACACTTCGTTCCACGATTGGAGAAGCTCAGGAGTACTGGGAACAGGCACTGCCTGAAGGATGGGAGATATCAATCGGAGGCGGAGAAGCAATCAGTCTAGCCCTAACCGATCTGGTCACACGATCGCAGATTTATTCATTGGTAGGAGCACTATTAATCGTATGGGTGCTCGTCAGCCTTATATTCCGATCCCCGGTTGCCGGTATTATTGGACTCATCCCGGTTTTATTCGCACTCGCCGGTATTTTTGGATTCATGGCTATCTTACAGATTCAGCTGGATGTGATTACCAGCTTATTAGCTGCTCTGGCAATTGGTATCGGAGTCGACTACGCTATTCATTTCATGAGTGCCTGCCAGAGACAAGCCTGCACTCACTCAGGTAATCAGGGAGGTCTGCATATGATCATGCACACCACAGGAAGAGCCATCGTTATCAATGCTGCAAGTGTCACCATCGGCTTTTCCGGTCTCATATTCAGTCGGTTTATTCCCATCCAGCAGATGGGCATACTATTCTGCGTCTCCATGGTCTTCGCAGGGCTATCAAGTCTTACGGTACTCCCAATGGTGTTACAGAGCACCAATCCAAAATTTCTTACCAAACAGAGGAGGAACACGAAATGAAAAAACTTATTCGTTTCATACTGCCTATACTACTCATGTCACTCATTCCTGCCGTCCTTGGAGCAGCAGAAACCGGACCCGAAATCATGCAGCAAGTCATGGATGTGCAAGCTGCTGACAGTTCTGCCATGGATATCCGCCTGACTCTCATCGAGGCCAATGGCGATGAACGGGAACGACGGATTCAAACCCTCACGATGACCGAAGAGGGACTTACGAATACCATCACGGTGTTTCTTTCTCCTGCAAGTGTGAAAAACACCCGTTTTCTCACACGGCAACGGAGCGATGGCATTGATGATCAATGGATATACCTCCCTGCACTCGGTCGAATCAAGCGTATTGCAGCTACAGAAGGTGGTGGATCGTTTATGGGAAGTGATTTTACCTATGCCGACATGGCTTCCACTACCTATGATACCGATGAAGCTGAACATACTCTGATAGGAGAGGAAACCCTACAAGGCCGAGCGGCCTATGTGGTGGAATCAGTACCAATCACCACAAGTGATTACGGCAAGACGATCATATGGGTGGATCAACAGACCTACCTACCGCTCAAGGTGGATTTCTATGATCAAAGCGGCTTGACCCGTGTCAAACAGTTGACCACTGACGCAATCGATTATCTTGAAGGACGCTGGATCACCCGGAGTATTACCATGACTACGTTGGGTACTGGTCATAGCACCCGTATCGAAATTCTTCAGGCAAAGTACGATATTCCGATGAACAGCGGATACTTCACTACAGCATTTTTAGAGACAGGGAGAGTATTATGACCAAAAAGATAGGAATTTTCTGTATCAGCATGATGCTGTTTATCGCCACACCAATCAGTGCATTTGATGGCTTTTCAGATATTTTCGAAGAACCGGCAGCTCCCGCTGAGGCTCAGAGTGCTATCACGGTAGATGGGAAAGTCTCATTCAGTATAGAAGCGATCGCAGGAGAAGATGATCCGCTTGATGGCCGTGTGGATATCGGAGGCGGCCTCGATATCGACCTGTCATGGCGAGGCTCCATTGTGGATGCCCGCACAAGCTTCACCCTCAACCCCTCAGCACAGACTGAGTTCGCCTGGTATGATGTATTTACCGGACTCTCACTCACTGCATTTTATGAAAATGGATTTGTAGAGGCAGGACTGCTGAAAAAGGAGTGGGGATCTGGAGATGGCGTACATGTAGTTGATGTGCTGAACGCTCCCGATTACCGAAATGGTATCGTGGATGACACCCTCGCCATGAAGGTAGCCGAACCCATGGTGACCACTACCACCACGTGGACAAACACCAAGTTTGAGTTCGTCTATAAACCCATGCTGGTTCCCATGATGGCAGCACAAAACCCTACAGATCGCTGGTCAATCTTTCCTGCAAACATGGCTCAACTTATCAATGCAGATACGCAATTCAATGGGATTGCGTATGAAGATCTTTCACATCTCCGCAATGTCCAAATTGCTACCAGAATCAAGAGAACCATAGGACCTGCAGATATCGGTCTGATTTATTTTAACGGATATAATTATCAACCAGCATATACTTCAATTACCTATGATAATCCTTTGAGTCCTACCCCAATTACATCTATAGACATTGATTTCACCCGTTACAACCTGTTCGGCACAGAGGCTACGATCATTGCAGGTCCGGTCACTTTCATGCTTGAAGGCGGCTTCTGGCTCAGTGAAGATCATGAAGGAACCGATTTAGACAAGTACAATAACAAGGTGGTCTATCTAGGAGGTATCGGTTACTTGTTCGCTGACACCGGAATCTACACCAGTCTCACCTATAATGGGCAGTACATCCTGGATTTTCCCGCACCAGGAACCGACGTCGATTACCTGCAGGCACAGCAGTCAAGTGATAGCAAAGCCTACATGAACACCATCACTGCAGCAATGGAAGTTCCGCTTTCCCGGGAACAGGTCACGGTTCGCCTTGCCGGTACCTATCAGGTGGAAACGACAGGGTTTGCCTTCCTTCCTTCGGTTACCTGGAGTGTAACCGATGATTTTGTCGTTACTGCGGCAGGAAGAATCTTTGGTTCGATAGAAGATAAAACGAGTATTTTTAACACTTGGCAGAATAATGATTCACTCAAAATGAGTATATCGTACCTGTTCTGACAAGATAGGAGAGATTACGCCGTGAAAGCTGGCACACGCAATATAGTGATCATTGCCGGAATCTGCATGGCTATGCTCAACCCGCTTTTTGCTCAGACACCTGAAGATGCTATTGGATTCTGGAAAACAGTTGATGAAAAAGAAGGATTTACCACCTCAATCATGGCTGTATACGAGTATGAAGAAAAACTCTATGGGCGTATCATCGTGAGCTTTGATGAAAAAACAGGCGCTTTACTGGAAACACACCGAAACCCTTCACAACGAATTAAAACCATTGCTGATCAACCGAAATTACTGGAGGTTGATCTGTTTTGGGAACTTGAACGTGCGGAAGATCGGTGGAGAGGCGGGAGAATTCTTGACCCTCGGTCGGGCCGTTCCTTTACGTGTGACTGCTGGGTAGATGATCAAAAGCTCATCCTCCGGGGAAGGATAGGCCCGTTCGGCCTTAATTCTGTGTTCTATCCCGTCCATCAACGTGACTTCCCTGCCGGCTATGCTCCACCTGAGCTGAACCGGATCGTCCCGAACAAACCCTGACAAATCCTGCAGACAATGGTCATGCCGGTGTGGTACACTTCCATCAGCACCGGTAAAGGAGGACTTCGTCTGTGTTCATCATTGGTGACATCTTGTTATTTGCTACGACTGCGCTTGTTCTATCCATCACCTGTCTCTGTATTCTGCTGCATGTCCGCGCTCGAGATGCCTATACCATGAACTTCCTGATGGTGCTCGTTCCACTGTGTCTTCAGATTTGTCTTACTATGCTCGTTACCTATGTGCACCGCGTCTATCCCCCTGAACTGCTGAGTGGGAAAGTCTATGAAGGATATGCTTTGTGGATCACCCTCGCATCCATCATTCTCACCACAGCATTGTTATATGTGATGAGCAGATATATGATCAGCCTCCTTCCCATACCGCCAAAGCAGCAGAAACTTGGTTATCGTATTCTTTCGGTGATTATCGTCCTTTTCCTACTGCTCAGTCTCTATTTCATCCTCGGTAACAGTAGAGGTAACTGGATCATTGCCATGAACCTCACCTTTGGCTACCATTTCTTCAGTGGAAGTATGATTATGGTACTCCATGGCTTTATCGCACTGATTTATAGTAAAAAGGCCTCAGGATGGGAACAGGAGCAGCTGTTGCATGGCATCAGCTATACCTTTCTGCCCCTCCTTCTTAGCCTTCCGATCGATCTCATTTTTTTCCGTGAACACACCTTCAAAATCGCCTATCTCAGTTTCGCCGTCTTCGTGGTTTATTTGTACTTTTTTATCAGTCGACACTATTTTCAGGATTATGATACCCCCTGCGCCGGCAATGAGTTTCCCAACCCGTTTTTGGATGCAAAGGGAATTTCAAGTAGAGAACAAGAGATCATAGAGCTGCTGGTAGAAGGAAAAACAAACCGGGAAATTGCCGAACGGCTGTTTATCAGCATGAATACGGTAAAAACTCACGTGAAGAATATCTATAGCAAACTTGAGGTAACCAATCGCGTGCAGCTGTTTGCATTGCTGAGAGGAAATCAGATGAGAAGATCATGATCTTCCCACACACCCCGGGCCTTCAATACGACTGACCCCACCTGATATGGGAATCACCGAAAGCTGTACAGGAATTCGTTCCTGCAGTGCCCCAACGTGACTGATAATTCCCACCAGCTTCCCGCGACTGCGCAACGTACTCAGTGCCGTGAGTGCCGTCTCCAAAGTCTGTTCATCCAAGGTGCCAAATCCTTCATCGAGAAAGAGGGAATCAACCTGCACACGCTTACTGGCAATCGTTGAGAGCGCCAGAGCTAAAGCAAGACTGACGAGAAAGCTCTCCCCCCCTGAAAGATTTTTTGCTGATCGCACCTCTCCTGCCTGATACAGATCGACTACGGAAATATCGAGCACTTTATTGGTATCAGCGATTAACAGATATCGGTCAATGAACGTATTAAGATGCTCATTGGCGTGAGTAATGAGAAGCTCAAAGGTGAGGCTCTGAGCAAAATTCCTAAATTTCTTTCCATCATGGGATCCAATGAGCATGTTCAGACGATCCCAGCCATGGAACACCTGTTTCTGTTGCTCTACTCTCAGCAGGTGATCGCTATAGAGTGCTTGCTGATCCTCATAATGATCAAGTTGCTGTTGAATTGCTCCCATCTGCTGATGGATATCACGTATCTGAAGCTCACTGCGGTCGGCAGCCTGACGAAGACTTTCACGATCCCAACAAGCTAGGTGCTCCACTGATACCGCATCAAGGTTTCGCTGAGTCTCGGTGATTCTCACCTCATACGACCGTTTCTTTGCTTCCCATGCTGCAAGCTCCTCTTTCATCTGAGCCCGTTCATCCGGCAAACACCGAGCATGCAGAAAGTCCGGTTCATCAGAAAATCCCTGCCCATTCAGCAGTTGCAGAAATTCTTGTTCCTGATAGGGTAACCGTTCCCCCTGTTCAGCAATACGTTTTTCCACTGCATCTGCACTGTGTAGATGGAGGGCAAGTTCCCGATTTACCGTTTCCCAAGTACCCTTAAGAGCTTCCATCTCCTTTTGCATCTCGGCGAGCTTGATATCAAGCGATTGCTGCAGTTCATCGGCACTCTGATCGCCAAGCAGTTCTTTCAGCAATTTCTCATCACGTCCGCATGCTTGTCGCTGCTCCCCAAGTGTCTCTCTCAGGTTTTGTATATGCTGCTGCTCGCTGAGCAAAGTATTGTGCAATGAGTTGAACTGCTGTTCATCCTGCCTGATGGAGACCTGCATATGTTCACCAGCTTTCTCAGCATCTCTGAATGTCTGAAGACGTTGGTGCAACTGAGTGTAGGGATCAGCCGGTGATTGAGCGAAACCATACGGAGTGAGTAACTTCTGAAGAGCTTCTTTCTGCTTATCCCATTGCTCTTTCGCCGCATCCTGCGCTGCTTGGATTTCTGCTTCCTGCTTTACAGCCTCATCTTTCTGTTGCAGCAGCTGATCCCGAAGGCTTTGCGCCATATGCTGATCATAAAGCACCTCCGACTGCTTCTCTTTGAGTTTTTGTACCTGTAATTCTTCCTGTTCCACTCTATCAAGCAATTTCTGCAATTGTTGTACATGATGCTCAGTATCCTCACTCGTTGGCAGTGAAGTATGTGCCCACGGGTGTTCAATTGCCCCGCAGAGAGGACAGGGTTTCCCATCAACAAGATGATTACGATGTTCGGTCAATGAAGCGATACGAGCCTGCAGGAGCTGCTGCTCGTGAACAAGACGATATTCACGTTGCAGCGAAGCTTTGGTTCCCCCTTCAAGCAGCCGATCACGTATTACTTGTCTCTCATTCAGCTTGTTTTCACACTCCTGAACGGCCTTCTCCTGTTCGAGGCAACGAGCGCTTGCAACCTCATAATCATGTTGTTTTGCAATGGTCATTTTCCGGGCAGATAGAAGCAACGATTCCTGTTCCTGTAGTTCCTGTTCAGCCTGTTTGACCGCATGTACCGCCATCTGGACATCTGGCAGAACCTCTTCCAGTCGGGAATCGACTTGATGCTCAGCAATCCATTGTGCCTTTTCGTTCAGCTGCCGGTACTGCTTATTCAGCACTTGCTGTAACGCGATACGTTCACTGATATGCGCTCTTCGCTGTTTTATCTGTTCTGCAAGTTGCACGCGAGCGGTATCTGCACGGGCAATCAGCGTGGCAAGATGTTGTGAAACTTCTCGTGCATATCGTAATGCAGGTTGAGCCTCATCTCGGGATCGTTGTGCTTCAGATACCCGTTCAGCAGCCTCTTTGTGATCATGCTCTGCCTGTCCTGCCTGTTCTCTGCACTTGTTTAGCAGTTGTTGTTCCCGTTTCAGCAGCGCCTGATCTTCCTGTTGCACTTTACGAAGCTCTTCCAGCTTCTGATACCTGCTCTCCAATTCGAGCGCCTGCATTGCACGCTCATATTGCTTTCGTGTTGCATCCATAGATGACTGTTCATCGTTCATCTGAGCTGACTTTTGCTGCAGTCTTTCGAGTGTTTCGCCCAAAGCACGTTGTTGCTCAAGGGTGGAAGATGCGGTGCGGATTGCTGCAATCCGCAAGGTGAGCAGCTGCTCCCATCGGTGCATCAGAGATAGTTTCCCTGTGAGCTGTGCAACGGCATCTTCAGTAAGCGGCTGTAGAGACTGAGCTTGTTGGTGCAACTGCTGCAGCCTGAGCTCCTCCTCCCGTTTCCGCTCATGTACGGTCTGGGAAATTCGGGAATATATTTCAGTTCCGGTTATCTGTTCAAGGATGGGAGCCCGTTGATCTGCATCACAGGTGAGGAATGCAGCAAACTGCCCCTGGGCAAGGAGCATAGAACGGGTGAACCGTTCAAAGTTCATCCCGGTGGAGGATTCAACCGCCGTGGCTACTTCACGCTTTTTATTGCATATAATGGTATCTGTGGCTGCATCTATAAACTCATGCTCGGAAGCAACGAGATTTCCATCAATGTGATTGCGAGCGCGCCGTTGCCTCCAGGTACATCGAAACCGGCCTTGAGCCGTTTCAAATGTTACCTCGGCAAAGCAATGCGCTGTATGACGACTCATAATCTCATTCGATTGTCCTCCCACCGAATCGAGGCGGGGTGTCCTTCCGTACAGGGCAAGACATATAGCATCCAAAATAGTACTCTTTCCTGCACCGGTAGGCCCGGTAATGGCGAAAATGCCATCATGAATATATGCCGGGTGGGAAAAATCTATTTCCCAGGTACCATACAGTGAGTTCAGATTCGCAAAAGCAACTTTTACTATTCTCACGATTCCTCCTCACCGAAGGAAAAAAGAACCGATTCATACAACTGATGCAGCAGCGCCCTTTCTGCTATCTCAATATCCTCATGGTCAAGTCTACGACGGAAAATTTCCCATTCATCAAGCTCATCCAGCGTCTGATTCGGCTGCGAACCGTGCAGCATCCTTTCGCTGACCAGGGTATTGCGCACTCTAAGTATTTCAATAGGAGTCTGCTGAACCAGCTCCTCAAGATGTTCACTGAGAGCGGAAGGAGAAAGGGTACCGGTATACACTATTTCCACCCAGACAGATTCATCGGCAGCCGCAAGACGTTCCAATTGTTTTTCAATTTCATCACCCGTTCCTTCTATCTTCCTGAGCTGTTGAAATTGCGGTACAGGAATCTCTGCTATATGAGGAAAAAGAGTTTCCGCAGAAAACTCAACCAGAACCACGACTTTCTTACGACCGGATTCCCCAAACCCCATGGGAATGGGAGATCCTGAGTACCGAATCGTTTCACATGAGGCAACGGTTTGAGCGACATGAAGATGCCCGAGAGCTACGTAATCAGATTCCGCAGGAAAGATGGTATGGGGTACCTGAGCTGCGGTGCCGACATATAAATCACGAACGCCATCATCGGCAATCGTCTTCCCGCCTGAAGTGAAAAGATGGCCGGTAACTAGTATCGGGACCGAATTTTTTAAGCTGCTTCTCAATTTCAGGGCATGATTTCTCACTGCTTCATAATGATCTGCAATACCTGCAATGAGCGCCTGTGCAGCATCCGCTGAGCTTTGCTGTTCTCCTGCTGTCCGTACATCCCGATCGCGGAGATAGGGGACGGCACAAACGATAGCCTCAGGTTCTCCGGCAGCATCACGCAAAAGAAGCACCTCATCTTCAGCTGAGAGTGCTCCACCTATTACCTGTATACCAAGGGCTCCCAAGATCTCCTTCGGGGCATTCAGCAGAGAAGGTGAATCATGATTACCTCCGGTGACCACCACATGGGAGCAACCAGCATCCACTACCGATTTGAGAAAATCATAGTACAGTTCAAGATTCCGATTTCCCGGAGCAATGGAGTCGAAAACATCACCACAAATGAGTAACAGGTCGATCTGCTGTTCTGTGATCACTGAAAGAAGCCATGAAAAGAACGCTTGGTACTCATCTGTGCGCTTTTTATCGTGAAGCGTCCTGCCGATATGCCAATCGGAGGTGTGGAGTATCTTCACTACAATCACTCCTCCCCTGCTTCGATGATATTGACACTGAGATTGACCTTTCTCTCTACACCGGCAAACGTGAAGGCTACAATTACCCGCTTATGGTGTCGATCGAGCTTTGTTACACGCCCCTGCAGATCCTGCAGTGGTCCATCAAGCACTTTCACAATCTGGTTTTCTTTCAATACAACCGTACTGGGTTCAAACTTTCCTCCATGATTGAATACCCATGAGGCATACTGCGCATCGGAACCTTTCAGCTCCATGGTTCCATCAAGATTACGAAGAATCTTATAAGCATCCCGCTCCTGCTGAATGATGAACACCGGAAAAGCGACCTCTTCTTCAAGGTAGATAAACACGTATCCGGGAAGTAACGGTTGCTCAACCCGCTTCCATTCTCCCCGTTTCTTCTGGTTCATCACCCGTGTGGGATACAGAATCTGTGCATCAAGCCCCAGATAATCACGGACATCCTTTTTCAACAGATAGACTAATTTCTGTTCTGCACCGGTTCGACAGTAGAGACAGTACGATTTCATGTCTGCTTTCCTGGTAAATTCACCGGCCCTTGATAGGTAAATTCAGGAACCAGTTCACACAGTTTCGCGACCAGCCGATCGCTTTCCATCGTGTAGATGTCCTGTATAAACTGTTCAAAGGCATCGTGACTGAGCGTTCCATTCACCAATGCCTTGAACACCTTAGGATTATCGGTCGGAATGGTCTTGTCCTTATCACTGAGTTTTTCTTCGTACAACTTTTCTCCGGGGCGCAATCCGGTGACTACCACTTCACTGCGCCCATCGCCAAAGTATTTTACCAGCCGCTTGGCAAATTCATAGATATTCACCTGTTCACCCATGTCAAGAACCATTACTTCACCACCGGAACCAAGCGCTCCTGCGAGAAACACCAGACTGACTGCTTCAGGGATCGTCATAAAATAACGGATGATACGTTTGTCGGTGACGGTAACGGGTAATCCGGCACGCATCTGCTCGAGGAAAAGGGGGAGCATGGATCCGCGACTGCCTAAGACATTGCCAAAGCGTACACAGACAATCTCAGTTTTTTCATTGCTGAACAGACTCGCCACCATCTCAGCAACCCGCTTGCTTGCTCCCATGATATTGGTCGGATTTACCGCTTTATCGGTAGAAATGAGGATGCATCGGGAGGCTTCAAAGCGCACCGCAGCACTCAATATATGGTACGTCCCTCCCACATTGGTTCTGATTGCCTCTTCGGGATAGTACTCCATCATGGGCACATGCTTATAGGCAGCAGCATGGAAGACCAGCTGCGGACGATACTGCGAGAACACCTGATCCACTTTGGATGCGTTGCGCACATCACATACGATCGGCATAATCTGAGCAGAAAATTCACTCTGGTAGTTATGTAACTGTAATGAGAGATCATGCAGGTCAGTCTCATCAACATCGAGGATCAACAGCTGTGCCGGTTGATAAGAGAGGAGCTGACGGGCGATCTCACTCCCGATGGAACCTCCGGCTCCAGTAACCAGAACCCGTTTGTCCGTAACCATTTCACGGATGGGAGTTTTATCGAACGTAACAGGACTGCGGCCCAGGAGATCGTCAAAGTTAATTGATCGGATATCGGCAACACTTTTTCGTCCCTGTTCCAATTCAAACAGTGAGGGAACAATCTTGGTATCGAGTCCAAATTTTCTGGCAATATCTAGGGCAATACGCATTTTTTCACTTGAAAGGTTGGTAATGGCGAGTATCAACACCTCTACCTGGTTTGCTCGGATCATATCGGCAAGATTGTCACTATCACCAAGCACGGTCAATCCACCGACAATTGAGAACTGCTTGGAGGGGTCATCATCGATGAATCCTACGAGATGATAGGGCAGTTTCTTTTTGAAAAACTGACGAGAGAGCTGCAATCCGATTTCTCCCGCACCGTAGACGATCGTGCGGGGGTATCCGTTCCGAGCTACCGAACGCACTTGATAACTCATAATTATGCGGTAGATGACACGGTATCCCATAAGACCGAGCAGGGAAAAAGCTGCATAAACGCTGATAACACGAAAAGCAAACTCAAACTCTTTAAGCTGCGTGAGCATGAATATCAGAATCAGGAGAGAAGAAAAGAGCAGCCCTCCGGCTCCGCGCATCACTAAATCCAGAGAACTGTCGATCAGTCGGATATGATACACACGGAAAAGACCGAGTACAAAAACCTGAACAAATATTATGGCGAATACTGCAGCGGGATATGTATGGAGAAGTTGAAGATTACCGGTAACCGCATAGGATGCTACCATAACACACACATATAACATCACCACATCGAAAACCATCATAAGGCTTCGTTTCAGTGCCCGCTTAATCTTGTTTTTCATCAGCCACCCCTCAAGTACAACCATCTCATCATACCCTGAGTATCAGCAGCATGCAACATATCCTGCAGTGGAAAAATTTGCTTCGTCAGCGAGTTTTATGAGGATACGATTCAAGTGCCGCGCGGAGACAGTTCATTGCATGCTTGAGATCAACGGTATTGAGTACATAGGCAATGCGCACTTCATCACGCCCGAGACCGGGAGTTACATAGAAACCCTCTGCGGGAGCCAGCATGACGGTCTGCCCATGCAACTGGAAATCACGGAGAAGATAAATGCAGAAATCTTCTGCGTTTTCCACGGGTAATCGGGCAACAAGGTAGAAAGCTCCTTTTGGCTCACTACAGGTAACTCCCGGGATGGTGCTGAGTTCCTGAACAACAAAATCCCGTCGCTTCTGATACTCGATCTTTACCTTATCTAGATACTCTCGCGGTGTTTTCACCGCTGCTAGAGCAGCCACCTGTTCAATATCAGGAGGGCATAACCGTGCTTGAGCAAGCTTCATTGCCCCATCTAGAACCTCATGATTCTTGCTGATCAAGGCACCTATACGGGCGCCACACATACTGTATCGCTTGGAAAAGGAATCAACTACAATGACTCGGTCTGCATACTCGGAATAACGCAGCACACTGGTGAACTCCTTACAGTCGTAGCAGAACTCTCGGTATACTTCATCAACAATGAGAAAAATGTCATGTTCTTTCACCAGATGCAGAATCTGACGGAACTCGTGGTCAGAATAGATATGTCCGGTGGGATTGTTCGGGCTGCAGAGAAGAATTGCCCGTGTCTTATCAGTGATCTGAGCTTTGAAGTGATCAATATCGGGAAGGGTGAACCCATCCTCAAGCTGGCTGGTCACCGGCTTGAGTACCACCGAAGCTCCCCGAGCAAATGATCCTACGTTTGTATAGTAGGGTTCGGGAACAATCACCTCATCACCGGGATCACAGAGGGTCATAAAGGCGAACTGAATTGCTTCACTGCCGCCGGTGGTGATCATAATATCATCTGGATCAACAGAGACGCCGAACGTACTATAGTAATCGGGTAAGGCCTCGCGCAATTCCTGTTCTCCCTCACTTTGTCCATAGGCAATAATATGTTTGGCGTAATTCTGTACCGCCTCAATTACATGGGGAGGAGTAATGATATCGGGTTGTCCGATATTTAAATGAAATACGTGAATTCCTCGTCGTTTTGCATCATTGGCATAGGGAACGAGTCTTCTAATCGGGGAAGCTTGAAATCCTGAAATTCTATCTGACATCCGCATAGTGCGTCTCCTGTTTGATCGGGTAGCGCATGACTCCGTCATACGTGGGCGGGGCTTGGTGACCAGCCGAGGAGCGTTGAATCTTACCGATCTCGGTAGACTTCCTTGCTCCCCGGCGATGGAGCTTGCGGATTTGCCTGTCGAGTATCCACAAACCGGTGAATAAACTGCCGGTTATCAAGAAGTGGACTCAACGGTCGCCCGTGGTGCAGACGACTGATCACCCGAGCGAACAGCTCAGTGACATCAGCCTGCAAAAACCACTCTTTATCGGTAAGGGTCTTATCGTGAAACACCGCATTGGTGCCGATGATCCGGAAAAATACACCTTCTTTATACGCATCATCAAACTCTTCCCGTGAGGTACTGTTGAAAAAGGGAAGACTCACCAGACAGATAATTCTTTTTGCTCCAAGACGTTTCAGCTCTCTCATTGCGATCAGCAGGGTGCCTCCCGTGCCGATCATATCATCAGCCATCAGAACGGTCTTTCCGCTCACATCACCGAGGAGACTGATACTTTTAATATTTGATCGTTTGGCGTCCTTACTGACGATGGAGTAATCGCGCTCTTTATACAGCATGGCCAGAGGTCGATGCAGTGATTCAGCATAGAACTTATTCCGCTGGACCGCACCGGTATCGGGACTGACCACCACCAAATCCGGATCGCTGAAATCGATAATTCTATGCAACTTGATCAACAGCTGATAACTCGCATGCAAATTCTCCAAATGCGTCTGGTTGAAACAATTCTCAATCTCGCGAGAATGGATATCGAGGGTGATAATGCGTTCAACCCCCATATTCTCACACATTCGGCCGAACAGTGCCGCCGTTAGCGCCTCTCTCCCACTTTTTTTATGCTGACGAGCATACGGATAAGTCGGAAGCACCAACGTCACACTCTCAACCCCGGCATTCTTCAGCGCACTGATCGTGGTGAAGAGAAACATCAGATGATCATTGATCGTAACACAAACAGGCTCGTCACATCCTGCAAGTTTGATCGGATATTGATTGGCCAGATCATAGATAAAGAACATGCGCAAACCACGTACTGCCTGCAAGACCTCAGCCTTCACCTCACCATTGGCAAATTTAGTATATTTCACTGGAATGTCAAAATCAGGACAGGTGTAGACTTTCGGCTTCCTTCCCCGTGGGATTTTCTTGCTGATCATATCGTCATTGAGGGTCACCACATCGAGTAATTCTTCTGAGGTCATATCATGCCGTTTCACCAGTGCGGCACTAAGTTTTTGATAACGATCGAGATACAACCTGCGCAGGTGTCTCACAACCTTCCCGGCAAAATATTCTGAGCCGGGACCGGCGATTATTCCCAGCTTATGTGGCTTGACGATACTCATGGCTGTACTCTACCACAAGCCCCCATTCAAATTCAACTCTCGCTGCCAATTATTCTTAATTGCCGATTATGCCGTATCACAACGTCTGATCGTCACGAAGGTTGTAACAAATCTCTGTTCTATCAGTTATACATTTGTTATGATACCAATAGGATACCAGATAACATATATCTGGATTCTGGGGAGGTTGCATATGAAACGATTAGCTTTTCTGGTGTTTGTAGTGGTAATGCTCATGGTACTGGCTATGCCACTCACTGCTCGTGCGAATGATTCATTGGCTCTTGGTGGTCAGGTGGGATTCATTGCAACAGGGGCAGTCGTAGATATTCCACTCGGGCCAATGGCAGTTCAGGCGGGAATCAATTATCCTCTCGGCATAAGGTATATAGAGTTTCTTGCAGGAGGGGATGGCTCATTTGTCGATGATTTTCTCTCAGCTTTCTTTGTAGTTTCCTCAGATATTACCTTTCCTATTTCCCTCGGCGAAAACTTCGATCTGAAACTAGGTTTGAGTGGCATCGGATTAACCGATTTTCAGTCGATGCTCATCGGAGTAATTGGACCTGCTGTGAAGGGAGAATATTGGATACCTAATAAAAACTATGGACTGTTTGTCAACCTCAATATACCGGTGATGGTCGTTGGAGTTACTGATGAGGGAACATTATTTGAATCAGATCCTATACTACCTCTTCTTGGTTTGTTCACCACGACTGCTGGAGTTCTCTGGGCGCTCTAGTTCACCAAGTCACCAGTGCAGTGGCTGCCTGACTAAGGTTTCTATAGGTTTCATCGAGGGTCGCAATTCGTTCATTACAGCGTCCCTCGATTTCTGTAGCCTCGGACACGGTTGATGCAAGTTGCAGGTTTCCGGTAGTCCCCTCGCTTACTCGGTTCCGGATGGTTTCCTCCGGATCGTACGATGCGACCGAATCGAGATCCATGCCTACTTCCCGGTATACATCCCGAAAGGATCTGCCTGCAGCTATCCGTTTGAGCACTTCATCTGTCGCGTACAGTTCTCGTACACACCCTTCATGCAATGCACCCTCATTGACCTGTAGCTTCTCAATCATGAGATGCATGACCCGAACTGCCAGGAGAGCAGTCTTGGTGCCCGTGAACAGGGGTTCCTTGGTATCCTGGAAATCCCGATTATAACCGGACGGGAGACTGCGAATAACTGATTTCACCCGTTGAGCACAGGAACTCACCACAGCGCTTCTGCTTCGAGTAAGTTCAAGACCGTCAGGATTCCGCTTCTGCGGCATGATACTGCTACCGGTACACAACTCCTTCGGCAAAGAGAAATAACCGATCTCCGGCAGTGAAAAGAGAATGAGATCCTGAGCAATTTTGCTTAGGGTCAGGGTGATATAATCACACCCGTCAAGCAGCATAGCTTCAAATTTCCCTCGGCTGTTGTTTGCATAGAGCACATTGTGCTGCACTTTGCTGAACCCCATCTGCTCAGCCGCATAGGTTCTGTCGAGCGGCAGCGGGGTTCCGTAACTTGCCGCAGAACCGAGAGGGCTCTGATCAAGGATACGGTACAGACTCAAGAGGTTCGATGCCTCATCAATGAGTTCCTCGGCAAAAGATCCAGCCCACAATCCAACAGACGAGGGCATGGCGATCTGCATATGAGTTCTTCCGGGCATCGGAATAAATTCATGTTTTTGTGCAAACGAGAGGAGAACCTGGGCAAGTTGCACCGTCTCAAGGCTGAACTGCAGTATAAATTCACGCATCCACAGACGAAGGGCTGTCTGTACCTGATCGTTTCGTGATCTGCCGGTATGGATTTTCTTTCCCACATCTCCATGCTTCTGAGTAATATATGCTTCGATTGCTGTATGGCAATCCTCATCAGATAGGTTGATGGGGAACTTTTGTTCCCTGTTGAGCTTGAGAATTTCCGTGAGGGCACCTTCGAGCGTGTCCAGTTCCTCACCATCGAGCAACCCTGCCCGATTGAGGGTTCGTGCATGAGCAACTGATGCGAGACAGTCGGCACTCACCAGATCAAGATCAATCACATAGTCATTACCTACGGTAAATTCTTCCATGAGTGAATCAAGGGTATACCCCTTCTGCCAAAGTTTTCCCATGAAACGCCTCCCTGACGGGCAAAGTGTAGAGGAACAGCGGGAAGTGGTCAATCAATTATCACTCGGCCGACGTATATTCGGCAGGAGGAACTATGAAACACACGGTAAAGGTTTCACTACTGCTCGTACTGATCTGCGGTACGTGTTCCTGTGAAGCACAGCCGCAAAGAGAACTATTCAATGTGTTTTTGGGCACCGATCATCATAGTCCGGTACTCCTTGAGACCAATGCCATCGATACTCACACGGTGAACTATCACTTTGATGAAATGGTATTCTGCTCAACCGAGGATTTCTCGTGTGAAGGATCAACACAGGAAATTATCGCAGTACATCCGTATGAAGATACGGTGACGATCACATTCCGTCGTCCATTGGTACCGGGAAAACGCATCTCAGTCTCGGGGACAGTAGCAGATCGCATGGGAAATACCCTCTCATTCACTCGGGGAGTCTGGGGATGTAATCCCGAACTTCCCGAGATACGGATCAATGAATTTTCCACTAAAGGGAGTGCTTCCAACCCTGATCGTATTGAGTTGATAGCGCTCAGTGATGGCAATCTTGCAGGATTGACCTGTTATATCGGCATGCCGCAGAACTTCGATACAGAGTTTGTCTTTCCGGCAATCGATGTACAAGACGGTGATTTTGTAGTACTCACCTATGCTCAGGAACCGAGTGGTGAGTGCCTATATGATCTGTACGCAGGGGAAGTGGGTATCGGTGCGAATAATGGAGTAATTTCCCTCTGTGATCGTCCTGAAGGAACCATCATCGATGCGGTACTCTATAGTAACCGAACCAGTGAAAGTGATGAGAACTACGATGGATTCGGAACGAGAAAGGTCCAGAGGTGGGCTCAACTCCTTGAAGCATCAGGTCAATGGCTGCCGCTGCCGACCACGCCTGAATCCGCAGTGGAAAGCACATCTCATACGGCAACAAGAACCTTCTGCCGTATGAACGAAAGTGCCGATACCGACAGCAAATCGGATTGGCATATCGTGCCTACGCGCAACGATTCGTTTGGTGAGGCAAACAGTGAAGAGATTTATGTCCCTTGAGCCTCGGGACCGATAATACAGTTGCGTCCCTGTTGTTTTGCCTGATATAGCCGTTGGTCTGCCAGAGTCAACAGATCGTCGATACTCATATCTCCAGCTTCAGCAAGTCCACCGCTGATCGTTATCGAAATGGTGCCATTACACGGTCAGTCGGCAATAGCACGCCGTATCTGATTTGCCGCTTTGAGTGCATCTTCTGCGCTACGGTTCGAGAGTATTACGAGAAACTCTTCTCCGCCGTATCGTCCACAATAATCTTCGTTACCTGATGTTTGCCTGATACGCTGAGCAACCTCAACCAAAACGGTATCACCGGCGGTATGTCCATAGGTATCATTGACCTGCTTGAAATGATCAATATCTAGCATGAGCACCCAAAAGGGGGATGCTGATTGCTCCAAATGGGCAAATAAAGCCCGCCTGCTCAGCATGCCGGTAAGTGCATCATGATCCACCATCTGTTTCAATTGTTCTTCCATTTCTTTCTGTTCGGTGATATCGAACACAATACCTACCAATTGAAGCGGTTTCCCCTGTTCGTCCCGCTTGGTAATCCGCCCCCGATCATAGTACCATCGGTAGTGACCATTTTTATGCCGGATGCGATACTGTACTTCATACACGGGGTCTATTCCCCGCAAATGTCGTCGCATCTGCTCCATTACCGGTTCATAGTCCCCAGGAAACAGTAAATCAGTGAAAAATTCATATCCTAAAGAATCGGGTATTTCGTCTAGAGAGTATCCAAGATTCAGCACTTTCTGATTATTACACACCACCCGATTGGATGGCACATCCCATATCCATGTCCCCAGATTTCCTGCCCAGGGAAGATCAATCAGCTCCTCCCGATTCTTCTGCTCGGTCAAGCTCTGAATAAGTCTTTCAGCTGTTTCTAATTGTGTTTTGCAATCAGCAATAACCATGTGTACCTCTATAGTGGATAGCAAAAAGCCGGATACATTTGTACCCGGCCGTTTATCGATATTACCCGGCAGTCCTTATACGTATTCGGAGACGAAGGACTCGAGGACTGAAAGGGAAACTGCACCAATACGTTGATTCACCAGCTTTCCATCCTTAAACACGCCCAGTGTCGGAATACTTGAGATATTGAACTTCTCTGCCAGTTCGGGTTCTTCATCAACATTCACTTTTCCGACCTTGATTTTCCCTTCATATTTCTCAGCAATTTTTGCCACTGCAGGAGCAACCATCTTACAAGGTCCGCACCAAACAGCCCAAAAATCCACTAATACGGGTAGGTCTGATTTAACTACTTCTGATTCAAAGTTGGCATTCGTCAACGTAATTTCACTCATACAAATCCTCCTGGTTAATGTATAACCCAATATACTATGAGCAGGAGTAAAAGAAAAGTGACAAAGACACAGAACTTGTCAGGATGGAGGCACGAGAATACCAAAGACCCCCAAGGGGAAACAGAGATTTTTTCATTATTCTGCTTCTATCGTAATCTCATGATCAGAACTGTCTGTATCCCTTTTCTGCTCATCAGGATTCCACGAAGGATCACGTTGGAATTCAACGTGCTCAGCTACTATGATATCCGTTCCCCGGTATCGCTTAAGTTCCCGCTTGAGCACATCGAGAAGTTCATCCGCTTTCAGATTCAGATTCAAGACCATCTCCTGAAAAGAGGATCTACTGCTCCAAAGAAAGCATATGATGCACCGCGTCCCGTAGAAAAGCTGCGTACCCGTGATAGTACTGGTTGAAGCGATCATCTTGGACATACATCTCCACCAAATTGGCATGAGATTCACTACTGTACTGTGGCCAAGTGAATAGCAGCCACTGCTTATGCAATGCCGCCGCTTGCTGAGCCAAAGGGGAGGTGCAGTCTTTCGTTTCTACTGCCTTTGCGAGGGTCTGATGCAAATCTTCCCCAAGCTTTGTGAATTTCTTATAGGTTTCAATATCCATTCCCATCATCTTTGCATTTGCCTTCTCTATGGTCTCATTCCCATAACACTCGCGTATTTCTTTTCCGAACCGTTGTTCGTTCTCCTCGATCATCTCTTTCTTGAATCCTTCAAATTTTTCTGCATCAGTCATAATCAGTTCTCCTCGTTGTTCTGCAAGAGTCCTCTCCAGTGTCTTGAGCAATTGATTCAAATGTGCACGTTTCTTGAGCAAAAGCTCCTTCTGCTGCATCAACGCCATCTCAATCGAATAGTCGTCGTTTCCAAGGATCTCCTGTATCATAATCAGGTCCATACCGAGTTCGCGATAGAATAGAATTTGTTGCAACCGGTTCAGTTCCTCTTTTCCGTATATGCGATAGGAGCTGGAATTCCTTCTTCTCGGCTTCAAGAGCCCAATCTCATCATAGTAGCGCAACGTCCTCTGTGTGACGCCACTGAGCTCTGCTACTCGACTGATTGTATACTCCATTGTTTCACCTCGTATGCAATAGGTACACCCTTCCGTAACGTTAGGGTCAAGATGTTTCAGTATTTTTTTTAAAATTATGTGGAGACCGATCAACGCCGAAGTGCAAATGGGGCATTCTCAAAAGCTCGGAGAGTGTGTCTCACGTACTAATTTGCACAGTACATGAGCATGAGTCCATCTCGTGTTGGTAAAGTCCGTTTCAAGGTCTGATAATGCAACAAGAGTTATTGTTCGCCTGATGCCAAGAATTTTTGGGGAAAGATTCATGATCTTGGATCTGCTTGGGAAGTCTTAAGAGGGAAAATGCCGATTACCACGCAAGGAAAGCATCATGGGACGGGGACAAGCAGATATTGATCAAGATCATCACAGAATGAGAGGGTACATGATTCACCGTATGCTTCCTGCACCCGGTCAGAAATAAGGTATCCCCTTTCTTTCTGTAATACATGTAATAGAAGCAGGAAGATATGATATGAGTGAACCTATTTTAGTAAGATTACCAAAAGGATTGGTAGAGCATCGTGATAATTTGCCGAGACAAACAGGAAGAACAAAATTATATAGTTAACAGGGAATCAGGACGTGAGCCGATAGCCCTGCCAGACTTGATATCGGTATAGGTACCGACATATTCCCAATCAGGATTCTCCATGATGTCCTCCTTCTCGAAATCCATCTGTGCAGAGAGACTGTGCAGCTGACGCTCCATTTGTGTGCTCACACGGCAGCACAAACCCTCTTATGGGATACCTAACTAGTATGACTTGCATGATGGGTGTTCTTTTCTCGTCCGGCATGATTGACCATGTGCAACATGGATCACTGTGATGGATAGATTGTTGTCAGGATGCGCAATAGGGATATAAAACGTAACTACTCCACTGGGAAACCCTATACCTGAGCGGATAGGAAAATACATTCAATGACAATCCGATACATCAAGAGAGTCAATTACGCGTAGTGAAAACAGAGGTATACGTTCAATGAGATCGAAAATACAGGCCTATTATTAGACCCTTTCGGGTATAACTTGGTATAGAAACAACTAAATCATACCTTTTCGGGTGTAGTTTAACTTTATTCTATTGCAATATTACCCGTTCGGGTATAAAATTTGCTTATGGATGCAATTGCACGATTTATCAAAGAGCAAAGAAAACGGAACAAGCTTACTCAGGAAGAATTTGCCCTACGCTCTGGACTTGGCCTTCGGTTTGTCCGTGAATTGGAACAAGGGAAGCCTACTGTGCGTCTGGATAAAGTAAATCAAGCATTGGCAATGTTTGGAAGTCAGGCAGTACCGGGTCCTATTGAGCAGAAGGAAGAACTCTGATGACCGAACGAAAAGCAAAGATTTACGTTTCATCCCAATTTGCTGGAATACTCTATGAGAATGATACGGGTTATGTATTTGCATATGAGGAGTCCTATCGGCAAAACCCTGAAGCCATGCCGATAAGTTTGACCATGCCCCTCTCAAAACAGAAATATGTCAGCAAGACCATGTTTCCGTTTTTCGACGGCCTCATACCGGAAGGATGGCTTTTAGATATTGCATGTTCTACATGGAAACTGGATCGAAGAGATAGGATGGGTCTTCTGTGTGCTGTCTGTCGTGACTGTATTGGATCTGTCAGTGTGGAGGCTATTGCATGAATCAATGCCTGTATTGCAGAAAACCGCTCACACAGAACGAGAATCATTGGCACACAGCCTGTATCAAGAAATTCTTCGGTATTTCCAAGCTTCCCGTCCTTGACATAGATACAAGTGAGTTGGAGCAATACGCCCGGACTGCAATCGATGCAGGACTTACCGTACCGGGAGTGCAAAAGAAACTTTCACTCCATCTTGACCGAACACAAGGAAGAGGGCGGTTAACTCTCATTGGATATCCCCCTGGCTTCATTGCAAAACTGCAGACAGAAGAGTATGCCCATCTGCCGGAGCTTGAGGATACAACCATGCACATGGCAGATGCAGCCTCAATACAGACCGTCCCCCATGCATTGATCCCTCTTCATGATGGATCACTAGTCTATATCAGCAAACGCATTGACAGAGTCATGATAAAACAGGAACTGCACAAACTTCCCATGGAAGATTTCTGCCAACTCTCATCACGACTGACTGAGGATAAATATAAAGGGTCCTATGAGAAATGCGGCAAACTTATAAGCACATACTCCAGTCAAAACATGCTGGACATCACCAACTTTTGGTATCTACTGGTGTTCTGCTTTATTACCGGGAACTCCGATATGCATTTGAAAAACTTTTCCCTCTATGCACCCGATGGCAGACACTATCAACTCACCCCTGCATACGATTTGTTGCCTGCAACCTTGGTACTGCCAGAGGACAAAGAGGAAATAGCACTTTCTTTAGGTGGTAAACACTCGAATCTCAATCGACTTAATTTCCTACAGCTGGCACATCATCTCAATCTTTCCCCCAAGGTAGGAGAACGGTTGATACATCGTCTCTTGGCGTTGGAAGATGTGTTTATCAAAATAGTCAGCGAGAGCCATCTTACCGAAGAAGAGAAACAAGCATTTGAGAGTCTGATACGATCACGAATGAGAAGATTGCAGGCATAGAAGCCTCTGCCCTCCTTTCGGTTCTCGCCTCTGTTGAGTGCCAGCTTGACTCTGATGCATGTTAGCTTCCATATAATCCTATGAGGAAGAGAAAAGAATCCTGGTGTGGTAGATTAGTTGCATATTCTCCCAAAAGAAAAGGAGAGGGCTTACCGACCAAAGTTGTCCCTCTCCCAAATGCAACGAATGCTCTTAGCGATTGTCACTGATCTACAAATCATTCAAGTAGTGGAAGGTGAAAGTCCGCCACCGTCATCGGTAACTTGACATGGGACGGGAATCATCTTTCCCCCGGACTGACGGTTGATAATGACAAAGACACAGAACTTGTCAGGATGGGAGCACGAGAATACCCGAAACCCCCAAGGGGAAACAGAGATTTTCTCATCATTCTGCTTCTATCGTAATCTCATGATCAGAATTGTCTGTATCTCTTTTCTGCTCATCAGGATTCCACGAAGGATCGCGTTGGAATTCAACGTGCTCAGCTACTATGATATAGCGTTCATGCGTATTTTCTTCATCATCCTGCCACCGATCCTGGCGAAGACGACCGACGACGCGAACTCCTCTCCCCTTGTGCAGGTATTTACTGCAGTTTTCAGCAAGCGTCCCCCACGTATCGACCGTAATGAAAGTCGTCTCCTCAATCAGTTTCCGTTCGGCATTTCGATAGTGTCGATTAGTTGCTATCGGAAATCTACAGGTATTCTTCCCGCTCGGCACGGTCTTCAGTTCAGGATCCTGCGTGAGGTTTCCTTCAATGACAACTTGCCCTTGATACAAGATTACCCTATGCAAGTGTTTGTTGTGCAAACACTTAATTTTCTGGAATTTTTCCAGTTTTTCATCTCTTTTTGATATTTTAGACTACTCAATTTCGTCAATTTTTTCCAAAGATACGCACACTCGTATTTTCAACAATACCGTTGATTAATATGCCATTTAGTTTTGGGGTTTGGTGGTTTTGTTTGCTTTTTTCACAGCCTTCTTGGAGCTGTAATGGGTGCTCTTTCTGACCTTGTTCCCGTGCTCATCAATCTCGATGTTGGAGCGTTTCGCCTTGAGTTTCTGCACACGCTTGAAACGGCGCTCATGGATGATTGGGAGGTGATGGTTGCGTGATCGGTGGACCTCGAACGGGTCGCGAACCGTTCTCTTGGTTGAGGGAAAATCTGCGGACTCTGTTTCTCCATAGACGGAGGTACCGGTATACTTCTCATTGGTGAGGATGTTCTCGATCGTCTTCACCGCCCATTTCTTCTTACCGGTTGGTGAGGGAACCTTCAGCGCTTCCAGTTCCTTCTTGATCCTCACGATACTCGAGCCTTGCTCATACCAATCATAGATCTTCAGGACTATTCTGGCTTCAGCAATGTTGAGGATGAGCCCTTCCTCCTCATTACGATCATAACCATAG
>Ga0334895_1001102_pt1 | contig 30166 bp, 15 predicted proteins | sample GraSluR3_MG_7_FD_207229 | JGI IMG/M metagenome (GOLD analysis project Ga0334895, IMG submission 207229) | Sludge microbial communities from methane-producing bioreactor in Wageningen University, Netherlands - Granular Sludge_31_05-R3 | ecosystem: Engineered > Bioreactor > Anaerobic >... | reverse complement strand
CAGTTATAGAAGTTTGATTCGTTTATCCCGGAATTGATTCCAAGTCCACCGAGGAGGGTGTATTCTGTTAATACTCCTCGATATAGACCAGTGAAGTTACTCGCAGAAATTGTTGGTGAAGAGGCAACAAGTTGAATTCCGGTACCTTGTTTGCCTGTCTGATTGTTTGCGAAGCTACACTGTTCGATATCTGTACCATTTTCATTGTTGCAAAGGCGGATACCGGTATCACAATTAACAAAGTTACATTCCGAAATAGAGTCGGTTGCGTAAGGAATTGCGGATTTGAATATCCCATAGTTAAGATTCTGAAAATCAACATTACTGATGTAGGCTGGATTTTTCATAGTATAAAGGTATATACCCTTGGACGTTAGACTCGATGTTCCGTAAAACCCCCGTCCGGGTTCAGTGTTGATAATTTCAGTCTGATATCCCGTAATGCTATTCTTGAGCAACAATCCCCATGAATTCGCCGGAATATTGAAGCTGCTATTAGAGATTAGAAGGTTAGAATTGTTCACTAGATGATAATCGGCATCAGCTATTGTAGTATTGCTTATCGTAACAAGATTAGAATCAGATATACGAATTCCAGACCATGACATAGTATTGTCGGCTTTATCCCATGCTCCACCACTAATGGACAGCGTTCCACCTGAAACAAGCAGTTTTGATCCTTGCCCCCAATGGCAGGATGCATCATCAAAGCATATACTGGCTCCTTCTTCCACGCTAATTACCACATTAGCTCCAATATTAAGATCGCCTGACAGGTTCAGTGCTGATCCTCTTTTTACTGTTATGCTTGATCCCGGCAGCATTGTGGTATCAGTGCCTGGTAGTATTGACACAATTGTGCTGTCTTCGATTGTTATCGTACCTGATAAATACGATAGAGTCTTGATAACAGCGTTATCAGTAACCGAAGCTGGTAAACTGGAGCACATATGGAGAAGAATTCCGTCTCCTGGGCCTATCTGAGCATTTATCTCTCCACCTTGAGTCGGGTAAATGGCATTGTCAAAGGGATCATACATCGCAACATGGGTGCCATATGTGTTATGGCTGGCTTCGTTAGGTACAAACCTAACGGCTTGATCGGGAAACTCAGGAAAATAGCGCTGATAATTGCTATTTGGGGGAACAAGATTTGCAGCGGGGATTCCGAGATTGCCATCGAAATAGTTACTCCTTCGATTAACCAACATAAAATAAGGATTATCAGCTGCATCAGTATAGAATCCCATTTGGATGAAGCCCTTGTAGTATGCAGAAGTTTCTGGCCCAAGATGAATTTCGCTTAGCATATAATTCGATAAGTTCACTGGATATTCAACGTTAACAGCATCAATCCCAGTATCTGCAAGAACTGCAGCCAAATTCCAAACAACTCCACTTTCGTTTAAAAGCTCTCCATATTTCCGCACCCTGGGATTACATTCTTTTAACGCATCGAACGTATCATGGTCTACATACGGTTGAGAATACATTCTAGGGTCTGTCGATACAAAATTTGTATACAATGCACAATAATCTCCTGACCCATCAAGAGCATGTAGCCCGTAAAGCCTGTAGTTGAATATTCCATTGGCACCAAAGCAGAGTGGAAGAAATTGCAGCATTTTTTGGGTTGCTTTGGGAGGTCTCATAAAGCTATCTGACCACTTGAACTGGTTTCCATCCCATGATCCAAAAGCTTGAACCACTGGATAAAAAAGTGTGTCTGCATTGCATTTCCTGCTAACAAAATCATATACATCTCTCACCATTGAATCCAGTTCTTGCTGGAGATGACCATCATCAGGTGTATTAGTTGACCAGTCGACATTACCAACCACCGGATAAGGGTCTGGCATCAGAATCTTCGGAGCTATTTGTTGCTTGAAAACTGCATAATGGTTGTAGGTTTGATTTTGAGATATTGCAAAGTTTGATCCCCTCCGATTTACCGCTGTCATGGGTAGAACAGAGGATCCAGTTATCATCTCTTGTATCACCCTATATGCAGAAAACTGAGCTTGTGTTGGCTCGTCAAAAGTCATTATTGCTTCTACATTCGTGCTCAAATCAGCGATATGATCAACCCTGTTCTTAACTGCAGTTCTGAAAGATGCATCCGCTTGGTCGATTTGTCTGTACTGGGAATCTTCAATCGTGATATAATCCAGAGATAACTTGTTGTTTCCATACCAGAATAATCTGGGATTGAGACTGGCGATATTATAGTTGCCCATTAACCCCAAGTTGACTAACTGTTGATATGTTACTTTGGCAGTAACATCAAAATATATGATAGGTGATCCGATAGACAGATAATCTGAATACTTAAAAACTCCGTTTTGAATCGTATAGGGTCCAACGGGAGTATCAGTAGTAACATGAATTGGTGTTACTGGTATTGGAGCATTCCACACTTGATTTGTACATGTATATCCTATGATCCTGAAATAGAGAAGAGGTGTATCCGGTGGCATTGTCGGTATATTCTCCATTTTTACTCGGTATGTTATATTGAAGCAGTTGTTATCTGTAAGATTTCCAATAGGTCTTTGTACTCGGAACAATCCATTAACCAGTGGGTAATTATTCGCGCTCACATCCCACCTTGACTGCAGGTCAGCATAGGCATAACCGATATCGGTAGAATCAGGGTGGCAAATCCAAGTATATTTCTTACTGGCATCAATATCTGTGTAACTATACCCAACTCGATTCTGACTATGTATTGGATATAAGAGAGGATTACCTGTTTCGTCTTCTTTTACGTAGCTGCTGCCATACCAATACAAGTCTGCCAGATTTGGATTAACCGTGGTGAATCCATCGGGATATGATTCCCCCTTGAATTCCGCTTCAAGTTGGACGAAATTACTCTTTGTCAATGAGTGCGCTGAGTATGGAAAGTCAATAGTCCAACAGCGATCGGTGACAATGGCGTCAATTCCAGCCCCATCCATTTGACCCAATAAATTTACAAAGTCAGACTCTGGATATACGTAACCGTCGAATTGATTTACCACAGGAAACAACTCCATAATGTTTGTGTTATAAGATAGTGAATCCATCCAAGCGACAAACAAATCCTTGTTGTCATACACAAATTCTTTGTTCCCCAAGTGAGAATAAACTCCGAGTGGGAAATTGCTTTCATTGCTTGCGGAAAGAGTTATGGAAGTCAAAACTAAGAAAACCAATAATAAACGTTTCATACATTCTCCTTTACTAGTACATCACAATTTTTTTTACATTCTTGATGTCGCCAAAATAAGATACTGTCATAAGATATATTCCTGCTCCGAGCTCATTCACAGCAATGTCAAATTTCCTTTTACGGAAATCTTCTGCGTTTACCAACCCTTGCTGTACTTTCTGACCCCGGATATTGAAAAGCCCGTATGAATAATCCCCTTCCTTCGAAAATGATTCTCCACGAAGATCAACGCTAACCATTTCAATTCCACAGTGACATGGGTTGGGATAAATATTGATCCTCCAATCCTCCACACTCGCTGGGGGGGCCACAGGGTCGTCATTGGCTACGGTCGTATCCTGTAACTGGGCATTCCCGGCATACACATATATCCTTCCTGGAAAGTGAAATCCGCCATCCATCCAGCGTGGACACGATAACGCCAGATCATCACAACCATCACCATCGAAATCCCCAACGGCTTTCGCGTGACCAAAGTTACGCCATTGCCAGTCAGAGGGAGGATCAAATACCAGATCAACTGTAGAGTTCACATACTGACCTCCCAACCAAAGCCCGGCTTGGCCGTTATAGCCATTGGTAAGGGGATCACTGCAAACAAAATCGTCATAACCATCTCCATTTAGATCTCCATAGACAGCATATTCGGTGTCCGGACTTTGGAATGATTGCATATCGTAATCAGGTGAGTTTAGGCTAAGAGTTAGATCTGGGATAGAATCCAGCGCGGTTGAGCCAAGCCATAGATAGTGATTCGGCCAAACTGCATAACCCATGAAATCTGCAAAACCATCTCCATTGATATCACCCAAGGGTGATACTCTAGGATTGCCATCGTCGAAAGACTCTACTAGCATCTGGCTGTCTACCATCGACGCAGACTCATTGCCATACAGCAGATTTGCACCATGCAATCCGATGTCTCCCTGGGTGTTGGGGAATGCTAAGTAAGCGTCATCGAAACCATCACCATTTACGTCGCCTACTCCGCCTAAATAGATTGGAGAACCATATACTCCACCATCCATGAAATGTATAGGATCTGATTCCAGATCTGTCCAGATAAAAGTAAAATAAGAATATCTTTGCGAAAGGTGCCATCCCCAGAAAGCCAGATCGCTTATCCCATTACCATTTACATCTCCCAGATAGACTGGTAAGACAGAAGTATAGGGAATAGTGCATACATAATCCGGTGTGATCTGAGGATTTGACCCGCCCAGAAAGATGGCAATACTTTTGTAAGCTCCCCATGGAATATCAGTTGAATAAGTTATTGCTAGATCTTCAATTCCATCGCCATTCATATCACCGGCATTACACATTCTGGGAGCAAATTGTGTGTGCGATTGTCCCTCGATCACGAAACCTGGGGTACTGCTTAGCCCATCTGGCCCACCCCAGTAAAAATAGAGCTTGCCTGGGTAGTAAGCCCCGAGAACGCCTGTAGCATTCCAGTATTTTGCCACCACAATCAGGTCGTCATAGTTGTCCCCATTGTAATCCATTGCGACCATAGCAGCCCCAAACTCATCACCGTTGAATTCACCATAAATAGTGTTCATCAGAGGCATCTGATTAGTAGCCAATAATTGGCTAACCAAAAATGCCAGCATCATAAAAATAAGCAATCTGCATCGTATGCTCATCTATCCTCCATATTGTTATGCCTCATACGCAAGTGCGATCTAAATTTGTTGCCGCGGCTGAATGAAGTGGACTTTGGATATCCTGCTACTATCGTTCTTACGGACACTCTATCTTTCATGCGTCTTATAAAACAAGAGATTCATTCGATAGATAGCTGTCAAGTTGCTTTTTACGTTCTGCACCGAAGCATTAGATTAACCCGGCAATTTCATTGGGAACACACTGAGATATTGTCTCTCTCAGTATGCGTTTACCGCCTATCCAGCCGATGATCGCATCCATCAGACATCTCCTTTGGGGTCTGCCAGGCAGAGGTGTTGAGTCCCAAATGTTGGTGTAAATTCCAACTCATTGTTTCTCTGGTTGTTTGAGGGCATCTGATATCCCTCGTTACTCACAATCTATGTAAGGCCAAGCGACCACTTGCATTGTTTTCATCTTAGTAATCCAAGTCAAGTTCTTTTTCATAAATAATCTACCTTGCTGCGACGGGCTCCTCGTTTAAGCGCTCCAGTGATATCTGCCGGGCATTGGCAGCACAAGACAAGATGTATCCATTAAACGATGCCCTGGAAGTGATGGACAATCTGATAGCTCTGCATACAAAGACTAAATCTATTGGTATATCCTAGGGTCCATATAACGTCTCCACTCTAGGTTACCCTTGGGATCGAGCTTCATAATAGCAATTGTCATGTAACGGAACTCCTCAAGATTATCAGAGTTTTCCCATACTACAACGCTGTTGTCAGAACCCTAAGTCCTTATTTTCTCACCGCTTGCACACTCGACCGGTGAGCGACCGGTGAGGAAGGCATGAGCGCCCCTTATTTTTCAAGCACTTAGGGGCGCTGATACTTTGTGAAAACTACTTAAGAATCATGAATCTTCCGCGTCTTGAGCGTCCGGATCCTGAGATATTGAGGATTGAGCCCGGTCTGGGTCTCGTTGATCGTCTCAAATGATTCCAGATCTATGACACTGACGGAGCTACCCGCATAGTTTTGGGAATAGGTTCTCGCATTGGACACATAAAGTTTGTTCTGGTAGATCGCCAAAGCCTCCGGAGCTGCTCCCAGCCAAGATAAACAGCGCATTATGTCAAGCAGAATCCATCATGATCTTGGATCTCGTTTTCTGGGATATCGACGAGATCTTGGCAGGATCAGCACCGGTGGAAAAGGCAAGCTTTCAGAGATCATCTGGAACAAATCCTGCATGTATTGATGGCAAAGAAGATTACGGAGACATAAGGTGAAAAGACTATATATCATGCTGCTATGCCTCATATCCATAGGACTATTGGCAGCGAAGCCCAATCCCTTGCAAAGACCCCTGCGCAAAGCCGAGAGGCTGTTCGGGAATCTGCAGAGCTATCCCACTCGAGCTGATAGCGCCACCGGATTTGACGTACAGAAATATACCATTGACATCAGCATCAGCCAAGATCCGGCGTTTATCAACGGCAATGTGCTCGCGGAAGTGCTGGCAGAAGAAGATCTCAGCAGCATCACATACCATTTGGTGGGCTTGGAAGTAAGCTCCGTCTTGGTGAATGGGCAAGCCGTCGCCCACAGCCATCAGGATGGCGAAATTCAGATTCCCCTGAATGTATCAGCAGGCGAGAACTTTGAGACTCAGGTCTTCTATAGCGGCAGCCCCCAGCTCTCGGGAGACTTTTATAATGTGGGCATGTTTGTCAGGCCGGGCGTGATCTTTACGATCTCTGATCCGGATGCGGGGCGCTATTGGTGGCCATCCTATGATCATCCTTGGGATAAGGCGATCGTGGATATCATCGTCACGATGCGATCGGATTGGAAAGTGGCAGCAAATGGCCTGCGGGAGAGCATCATCGACAATGGCGATGGCTCATCTACCACCACTTGGCGCGGATATCACCCCATGACCACATATCTGGTCTGCATCACCGCTTCAGACTATCAAGAGATTCATCAAAGCGCGATGCAGGGGGATCTTCCCATCATCAATTTTGTGACGCAGAGTCAATATCAAAACGCTCTTAGTGACTTTGCGACACTACCGGATATGATAAATTATTATTCGGAGCTCTTTGGCGACTATCCCTTTGAAAAATATGGCAATGCGACGGTGAGCATGAGCACATTTGGCGCCATGGAGCACCAGACGATGACCACTTTGGGAAACTATATCATCGATGGCATGGGCACACATGAGCTCACGATTGCGCATGAATTGGTGCATCAATGGTATGGCAACGCGGTGAGCTTTCTGACCTTTGCCGATGTCTGGCTATCAGAAGGATTTGCCACCTATGGCGAGCATCTTTGGGTGGACAAGACCCAAGGCTGGCATGCTGCGACGGAATATGTGCGAGACAGCTATCATCAGTATTATCTGAGCTGGGAAAATACTACAAGTCCTCCCACGATCTATGACCCTCCTTTCAACAACTATTTTTACCCACAATCCTATGAAAAAGCTGCTTCCGTGCTGCATATGCTGCGCCTGAGATTGGGAGATGACGATTTCTTTGATCTGCTCAGGCAGTGGTTTACCACATTCAAAGATGGCAATGCAATCACGCAGGAATTTGTGGATATGGCTGAAGATATTAGCGGACAGGATCTGCAGCAGTTTTTTGCGCAATGGATCTATGGCAGCGGGATCCCTTCAGTGAGCTATTCTCTGTGGTATCATCCCGAAAACCTGAGCCTGAGAATCGATGCCATTAGCAGCAGCCCGACCGCTACTGACTTTGATCTGGATCTCCCATTTTTGGTCAATCACATATCGGGAGCTGACTCGCTATTAGTTCGAGCAACTGCACAGGGATATGAGAATCTGTTTGAGCTTGCCAACGAACCCCTTTCTCACCAAGCAAATCATGGACATTGGAGCCTTTTAAGGGCCATCACCGAACGTCGGCCGGAGCTGAAAAAAGCTATCCCGAGCTCAGCAAAGGTCTATCTTGTCTGGGATGAGATGCCGGGCGCGCATGGCTATCAGATCCAGCGAAAAGCCGCTTCTGAGGAGACTTGGCAAGTCATCAACAGCGCTATCGTCATGAACACTGACTACATTGACATGGATCCGGAAAACGGGCAAGAATATCACTATCGCATCCAAGCTATTGACCCCAGCGGATATCTGAGCACGACATCAGAGAGCTTGTCCGCGACTCCGCAAGCCTTTGGCTTTGAGAATGATCTCTTGGTGGTGGACGAGACCCGGGATGGCACCGGGGTGGCTATCTCTCCGGATGACGCGATGGTGGATTCGTTTTATGAAGCCGCCATTATCCCGATCGCCTTTGATAGCTGGGACATCGCAAGTGCCGGCATCCCGGATCTGGCATTTATCGGGCAATATCAGAGCATCCTCTGGCATGATGATGATTTTGCTCAAAATGATATCCATCGGGCTGAAGATCTCTTGATTGGCTACGCTTTGGGTGGAGGTCAGCTTTTGATCTCAGGATGGAAGACCGCCAGTGCTTTGAGTCCCAGCTTTTGGGAGCTGATAGCACCGGGTATGGTGGTGCATTATGACAATTCCCCGGTGATGAGCAGTACTGTGGGTCAGGGCTATATTGATCTAAGTGTAGATGAGACAAAGCTGGCACCGGTCTGGAGTGGACTGCTTCCCTATGTCAGCAGCTTTGATAGCGATGAGCACAGCATCTTCTTGGCAGACGCCATCCCGGGAAGCAATGCGGCAGAGCGCAGCGTCGGTCAAAGGATTGGTAATCTGGTGATTTTGGGCTTCCCACTGTATTTTATGCAAGAAGACGGAGTGCGGGACTTCCTTCAGCAGATCCTTCCCGAGATGGGAGCGGTCAGCCTCAAAGATGAAGAGATCCCGTCTTATCCCATGCAGTTATCCGCATATCCCAATCCCTTCAATCCGCACAGCACGATTTCGTTTTCTCTGCCCTATGCGGGAAAGATCAGCCTGAAGCTCTATAACCTCAAAGGACAGATGCTGCGTGAATTGGCAAATGCGGACTACCCTACAGGAGCGCACTCTATAAGCTTCGATGCCTCGGACTTGCCCAGCGGAATCTATTTCCTGCGATTGATAAGCGAGAGCAAGACGATCACGCGAAAGATAAGCTTGGTCAAGTAGCTCGGGGTGAGCGTTTGGAGATCTTCCAAACAAGAAGTCCTTGACTATCTGAGCATAGCATGGAAAATGGGAAAAAATGTAGTTAACAAAGGTGGATAAATTGAAGAAGATCATATTCCTAGTCATAGCACTGACTCTCAGCCTGGGTCTCTTTGCTCAAAAGGGACTCTTTAATCTCTCCTATGGCATGAGCTTGGAAAACGCCAACGATGTCCTTGCGCAAGCAGGATTTCACGCCGAAGAAAGCGAAGCTCACGCCGTGAAGTATTATTGCGATATCAATGAGTTTGTATCAGCCATACTGCTTTTTCTGGAGCCAAATACCAATCGCTTGGCAGGATGGTTTGTAAAATACAATTCCGACAATGGTGAGGATAATGACCATCTGGTGATCGACCGCATCGCGATGATGCATGGCGAGACAAATCACTTTGAAGAAGAAACACAGCAGCTGATCTGGTTTTTGACCAATACTCGCACACTGCATGTGATGTATGCGCAGGACGGCAGTCTGACGGCATTGTATTATGACTCATATTTCTCAGAGCTCTTTGACATGCGCGGCGCTGGCTTGGGAAACTGAGGATTAGCGCAATCCTTGTAGATTGAGGCTGCCTATCTTGGGCGGCCTTTTTCTTTGGGCAAAAAAGAAAGCCGGATATCACAAAGGAGATCCGGCTTATGTGGAATCGAGAATCTATTCGCTGACGGCAATCACTTTGTAAAAACGGTGATTACTACCTGGCAGTATGTGATATTCTGTGGCTTGGACGGATACTTCTTCCCAAAGATCCGCATAGGGATCCGAGGCGAGGAAGACCTTATAGTATTGAGCTTCAGGCACGGCATCCCAGAAAAGAGTCAGCCCATTATCTGTGCGTACAAAACGCAGATTTTGCGGGCTGTCCAATGCCAAAACTATGTATTCATAACACCCGATATCAGGCAGAGTGCGCAGAGTGCCGACGATGTCGAATGGTAAGAGATCGATCACGTCCCCGGCATTGATGGCTACAGAATTGCTTGCCAGGATGTATGTGCCATCTTCTAAGAGCGGATCAGCATAGAAAGAGGCGGCATCTGAAGTGGCTTGTTCATATGAGCTGTAGCTACCTAGGTCCTGGCTGGCGATCCTCACGGGAATCCCTGAGCTGCTGTAGTAGATATTGCTGCTCACGGTGTCAATATCATTGAGGGAATTGAAGATGGCAGCGACGCCTGCCTCAGAGGTGATGATATTATTCCTGATATCCAAAGAGGGACACTGAGTGTTTTGAACGAATGCTTTGCTGTTTATCGAGCTGCTAAGATTGACAAGTGTGTTGTGATAGAGCCTGGCATTGGCACTGCGGTGTAGTGAAACCGTGCTAGGACCATGGTTGAGCACGTAATTGTTGAAGATATCTTGTGCTCCCGTACTCTGATATGTCGCACTCACATAGATCCCTATCCCATTGGTGCAAGATAAGATATTATCCTGCACGATGAAGTCGTTTATATTTACCAAACTCAGGGAATTGCTGCTGCCGGAGATTGAGTTTCCCAAAATCTGCACAAAGGGCATGCTCTGCAGAGAGAAGCCTTGATGCACTTCCGAGATCTCATTTCCGCTAAACACATAACTGCCGAGATCACTGCCATCATGGATGGATGCTGCATAGCCCAAGCCTTGCACGAGGTTGTTTTCAAAGCGCAGATCTCGATTGTAGGAGTTTGTCCCATAGATTCCGCAGGCGTTGTTTGTGCTGCCTCCGGCACCATAGATTTCGCATTCTTGGATCCTGAGACCATCATTGAAAAGATTCAGAAGAAACACTGTGCCGATTTCGGGATTCCCTGAGCTGAGCGAGAGATCTTCAAAGATCAGATTCCTGGTATTGGTTAGCCTAAAGATGAAGTTGTTGCTCAAAGATGCAGCTGCGAATGTGATGACCGCATCTCCTTGCTCAGGACCCTTGATCCTCACATAGCCATCTCCAAACAAGCCGGGGATGTGGCCGATCTCGATGTTGCCCTGATACACTCCGGGTGCGAGATGCACAGTCAGGCTAGTCTGAGCGCCACGTTTCATCAAGGCGTAAACGGCAGATTCCAGATCTTGGAAGTCCCCGGACGGACCGACCTGGATGTCGCTCGTGAACTGCCAGCCGCCATCTTCGATGACATTGGCGCCTGGGCTATAGACGCCTTCCCAAGGATTTCCATCAATGTCATACTCTAGGACTGTCTCTGTGCCGCGGTTGCGCAGATAGCTGCAAGAATTGTAGCCATTGTCACTGATCATGGGGTTTGCATAGACCGCCGTGAAGTCCTCAATCATGCTCTCTAGGAAGTCTTGGCGAGAATACAGAGTATTGTTGTATCTCCCCAGATGTGGCAGGTTGTTGAAGTAGGCATTGTTGTTCCAGCTTATCTCGCTGGATCCCGAGACACTAAGTGCGTATCCTTTCTCCGGGGAAGCGAAGACATTGTTTTGGATGACGGAATTTGTGATGCCACTGAAGCTTGCAGTAAGGCCGTTTAGATTGTTATGGCGGTTTTTGGTGACTATCGTATTGTGCAAGATCTGCAGATATGATGAGTTTGAGATGCTGAGCCCGGTCGTGTATAAAGACGGACTATCGAAGTATAGCATGTTTAGGAATATATAGATCTGGGGATCAGAGCTGCCATGAGCATTGCTGATCGCCAGGCAGGAGTTGCTGCTTCCGGAGGATTGTGTAAAGAGCCGGTTGCGGTGTATGGTGGAAAAGCCACCTATGTTGATGATGTTTAGTGCTTGGTTAAAGTCGTTCATCACGTTGTAGCCGATGTTCAGGGCATCAACCTTCTGCACGGAGATGGGATATGTCACCGTGTTGAAAGTGTTGTGATGAATTGAGATATCCTGATAGCGACTGCTATCATAGTAACCGCCGCCGTGAACGACGATACCAAAACCGGGGCCGCTGAACTGGCAATTTTGCACCGTGAGACCATCACCCAAGCTGGAACCGGTGCTGATCGCATGGGAATATGAGCCCGGAAGGATGATCTCAAGATTGTTGATCTGGATATCATCACATCTGCCGCTTGTGCGGATAAACTTTACGCTCACACTGGGAGAGCTGCTGCTGATGCGCATGTCTTCGAGCCTGACACCGGATGCGGCAAGGATCATGAAAAGATAGTTTTCATCACTTGACGTAGAGGTCGGATTAAGCACGATCTCTTGACCTCCCGATCCTCTGAAGAAGACCTTGGACGACTCATTCGCGCCGGGAAAACTGCGAATCCGGTATCCCCCATCATATGTTCCGGGGGCAATGTTGAAGAATGTGTGCCCGCTGATGCCGTGATATCTAAGCGCCCAGATCGAGTCCTCAATCGTGGGGAAATCAGCATCCGGACTGCCCACGCTGTAGCTTCCCGTGAGTGGCGATAGATCGCTGACCCCAAATTGCTGCTGTGCTCCGATGTCCCAAGAATAGCCCCTAAACTGGCGGTTTATGTCGTCATCAAACTCAGTGCGAAACTGTCCTATGCCTCTGAGATATTGGCTTTGGATCATCATGCCTTCATCCCAGAGAGGATCGTAGTTTACGCTATGTTCATTAATATCTGGCAGGGTTTCCTGCAAATGAGCAAGGGATTTGAAGCCGATGCCACCCATCTTCAAAAGATAGTTGCCCTCACTGAGATAGCTATTGTAGTCTATGTTGTGGCTGGGGTCATCGTTGTAGTAGGTGATCTCCATTGCATAGCCGGTGCTTGCTTGCAGGATATTGTTTACAATTTCGATGTTTGAGCCCAATTGATTGGAGTATAGTCCACTTGAGCTCTCGACACCCACGACCGAGATGGAGTTGTTTAGCACCTTGAAGTTGCTCCCGGAGAGCCACAATCCGTTTTGTGAGCTTGCACCGATGAGATTGTTTGCGATCAGAGTAGCTTCACCAGCTGCGGCTGAATTGCCCACTGAGATTCCCTTCTGGCCGCCCAGCACCTTGTTGTAAAAGATGTTTCCGGATTTGATGCTATTTACGTTAATCCCGATCGCGCTGATGTTTTCTATCAGGTTTCCGTCTATCCAAGGGTCATCAACACCATATAGGTAGATCCCCGTATTTAGGTTTTGGAAATGGGAGTTTGATATTACATGATCCTTGCCTCTTAGATAGATGCCGTAGCCATTGCCATTGAAGCTCAGCGCGCTGAACCTCAGATCATAGGTAGCATCAGATGTAGAAGATCCGTCCGAGACATAGATGCTGCTTTTGGCATCAGTAGCTGCCAATCCCTGAGGGGCGACAAAGTGACACCACGTTGTATAGATGCTTCCGGCAAAGCCGTTGATCTCCATGATGCGGCTATAATCCTGGGCTTCTGTGACAAAGCTTAATCGCTCAAACTTGAGATACTTACTGCGGTATGTTGCCACTATATAGTTTGCCTGTGCAGATTGATCGGAAAAGGAGAGAGTGCTGTATTCCACCGCGTTTCCTCTGATGGTCACCCAGCGATCATGCCCGATGCCGGGAATACGATCAAAGACTATCTGCTCGCTGTATTCATCATCTTCCAAGTGTGCAGTCACGGGGCCGATCACGCCACGCAAAGATAGCGCTCGAGCAAAGTCATTGATGCTGGCAAAATCTTGCCCTTCGCCGATGGTATATGTGCCCGAAAGCCTGCCAAGAGAGGGATCCGTGCTATACTCAACAGCTCCGATATCCGGGCTTTGTGGGTCCCTGTCTTCTCCAAAATAGTCTTGGTCCACGCCCACATGGGGCCCATTGTTATCCAGATAGGCAGAGCCGGGGCTGAGATAGTCTCCTTCAAAAAAGGGATTGAAATCTGCATTGTAAAAACCAAACTCCCCGATCATCTGCACCATCTCCTGATAGTAGGTGTTCATCTGCCGTCCCAGATAGGTGCCCCGTCCATAGATATTGTTGTAGTCGATGATGTTGCGATTGGCGATACCCTCATTTACTTGGGCAAAGTTCAGGACATAACCCGCCCCCATATTCACGAAGTGATTCTTACGGAAGACATTGTTGGTGCCTGATATAGTGGCTACGATCGAGCCGGAATCAGCAGATGAAAGCTCCACGCTGTTGTGTGCGGCATAGACATTTGAGCAGTTCGACACAATAAGGCCTGATGCGGTCCTAGATCCATAGCCTCCATACCAGTTGTATCCGCTCGCTCGGATAATATTGTTATAAACATTCGGTTGATCTTGATGTGCAAACAGCGAGCTGTTGCCAATCGAGATACCGCTTGCCCACGCATTGACGCGATTGTTTGTAATCAGGAGATTACCACTCAGTGACGAGAGCGATATGCCCGAATTTACATTGAACATCTGATTGTATCTCATGGTCAGATTTTTGACTCTTTGCATGCTGATCGCGGAATAGACTCCGTTTGTGGCATAGTAAAGGCCCTGGTGCATATTTGATTCGATCACCCAGTTCTCGCTAAGCGATGTCGAACTCTGATTATTCAGAACTATATGGTGACTGCCATCAAAGAACTGATTGAAGCGGATGTTTACGTGGTCACTGGCGGAAGATCCGACAGATGCAAAATATATCGACTCGATGCCTTGCGACGATGTGCCGGGATTAAAGAAGCGGTTGCCTATCAGATTGATATGATTGCTGTTTCCTAACACCATGATACTTCTGGCATAGCTTCCTGTGGGAGCAAAATCGATCCCTGTGATGGTGATATTGCTGCTTTCTTGGATCAGGATAATGTAGTTGTCCGCAGATCCGGCATTGTGATTTGTGAAGAGGATCTGCTCATCAGGGTCATTCACGGATGATATATACAGAGAGTATCCCCCCAGCCCCATATCGCTAATCACATAGGGTCCTGTATATGTCCCGGGATTGATATACAGATAGATATCCCCCACGACTTCTGCGTCCCGGATGGCATCTATTGCCAAATCAAGATCTTCAAAATCAGCAGCGCTGCCTCCGATTTGAAAGATCCCTTGAATATTCTGCGCCGACAGTACGCAGACTGCTGCTAACAAACAACAAAAAAGTATCAGTTTCTTCATACAATTCTCCTTGCAATGACATGGTATTTTGGTAGATAGCTACGAGGAAGTCGCCAAAGACACAGCAGCGGCTCCGTAAAGCAAAAGCCATTTTCCTGCTAGTGATGATTTGGTCAAGAAGACAAAGCTTAAAGATTGCCGATTTGCAAGCCCCTGACAGACATCAGATTGATGGCTGATATGCTATATCTTTGATTTATAAAGCGTCTATATTGTGGAAGTATCGCCACATGCGTTTTCTGGCTTTTTCTGCTCACAGATCTCGGGTACATCCCAGAAACAAAAGGCCTGCCCACAAGCAAGCCTTTTTAAGATATCTTTCAAGCGGATTATGATCTGGTGTCTGCCAAGAGCTCGCCTCGGCTTTGCCTCATCCGTTCTCTGATGGTTTCGCGTTGACGATCAAACTCTGCCATCTGCTCGGCATTGAGCTTTTCAGCTCCAACCATTCTAAGTCGATTGGGATTGATATAGCGCCCATTATTCATAAGGCCAAAGTGCAGATGTGGTCCTGTTGATCTACCCGTGGAACCCACACGACCGATGATCTGTCCGCGCCTCACAGTCTGCCCGGCTCGCACGCTGTATGAAGAAAGATGGGCATAGAGGGTGATCATCCCGCTGGAGTGACGGATGCGAACCTCGTTGCCGTATCCGCCATTATAGCGAGCGGAGGTCACGGTTCCATTTGCCACTGCATAGACCGGGGTGCCACTGCGAGCGCGATAGTCCACGCCCTGATGATTTGACCAACGTCCTGTAAAGGGATCCATTCTTCTGCCGAAAGAGCTGCTCACGTGAATGCTGGACAGGGGATAGCCCACCCCACTGGCATTATTGCTTTTACCGTCTTTGTTATACAATCCGTTTAGCACGGAGTTGTCATCATCTTGTTCATAGCGAAAAAGCTCATGAAATCCCGTTCTAGCGCCGTCATAGCTCACGTAGAGCACCTTTGCTCCGGGCAAGATCCTGCCTTCAAAGACCCGCTCTTCGATATATACTTCGAAGGAATCCCCTTTGCGTGCGTCTCTGTGAAAGTCGATCTCCCCCTCAAGGCCGTTGTTCACCGTCTGCTTATCTGCCGGACGCAAACCCAAGCTTAGAAGGGCAGCATCCAGAGTGGTTTCCAGCGTCCCGGTGATAAAGCGCTCTCGGCTCTGAACCGGCAGTGCTTCACGAGTGTAGATCAGAGAATCCTGAGTGGCCACAAAGTGATGGCGCACGGTGGGTTCTTGGACATACATCATCTTGGTGATCTTGTTTCCTTCATCATTTAAGATTACTCGCAGAGTATCCCCCGGTTGGATGGTGGTGACGTCAATGTATTCCCCGAAGCGAATAGCTGTCAAGCCAATCTCAAGTCCGGGCAGATCCAATTTTTCCAAGAGCGCAAAGATGGACGAACCCGGGCTCACCGTCTGAGTGATCCAAGGCTCGACTATCTCCGGCAGTTCCTCCGGGGAGTCTGTCTTTCCTGTTCCGGGACTAAAAAAGAGTGAAGAAAGTCCGAATATCATCACTAGGACGAAGATGGATATGAGTAATATACGTTTTCCTATGTTCATGTCTTAGAGGCTCCTTTAGATGTATCCCCCTTTTCGGCAAAAGGGTGATAGTGGATATGCACATTGCGCAATCCATTGTCAAAATATTCCAAAAGGCGGTGTTCCACCTTGTTTGAGATCTCGTGTCCTTCATCGATCGAGATGCTGCCGGCGACCGTGATGGTCATATTGATGGTATAGTATGGCCCAAAGCGATGCACCCCCAGCTCTTCGATCCCCTTGACGCCTTCGACCATCATGGTTTGATCCCGCAATTCACGAGCAAAGCCTTCTTCCGGAAGCCTGTCCATCAATTCGGAGGATGATTCCATAATGATCTCGACCCCGGTCTTGATGATATAGATCGCCACGATTGCTCCTGCAGCCGGATCCATCCAAAAATAGCCCATCCGCCCCATGATTACTCCGATGATGACGGCTGCTGCTGCCATGATATCGTTCAGATGGTCATTCGCAAGTGCTCGGATAGTGGGATTATGCGTGCGTTTTGCCGCCTTCTTTGTATATAGATACAGGATCATTTTCAAAAGGAAAGTCCCGATGGCGATCACCAATGCCCACACCGATGCGCCTCTGCCAATCTCGGTGTGCGCAATCAGTTCATAGACCTTGTTTATGCTCTCAAGGAGGATTGCAATACCGGTGGTGAGGATGAATGCTCCCACGACGATGGCTGCGATGGATTCCAGTTGCCGATGACCATAGGGATGTTCTTTGTCCGCCGGCTTTTTGGCGTGTTTCATGAAGATCTTGACTACCACATAGTAAACGGTGTCCGAGCTGGAATTTATCCCATCCGCCAAGAGCGCCGGACTATGCCCCAAGATCCCGATTCCTGTCTTTAGCAGCGCCAGGATGATGTTGCTCACCAGTCCCAGATTCACTGCAACCGAAGCAAGAAAATCTCTATCCCGCATCAATCAGCTCCATAGTGTCAATAAATGTTTGCTGAGGAAATCTCTGCCGGATCCTTGCCCGAAACTCATCTGCGTGAATCTCAGTTGAAGCGACCGCTGTGGAATTAAGCGCGAAAGCCTTGACCTTAAATGGGATAAGACAGCTCACACTTTGCTTGTTGAACAGCATATTCAGTCTATCTGCCGAAAGCTTGATACACTCCGGATGCCGAAAGACCAGATCAGGACGGATCTTCAAGAGATCATGCTCCAGCTTGTCGTAAATAGCATCCGTAAATGAAGTGGGGATATATACAGCCCGCACATCTTCATCCAGCAGATCCATCAGCGCTTTCTCATGATTGATCAGGCTCTTCAGTCCGCTTTTGTACCAAACATCTCCTCTTGAAATGAGGATCTGATCCACATGATCAAAGCTCTGTGTGAGATCTTTTTTGTGAACGCTGACGGGGATAGATGTAAGCCGCAGCAAACGCTGAATCTCGGATATGATCTCATCAATCTTGCCAAAGCTGGCTCCGATAAGCAGGATCAAGGCATCCACGGCATCTTCCAAAGCAATGGATTTGCGATCCAGTGAGCCGTCTATCAAAATCTTCCTTGCCCCCAAGAACCGCATCAGCTTCACCATCTTCATCTGCTCAGAAACTGAAGAAGGACCGGTGATCTGAGTAGCGAGAGGGGTCATCGCCTTGGCAAGATACAGTTTGCGCCCCGTATAGGTTTCGGATCTTAAGAGCTGAATCTTGCTCCCACATAGATCCAAGCTCTGTGCATCGCAGCAAAAAAGAGCATTGGCAGGGATCTGAACCTGCGGCTTGGGAGTCTTAAAAAGGCGATCCTTTTCCTCTCCATCTGATCCTGTGGAAAAAACTCCCCAATCATGCGCGGGAAACTCATGCAAAATGCTGTTTAAAAGAGTAGTTTTCCCTGAATTCTTACTGATTCCCACCAAGGCTATGGTTTGACATGCCCCGGTGGAAATCAATTCTTTCATCGGCAAGAGAAGTCCTTAGGGTTTGCGACGCTTGTTTCTTCCGGTCTCTGCCGGGCCGATGGATACATTTTTGCCGCGAAGCAGGCTCATCACGCCCTCGTTGCTCTCGCGTTCTTCAGTGCATGTATCTGAATAGATACCGGTATCCTGATATTCATATCCGGGCTCGGTATAGCTCGTGATGAAGCCCTCGTAGTTTCTGAGAATCACCCTGCCGGGCATCTGAGAAATAATGTAATTTGGCATCACCGGGACCTTGCCACCGCCACCGGGGGCATCCACCACATAGGTGGGAACGCAGAGTCCGCTGGTGTGCCCCCGCAGGGATTCGATGATCTCGATTCCTTTGGAGACGGGAGTGCGGAAGTGGGCAATGCCCTCAGATAGGTCACATTGATAGATATAATATGGTCTCACCCGGTTTCTAACCAGCTTGTGAACCAAATTTTTCATCACATCCACATGATCATTGATCCCTTTGAGCAATACAGATTGATTGCCCATCGGCAGGCCCCCCTCGGCGATCTTTGCCAAGGCGCTCGCAGCTGTGTCACTAAGCTCTTGAGGATGATTGAAGTGAGTGTTTAGCCACACGAAGGGATACTTCCTAAGCACAGCCATCAGATCATCGGTGATGCGCATGGGCAACACTACCGGTGTGCGAGTGCCGAGCCGCACAATGTCAAGATGCTCGATCTTGCTCAGCTGACCCAGGATCTCATCCAGGCGTTCATCTCCCAAGGTCAGGGGATCGCCTCCGGAGAGGATCACGTCGCGGATCTCGGTGTGTTCACGGATATATTCGATCGCTTGGTCCACGTTTTCTCGGGGCATTGGTGCATCGTGTTCTCCGGCTTTTCTGCGCCGCGTACAGTGGCGGCAATACATGGCACATTGGTCGGTGAGCAGCAAAAGCACTCGATCCGGATAGCGATGCGTCATTCCCGGCACGGGAGCATCTGCATCTTCATGCAAAGGATCTGCCATATCAGAGGCGTCATATTCACTCTCAAAGATGCGAGGAATGGCTTGCATACGCACGGGATCATTGGGATTGTCATGATCTATCAAGGACAGATAATATGGGGTGATCGCCATGCGAAAGGAAAATCCTCGCTTGGCAAAGACAGCTTCTTCTTCCGGAAGTAGACTGATGTATTTGCGCAGCTCTTCCGGACTTGTAATCCGATTCTTAAGCTGCCAATGCCAATCGTTCCACTCTTCTTCGGTGGCGATTGTGCGAATATCGATAGTGCTCATTATATCTCCTTAATCGGTATACCTTTCCTTAAAGAGCTTCATCAAGACGGGGTTCCGACGCAGAAGATCGATGGATGTCATGGCGTGATTGTGAGCATAACCATTGCCCAAGATCATATCGACGTCCGCTCCGATTCCCTCAGCTCCCAGAGCTGCTTTGGTAAAGGAAGTAGCCATTGAGAAGTAGTAGACCAAACCGCGATCACGTGCTGCCATGATGGTGGGCAATTCTGTGTCTTCTATGTTTACCACGTTGATCACCACATCAGCCATCTTGCCGTCTGTGAGGCGAGAAACTTCTTTTTGGATGGTGATAGCATCTGTGGCGTCAGCGATGATCACTTCGTGACAGCCGGTCTCTTTGCATGTGGGGATGTAATTTTCGTTTCTGACGATGCCAATGACCTTTCCGGATACTCCGGCACGCTCTTTTGCCACTGCGTTGCAAAGAATTCCGCTCTTTCCGTTGGCGCCGATGATGACCACATTGTCGCCGGGACGCACCAATCTTTCGACCTGAGCCGGAGCTCCTGCCACGTCAAGCACGGATAGGGCAAGATTTTCATCCATATCATCCGGCAATTTTGCATAGATGCCGCTGGAGAAAAGGATTGCTTTGCCTTCGATCTCCACCTGATCTTTGTCCAAGAGAACTTTCTTGACCTTATCGATCTTCAGAGGAGTAAGAGAGAGAGATACCAAGCTGGCAATCTTGTCGCCCACTTGGATTTTGTCTTTCATTTCAAAATTGGGGCCGATCTCAACCACTCTGCCGATCAGCATTCCGCCGCTGCCGGTGTCTTCATTTTTGTGCTTTCCGGTGCGCTGCGTAAGATCTATCGCATGCTCTGCGAAGGCTTTCTCGATATCCTGATGACCTTGTCCCACCAGCTTATTCTTGATCTGGTGAAAAGAAGCGCTGTCCACATTCAGACGGATCACTTCGATCAAAAGTTCATTGTCCCAAATTTCGGACATGTCGTTGTTCAAGACTCTTGCGGGTTGAGGCAATACGCCCTTGGGTTCTACTACTCGGTGAGTTCCATAGCGGCATCCGCCAGTTTTCATAATTCCTCCATGGGATCTATTCTTTTTTTATGCTTTTTTTCTAGTTCCTCCATCTTTTTGGAGTGCACAATTGTGTCAATAACAAAGTGCCGCTCGCTCTTTGGGGAAAAATCACTTGAAATTCATACTAATTTTGCGAATCCAAGCACGCATACACATCCTATGAATAATCACCTAAGCACAATCCATTTAGTATCGCTCATCCGCTATTGTCAGAAAGCCAGACTTGATTATATTATCACAAAACGCTTTTTGAGGAGAAAAAATGGCAGACACAAAGAAGTCAAAAATCAAATACTACACCGTGGCTATAGCGATAGTGATCATAGTAGCGGCAATCCTGATAGTTCCCAGATGGAATAGATATCAGACCCAAAGAAGATCCACTGCCGCGCGCGAGGCTGTAGCCGCCCTGAGAAACTATGTGGATGACTACGTCAAGAATCACCAAAGCGCCGGAGGATTCAATGTCGACGCAGCCCTCACCGAGATCGGAATCAGCAACAGGATCCTCAGAAATTGGGATTTTGCGATCGCCTGGAAACCTTCAGCTATCTATACTCAACAGATGATGGAATCCCTCCGAGAGGTGGAAACTTCCAGCTATGTGAATATCGCTCCCTACAAGATTATCATGGCTGTCGCCACCAAAGAAGGTCCCGTCACACAAGGACGCAAAATCTGGTATGATGGAGACAATAACAGCTTCCATGGCTTTGGCATAGACAGTGAAGTTGAACCCGACTGGGGGCGCATTTTACCAAATCCGTAAAAGCATATATTACAAGCAACTAGATGGGCTGCTCAGGCCCCCCTCACCCCTTGCTCACCGGTCGAGCGTGCAAGCGGTGAGAAAATAAGGACTTAGGCGATTTGCGGCTGAGCCGAAAATCGAATGTACAATGTACGATTTACGATGTACAATTAGGGGGTCGTCGTTGGCCTGCGCAAGGCTAAACCCTCACCACCGTCCCCCAAACCAGTCATTCCATATCCTCACCACTTGCCCTAGATTAGTCATTCCAGAACACGAAGCGTAGCGATTTGGGGTCCCCGCAAAATTGCTCAGCAGTTTTGTGGGGCTAAGAAGTGTATCAGGAATCTATAGAAACGAAGCTCCCTGCTCGCTTGGGCGGCTAAAAACCGCACCCACATTAGTCATTCCGGGCTTGACCCGGAATCTATAATCTGACCACAGATTGACACAAATTTGCACAGATTAGCTTTAGAAGGTTTAGAGGGTTGAGAGAATTGAGAAGCTTATCCTAGCTACCTGCCCGGTTGACGGATGCCACCCCACGCGACAAGATGTCGCGTCTACTGTGGGCTGCTACAAGCCACCCGACATTTGAGATCAGCTGAAAAGCTGTTTAAGCTCTTCCAGACTCAAGGTCTTGAGCACTCCCGTGCCGCCATCGATTACTTCGTTAAAGAGCTCAATCTTGTTTTGTTGGAGCGCTAGGATCTTTTCCTCCACGCTCGATTTTGTGATGAGACGAAAGACTTGAACTTTTTTGCTTTGTCCGATGCGATGGGCGCGGTCTATGGCTTGATTTTCCACCATTGGATTCCACCAGGGATCATATAGGATCACCGTGTCTGCCGCGGTAAGATTGAGCCCGGTGCCGCCTGTCTTGAGGCTGATCAGAAAGAGTCTGATATCATCGTCATTTTCAAAATCATGAACCGGCGCGACTCTATCCTTGGTCTTGCCATCCAGATAGCTATATGGGATGCTTAGAGCGTCAAAGACCTTTCTCATGATCCCCAGCATTTGCACAAACTGGGAAAAGACCAAGACCTTGTGACCGGCATCGATGGAATCCTGCACCAGCTCCACGAGCAGCTCCAGTTTGGCGGAGAGCTCCGGGCTCGGGAGGATATCCGGATTTGCCAGATGCGGATGATTGCAGACTTGTCTGAGCTTGGTCAGAGCAGCGAGGATGTGCACATAGCTGAGCTCTTCCTGACTTTGTGGCATCAGCTTTTTTTGCACTGTTTCAAGGATCTGCAGATAGAGCTTTTCTTGGATGGGGCTCATCTTGCACCAGGATACCTGCTCCTGTTTGTCCGGGAGTTCCAGCAGCACTTCTTTTTTGACTCTGCGCAGCAGAAATGGGCTGGTGGCGCGATGCAGGGCTAGGCGAGTTTGTCGGTCGTCCTCCGGGAGCACATAGCGGTCTTTGAATTTTTTGAGGCTGCCCAGATATCCCGGCATGAGAAAGTCCATGATGCTCCAGAGCTCTGTGAGCTTGTTTTCGATCGGGGTGCCGGATAGTGCCAATCTATGTTGAGAGTTTAGCTTTTTGATTGCGGAGGTGCGTTGTGCCGAGACGTTTTTGATGTTTTGGGCTTCATCGAGCACAATCCACTCAAACTTCATCTTTTTGAGCAAGTCAAAATCGCTGAGCACCATGGAGTAGCCAATCAGGAACAATCTGATATTGGGGCTGGATAGCAATTGTGCGCGTAGAGCCTTGGGGCCTTCCACGATGGCATAGGGGATATTGGTGTGAAATTTCTCGATCTCAGCTGCCCAATTGTAGGTCAGAGTCTTTGGGCAGATCACCATGCTCACGCTGTTTTCGGGGGCAGTGTGGATGATGCTGAGAGCTTGGATGGTCTTGCCGAGTCCCATCTCATCGGCAAGGATCCCGTTGAGACGATAGTGCATCAGCATCCTCAGCCAGGCAACTCCCGCCTTTTGATATCCGCGCAAAACCGTCTGCAGGTAGTATGGCAGATCAGGTGATTTCTTTAGTTGTCTGGCTCTAAGATCTCTAAAAAGCTGTTCGAGAAAATCGTCTCCGATCATTCTGAATGCCGGGTTTTCTTCCCGAAGTCTTTGATAATATGGCAGATTGAGGATTCTGGCTCGATACACCTCATCGCCATCGTTTTCACTCTTTGAGACCAAGGCTTCCATTTCATGGAAGATTTCGGGATTGCTGATGAAATATAGCCTGCCATCGATAGTGTGCAGAAACTCATCTGAAGAGCGGAAATAGCGCCTGAGCTCATCGTGGCTAAATGTAATATCGGCATGCTTGTAGGTCAATTCGTAGCTGAACCAATCGATGTCATCACTGCGTTCTGCTTGAAACTCCACTTCGAGCTTGATCTTGTTTACAAAACTCGTGCTGAGTTCTTCATCAATGACCACATCCCAATCCTTGTCGCTAAGGCGGAAGATGGCTTTTTGGAGTTCGTTGTATCGATCTGCGGGATAAACCAAACGGGCATTCTGCTCAAACTCATTTATCTGAGAATCGGGCAGATCCCTAAGCAGGCTTTGTACTTTGTCCGTGAGCTCATAGGTCAGATAATACCAATGTTTATCTTCCGGATCGGCTCCTTTGGGACTGGTATAGACGAGCGGTTTTCCAAATTTTAGAACTGAGATGGGTATCTCATGATCGGGATCGAAGAGTAAGCTGCCCTCAAGAGCGATATGATCCCCATAAGAGCGGATATAGATGCGCGATATGGGCTCGGAATCGATGATGCTCGGAAGCGGGATGGCAGAATCAAAATCCAGATATATACCATTCTTCGCCAAGATCTTGTGGACGATGCAGCGGTAGTAAACCAGGTCTTTTTCAGATAGGATCATCTGCCCTGAGAAGATGGCATCCGTGACTTCATCTTTGAAAGGCAGCCAGACCTTGTGTGCCTTGTTGCGAAAGAAGAGCCAAGTGGGATTTCCGGCATACCACACCGAAAGTTCATCCACGAGCACGGGCGAGAGGCTATATGCATCTTTGGCGGACTCCTCGATGCGCAAAGCGAGGGGATATGGCTTGGGCGCGAAGATCAGATCTTCGCCGGTTTCCTTGATGATCAGCTTTCCGGTCATTATCTCCAATTGGGATAGCAGGATCGGGACTTTGCTCTTGTATATAGACCAGAACTTGCCCTTAACACTGTATGCTGCGCGATTCTCATCCAACCAAAGAAAGAGCTTGAGATCATAGTCGCTCAGCGCTGAGTAGTTCTGCGCGAGGGCATCTCTAGACGTGGATGGCTTTTTGAGCAGTTTCAGCAGCCCCGGCATATCGATCTCGCCATAGGAGCTGTGGTAGATCCGCACCTTGTCTGTATCGGGGCTGTAGATGCCGGATATCTCGAGCTGACTCCTTTGGATAAGATCCAGCCAGCGGAGATTGCCACGCATGCTGTCGCCATCACAGGTCTGGATGAGTTCATCGTTTAGGATCTCATCAGAGAGATGGTGGTATGTGTAGTGCAGAAGCGACAGATAGTGGCGGCAGCCTTCATCCTCGCCACATTCTGCACAGTGGAAGTGGTCGATTGTCTGTGAGACAGGATCATAAAGCACCTCCACCCACTTGCTAAAATACTCCCTTTTTCCTTTGCTTGGGAAGAATCTAAAGAGGATCTTGCCGGCTTCATCAACGGTGTGCCAATACCACAGATCCCCTTCACTCAGCGGAATGACTGCATGATTGAAGTACCAGCTGTTTGAGCGATCGTGATAGTCCTTACTGAAAAGCCGTGCCATATTTCGTCCTTAATTATAAATCTTGTATTAGAGAGGAGAAGGCAGGATTTTTGTCAATAGATTTATCGCTTTATTTGTTTATGGCAGCAAGTGATCCGTTTGCAAATCTGCCGCGATGAGATCTGAGAGCAGCTGCGCGCCATGATGATTGAGGTGATCATAATCAAAAAACATCTCATTCGGCAAAGACATGCTGCTATGATCCAAAAACCTGAAATGCTCATGCCTGTCTTTGATGATCTCATAATATGGGCGCGAGATCTGAGGCGGAACGCTCAGTGTATATTCCGGATGAAGCGGAGTATTTACGACCCAAAGGCGAATGTCGTGCGCTTGGCAATGACTGATGATCTTATCAAAAAAGTAAACGCGCAGCGCTGAGATCTCGCGAAGACCATTTCCATCGTAATAGTGCCTTGAGACAGCTTTGTGCAAGGAGCGTATATCCCCGATGGTTGTGCCCCGGCGTCTGTCATATGCCCCGATGAAATTCGGGGATCCGTATAGCAGAGCCACATCATTTAAGATGCCGATGGGCAGATAAGCGGGCATGAGTATATCTTTCAGATAATGATAGCGGATCGAGGCATCCATTTCTCTGAAAGCGGATTTTGCCTGATAAAACTCTTTGTCCAGAAGCGGATGATAGCGCCTTTGCATCTCCCACTCTGTGTCATTAGGCGCTAGGAAATTGAAATAGCTGCAGGAGAGGATCAGTTCCTTCGGCGCGTGTGCCCGTGTGGCATGCACTAGCTTGTAATAGCTATATTCCAGCTCTTCTCCCACTTGTGCCCAATTTGCCGAATCCGGGATATAGTCCGGATCGATTCCCGCAACAGCATGTGAATCTCCCAAGATCAACACCTTGATGTTTTCATCAGATCTCAGATGAGTGGACAGCTTGGCCGTCTTTGCTTCTCTTATCTCCCGAGCCACAAAGCCCAACGCTATCAGAAGTACAAGAATCAGGACTATTTTACTAAAAACCCGCATAGATAAAGTCCGAGTGCACAGCAGAATATAGGATCATGGTCAAGATCAATGTGTAGATAGTATATTCAAGTCGCCAACTGAGCTTAGCCAATAAAACAGAGCTCTTTTGAAGAGTGTCCTGCAGAAATATAAGCAGAATGAAGATCACCGGGATCAGGATCAGCGCCTGAGGATCACCAAAGATTCGCAGAGCCAGAGCCAAGCCAAAGGCGCGAAAACTGAGCCAGCCAAAGAACACAAAGAAAAGCGTCGTCGGCATCCCGATCCATTTCATCAGTGAGTTTAACCGTTTTTTGGATCCGGCTGCGGCTCTGCGCTTGAGCTGAAGATATATCTGCAGCGCTGATAGCCCCAAGCCATGCCATATTCCCCATACAAGATATCGGCTGTCTGCCCCATGCCACAATCCACAGAGCGCCATTGCAATTACCGGAACCCAGAAGATGTTCCATACTTTGCGCTTGCTCAGGCGTGACAGAGGGAAAAAGAGATAGTCCCGTATCCAATCGGAAAGTGAGATATGCCATCTGCGCCAAAACTGACTGATATTGCCCGCCAGATATGGGCGATCGAAGTTTTCCATGATGCGTATCCCAAATAGTCTTGATGCCCCGATGGCGATATCGCTGTAGCCGGCAAAATCATAGTAGATCACAAAGGCATAGGCAAAAAGAGCGGCTAGAGACTGCCAAGCTGAGTATGCCTCAGGGCTTTTCCATATTGGTGCCAGAAAGTATGCCAGCCAATCTGCAATCACGAGCTTCTTAAAAAGCCCGATGGCGATGCGCCTTGAGCCCTCATGCCAATCCTGCCGGATTGGCTTAGCAGCGGTTTCAAGCTGGGGCGCAAAGCGTTCATAGCGCTCAATAGGCCCAGCCAAATAGATGGTGAAGAAGCTGCTGTACAAGAGAAATACATCAAATCTGCCGGGTGAGATCATCCCCCATTTGATATCGGTCAGATAGCTGATGTGTTTGAACGTGATATAGCTGATGCCCAGTGGCAAGAAAAGCCGATGCAGACTGAAGTTTGGCAGATTCTCCAAAAAAAGATAGAAGGCATCTGAGATCCGGCTGAGCATGCCCAGATATTTGAAAAAGACGAGCAATAAGAGGATTCCGAGCACCGCTGCTGTGTGCCATCCCGGCTTGTCGCGATGCCGATGGATGATACCGCCAAAGATAAATGTATAGCCTGAAAGTCCGATGACAACCAGTGCGGACATGGGATCCAAAAGCCAGATAAAAAGCAGGCTTAAGGCGCTCAGGACTGACAATCTGAGGCGATTGTGCGGGATAGCCCAATACAGCGCCAAGCCGGCTATCAGGATCCCAAAATACTCAAGTGCTATCATCGTGGATTGGGGGCAATCGGTCTAGAATTGCTTGATGATATCCACCATTTGTCTGATGCTGTCAAAGGACTCCGCCGTGATCCGGGGTGCCGGGATCTTCTTGCCAAATTCCTCTTCGATATAGCTCTGTAACGAAACTAAGGAAAATGAATCTATCAGCCCACCTGAAATGAGCTTCGTATCGATATCGATTTCTTGATCCGGGTCATCCAGAAATTCTTCGCGGATAAAATCCAGCAGTTTGTCTTCCATGTCTTTCTCCATTGTTAATTAGTATTTCTCGCCATCAGCTCTGCTTTGCTCTTGCCCAAGAGATCCATTTCTTTGCCGATCTTGATGAATTTTAAAAGAGCAAAATCGAGCTGTTCTTTGCTATGGGCAGAGGAAAGCTGAGTGCGGATGCGGGCTTGGTTTTTGGGCACCACCGGAAATGAAAAAGCCACCGCATGGATGCCTTCCTCAAAAAGGCGGGAAGCAAAGTTCTGCGCCAAAGCAGCGTCATAGAGCATTATCGGCACGATCGGTGAATCTCCGGGCACTACGATGAATCCAGCAGCTTCCAAGTGTTCTCGCCACCACTGAGTGTTTTGCATAAGATTGTGCCTGAGATCACTTTCCTGCTCGATCAGATCCAGAGCTTTGAGAGTGGCAAGCGTCATCATCGGAGCCAAGCTATTTGAGAAAAGATAAGGTCTGCCACGTTGTCTGAGCAGCTCCACCAAGTCTTTTCTGCCGGCTACGCAACCGCCGGAAGCTCCGCCCAGAGCCTTGCCAAAGGTGGTCGTGATCAGATCAATCTTGCCCAGCACGCCGCATAGTTCATGAGATCCACGACCGTTTTCGCCCAAAAAACCGGTAGCATGAGAATCATCTAAGAAGATCATGGCGTCATGCTTCTGAGCCAGATCAACGATATCCTGCAGCTTGGCGATGTCTCCGTCCATCGAGAAGACGCCGTCTGTGATGATGATCTTGCCTTCTCGATCATTATATCTATGCAGCTTCTTCTTTAGATGAAGCATATCCGAGTGCTTGTAGGTGTCATGATCTGCCCGAGACAAGCTCATGCCATCAATGATGGAGGCGTGCACCAAGCGGTCTGAGATCATGATGTCGCCTTCAGCCATGAGAGTCTCAAAGACCGCGGCATTGGCGTCGAAACAGGAGCCAAAGAGGATGCAGTCCTCCGTGCCCAAAAAGGTGCTCAGACGGCGCTCCAGCTCTTTGTGAGCATCTTGGGTTCCGCAGATAAAGCGCACGGAAGCCATGCCATATCCACGGCTATCAAGAGCATCGTGTGCAGCTTTGATGATCTGAGGGTGGGATGCCAGACCAAGATAGTTGTTTGAACACATATTGATCTTGCTCGCAGAGGCAGAGCCATCACTGCTTTTTATCAGGATCTCAGCGGATTGCAGTCCGGTGATCTCTGCTTCCGTCTTGCAAAGTCCCTGCGCGCGGATATCGCTGAGGATATCCCTGTATCTCTTTTTTAGAGCATGTGAATATGCCATTGACTCTCCCTAATTACTGATCTTCAAGCAATGCTGCGGATATCTCGCCGACGAACTTAGAGCTTGCTGATCTTGCGATAGATGATTGACTTGCCGACTTGCATGCGCAGAAGATAGATGCCAGAAGCTAGCGTTTGCCCGGAATCGTTTTTGCCATCCCAGACAAAGCTGTGGCGTCCTTTTGGCATCTGTGAAGCGGCAAGACTGCGTAGTTTCTGACCTTTGACGTTGAATACTTCAAGGCTCAGCACCGAGGATCGTTTGATCTCACATTCAATATTTATCTGACTATCAAAAGGATTGGGGCTTGTCCACAAGGAGATCTCAGCAAGTTCGGGGCTGAGCTCTTCATCAATGGAACTGCCTGTATCCACTTGCCAGACAGCTTCAAAGGAAATGCTGTCTGAAGAGACGATATTGCAACGAACTGTGTGTAGCCCTCCCCCCGAGAAGGAAGTCTCCAGCATGAAGCTCGTCTCCGCCTGGAGAACATCATCGACATACCAGTCAAAGCTCAATTGAGCTTCTTGTGTGTAAGCCTCCGCCACAAAGATCTGATATTGATCGGGCATAAGCTCCAGAACTTCATCCAGCGAGGGATAGAACTCTCCGATCTGCAGATCCAAGATCCTCAGGGAATATATGTCTACGGGAGTCAGCGGACGATCGTTTGCATCCGTGGGTGTAGCTCCGATTGCCAAGACATTTTCCAAGCCTTCTATGATGTCACCAAAGATGGCATAGCCGCCATCAAGGTGCAAAGCCGGGGCGACAGTGATGTAGTATTGGCTTCCTGCACTATTTGGAGCGTTTGTTCTCGCCATAGCAAGCACTCCGGCATGATCATGGGACAGATCGGGATGAAACTCGTCCTGGATGGTGTATCCGGGGCCTCCATATCCGGTGCCATATGGGCATCCGTCTTGGATCATGAAGCCGTC
>Ga0334895_1001098_pt1 | contig 30206 bp, 20 predicted proteins | sample GraSluR3_MG_7_FD_207229 | JGI IMG/M metagenome (GOLD analysis project Ga0334895, IMG submission 207229) | Sludge microbial communities from methane-producing bioreactor in Wageningen University, Netherlands - Granular Sludge_31_05-R3 | ecosystem: Engineered > Bioreactor > Anaerobic >... | reverse complement strand
TACATTGCGCAATAACAAAGGAACGTCGATTCATGAACGTATTATGACCGTACTGGCGACATGGAAACAACAGGGACTCGATTCTCTGCAGATACTAAGATCAAGCTTGGCCAGCTAAACACGTACATATAATTTATATGTGAACGGAACAGTTATAAGCGCCAAGAACCACGAGGGTGAAGGCGCAAGGCAGGTCAAATAATGGAGGATGAGATTTATCTCAGCGATATATTCCGGGTTCTCTGGAAGAATCGCTACATGATTATAGGAATATTCGCGATCTTCGTCCTGGTCGCGGGGGTGGTGAGCTTCGCCGTCATGTCGCCTTCTTACAGGTCTTCGGCCATCGTCGCCCTGGGCAATTATGGCGAACCCATCTATACAAGCCAGGACTCAGCGATGGCGATCATGGAAAGCGACGAATACATGTTGGACGTCATCGACCAGCTCGATTTTGAGGTGCCTCCAGAAGAGTTCAGGTCGTTAAAGGAGGGGATCGAGATTGAGCCGGTGAAGGGCTCTTCCAGCCTTCTTATGATCTCGGCAGTGAGAAAAGAGAAGCAAGAAGGAAAGGAGATCGTCGATACCATGATCCGGCTCTTCGGCGAGAGGAGCGAGAATAGTTACAATAGACAACAGAAGATCCTATCTGACAGCCTGGCGAGCACTGAGATGCGGCTGGAGACGACGGAGCTGGACCTTGGCCAAACTCGAGAGGTATTGATGGAAATCATCGAGTATGGGTCAGGGACTCCGACGATGGATATCGAGCTTCGCATCTCGCGGACTCTCGACTACTTGCAGAGCGGGGAGTCGAGGCGTTCGACCCTCTTAGACCGGGAGCTTGAGCTGGAAAAGCAGTTGACCCTCTTGAGACACCTGGAGGTAGTCCAGGAGACGAGGGAGCCTGTCGCCCCCATAGAGTCGAAGAGGGTCGTGATTGTGGCCGTGGCGGGGATGCTCGGTCTGATGGTCGGGATCATGGCGGCGTTCCTGCGGGAGGGGCTGAGGAGGCCGGTCAAATGAGATCGTATTAGGGAAACGGTAAGATCCACGTTCGTAACTGAGGGTCTGTCTTTGTGTTCGGGAGAGGCAGGAGCGCCAGTCCCTACAGCAGGAGATGTCCCCCAGACCTAGGCCAGGCATGGGGAAGCAAAAGTGTGTCCTAGGCCGAAAGACTGGGACACCCTTCCGAGAGAGGCTCGATTGTTTTGTGGAGTTGATCGGTGGAAATGTTGCTTAAGCATAGTGTTTATTACTTATTGGCTCGCGGATTGCCGGGGGTCTTCAATTTACTGGCAATCGCCCTCTATACTCGTATGCTCTCAACGGACGAGTACGGGCGTTACGCTCTCGTGATCGCAGGTGTAGGGTTTTTCAACATGATCTTATTTCAATGGCTCAGGCTTTCGTTACTCCGCTTTAGGCCTGAATACCAAGAAAATCACCAGCCATTGCTATCCACCATCCTGGCTGCTTTTGTGACCATTTCAATTTTTACCGGGGTAGCGGGGCTCCTTCTTGCGATATTCTGGCCAGATTCCAGCTGGCAAGGCTTGATCCTTCTTGCGGTGCCCTTGCTGTGGGCAAATGCGTGGTTTGAGCTTAATCTGGAGCTTTTTCGTAGTAAGATGCAACCCATACGCTATGGCCAGGCCTCTTGGCTTAAGTCGGTAAGCGCTCTAGTAGTGGGAGTTTTCTTGGTATTGCGGGGTCTAGGAACTTACGGGCCTCTGATAGGGCTCTTCTTTGGCTTTATTCTGGTTGGGCTCTGCTTTGCTCCCTCGGAATGGAGGGGGATACAACCCAGAGTGCTCCGACCAGTTCTTTCCCAGGTGACTCGTTACGGCCTGCCGCTTACAGCCACTTTTGCTCTTGGTTTTGTGATTCAAAGCTCGGATCGATTTTTGATTGCCTATTATATGGGTGAGGGCTACACAGGATCCTATGTGGCAGGCTACGATTTTGCTTGGAATTCAATAGTTTTGTTAATGATAATTGTCAATCTTTCCGCGTATCCCCTCGCTATTAGCTCACTTGAGAAGAATGGAATACTAGCTGCACAGATGCAGCTGGTTCGCAATAGCAGGTTGCAGCTTATTGTTTCGATTCCTGCTACTGTAGGTCTCATATTGTTAGCGCCACAGATCGGGAATGTCATATTTGGTGCTGATTTTCGTGAAGATGCTATCGTTCTCTTACCTTTGATCTCTGTCGCTGCTTTCATACATGGGATACGGTCATATCACTTTGATCTGGCCTTTCAGATGGGAAAACATACGGTTGGCCAGATTTGGATATATGCTCCAGCCGCGCTAATTAACCTGATTTTAAACATTATTTGGATTCCTCGTTTTGGGATTTTAGGTGCTGCCTGGTCTACACTGGTGGCCTACTGTCTAGCACTTTTTCTGAGTGTAGTGATCGGTAAAAGGTTTTTCCAGGTTCGTCTAAGCTGGCAGGGGATGGGTGAAGCTGTTGTAGCGGTGTCATTTATGGCTTTGGCCTTATCACTTATACCAGAGCTGCATGGTGTCTTGGGGTTGTTGGTTTCGGTGGCGATAGGCATGGCAGTTTATTTTACAGTCATTGGATTATTATATTATCTGCAGGTCAAAGGATATTTTCTAACATTGGAGGAAAAATATGGGTGGAAATAATAAACCCAAAATATGCCTTTTTTGGCCAACGCTTGGCTTTGGTGGTGTAGAGACCAGCGGCCTCCGTGTTGCTCGCGAGCTGTATGAGAGGGGTTATCCCGTCGACGTCGTTGTGGCTAATGCCCGAGGTGATCTTCTAAGTAAGATCCCACCGGGCGTTTCTCTGGTCAACCTACGGTCTCCATTGGGAAATGGAAAATTAGTTCTTTCTGTGTTTCCACTAGCATTTTACTTGCGAAGGCATAGCCCAGCAGTTATAATGTCGAGCATGACAGAGGTAAATCTAATTGCAATTATTGCGCGCGTCATAAGCGGTTCTCGGTGTTGGCTGGTAATATCGGAGCGTAGCACACTAAGTATCAGAATTAAGCATAAGTTGCGCAAAAGATTGCTACCCTTTTTCGTCAGAAAATTTTATCCGCTAGCAGACTGTATTCACGCGGTGTCGCAAGGTGTGGCGAATGATTTGGCGGAAACTACAGGAATTCAGAGAGATAAAATTAAGGTAGTGTACAATCCGGTTGTATCCTCAGAACTATTTTCCAAATCAGAGGAGCCTCTGGATCACCCGTGGTTTAGTTCTGGTGAGCCCCCTGTGGTGCTGGCAGTCGGGAGGCTTACAGAGGCTAAGGATTTCCCCGTCCTGATTCGAGCTTTCGCTCTGGTACGTAAAGAACGTCCAGCACGGCTTATAATCTTGGGCGAAGGTGCAGAACGGCCTAAGCTGGAGGCCTTGGTGCGGGAACTCGGCCTAAATGAAGATGTGATAATGCCTGGATTTGTGGATAACCCTTACAAGTATATGAGAAACGCTACGGTGTTTGTATTATCTTCTGCCTGGGAAGGGTTTGGCGTTGTACTGGTGGAGGCAATGGCATTGGGCACAGCTATTGTTTCTACTGACTGCCCGAATGGACCTGCGGAGATATTGGAAGGTGGCAAGTGGGGTGATTTGGTCACGGTAGGAGACTGGCGAGCATTAGCTTCAGCGATATTAAAAAGGTTGGAGCAGCCAGAAAATGAACGTGTAAAAATGGCTACAGAAAGAGCAAAAGAATTTCGGACTGAATCTATAGTGACGGATTACTTCCGATATTTGTATCCCAACAATATGATGAGTTACGATGAGTCCAAGACAAAAATCAATGAGGTAGACCCTTGCAGCTAAAGAAAAATAAAACTTCGCGGATAGCTTTTTTTCTCCCAGCCCCTAATGCTATGACTGGTGCACCCAGGCGTCTCCTTACTCTTATGACTGCTCTGCGTGATAGTGGCAGATTCGAGGTGGCGCTTATTGCAGATCCTTCGGATCAACTAGCCCAAGAGGCAGGTATTGTAGGGATAAAGGTTCTGGAAGTCACAATAGGACCTATACTTTCTAAGAAACATGGCATACTGCTAACTGGATCAATTGGTTTTCGGGGAAGAGTGGTTTGGGAGTTAATGAGGTACAATTTTAGGATGATACGGGCCTTTTGCGTTTATAAGCCCGATGTGATATGGATTCGTGGAAGTAAAGGAATTGCATTTGTTGGGCTTGCAGCTTTTATGATTCACCGACCCTTGGTCTGGGATATTGATTCAGAACTTCCTTCTCGCGGGCTTGTTGCTATACTACATGATTTTGGTCTTTGGATGAGCAGTAAGGTGGTTTTACAATATGCTGCTGCTGATGAAAGAATTTTTGGTATAGATAGAGTTCAGCGGACAAGACAAAAATTTGAGCCAATGATTCCAGGGATAGATTTTGAGCAGCTGCTTCCGTATAGGGAGAGGCGATTTCTTCAATGTACAAACAAGGCGTTTGTTTATGGGTTTTTCCGCATACTGCAGGGTGGCTCTATCTGTGACATAAAGAATCAGCGATTTACGCTACGTGTATTGTCTGAATTGAAGCGCTCTTTTCCCCACCTTGATTTTGAATTGTGGATTGCAGGGGATGAATACGAAGAGGATTATACAGAAACTGTTAAACGAGATTTGGAGTCCTCAAGCATAAAGAAAAATGTAAAGTTCCTTGGATGGCGTGACGATATACCTGAACTATTAGTGCGTGCAGACCTTCTCATACACCCATCAAAAGACGAAGGTGTTCCAAACATTATACAAGAAGCTATGTATATGGGATGCCCCGTGTTGGCTTCAGATGTGGGCGGAGTTCCAGAGATTGTTGAGAATAATCGTACAGGTTGGATACTACCAAATGACGATCCTGCAGTCTGGGCAGAAAAAATCGCTTGGATAATATCAAATCCAAAGAAAGTTCTAGAAATTGCTAACGCGGCTGCTTTTTATGCAGAGCAAAACTTCTCTGTTGACCAGTGGGCGGCCCGATATGCAGAAATTTTAGAGCTGAGGTAGATAGAAAGTGTTTTAAAGGAAGCAGGAAGACTACTTTGGAACGATCGGTCAACAAACGGGCAAAGTGCACTTCGATCCCAATAGAGATTTCAGGATATATATAATGAGAAAATTATGTATTGAGAAGACGGAATTAGCGCTGGTCGTGGCATTATTTGTCATGGTATTTTATTTCAGATTAATTTTCATTTTTTTCTCAAATTTTGATATCGCTAAGCTCTTAACAATTTTTTTGCTTATTTTAATCGCTTTTTTCTTTCCCTCACAAATCCATCACGAGATTCGTATCATTGGAGCGATTTTGTTTTTTTCAGGGGGTTTCGCGGTACAAACTCTTTTGCCGGTACTACCTGGCCCTGACGCACAAGTGTATTTTAATAATTTAGTATCTCATTCGATTATGGAATTGAGTGAGATGGTCACCCCTATCTTATCAATCAACGTCTTCACATCTTCTGCGTTGACTTTTCCTGCTTTTTTGCAGGTGTTTATTAGTGATACTGATTCTGTGAAGCCTTCTATAATAATCCTTGTTAATTCCCTACTATGGCTTTTGGCTACATTTTTATGGATAAAAATGCTGAGTGAGAATACACGTCACCCGATATATCAGAATCGTTTCTTTCTTGATATTCTGTTTCTGCTTATGATCGCCTCACCGAGTCCCATTTATTGGTCAGCTGTTTTTGCTAAGGATGTTATGGCCACGGCTCTGACAATTATTGCAGCGTGGGCTTTGTTGGGGCGTCGTTGTATTCTTGGCATTGTGCTCATCGTTCTAGCTTCTATGTTGAGGCCTTATGCGATTGCAATGATAAGTTGTTTTTACCTTTTTGTTTGGGGGCGCAAATTGTTTTTGCTTATCATCTTAATCGGATCCATAACTGTTGTCGCTTTATTTACTTGTTTCTCTACAGGTGCTATTGGTAATATTCCGCTAGTAGTGGCTTATCTTTTTGCAAGTCCTATTCTAACTGATCCAAATAACTGGAAGCTGCTTAACGACGCTGGCACTTGGGTTTTTTCTCCGGTGTTATTTACAATAGAGGGTGTATTTTATATGGTATTATTTCTATCAGGTTTTGTCCTAATGACCATTAATTATTCTTACCTAAGACGTGAATATTTCATCTTATTCAGTACGCTAATTGTTATAGCTAGTATTCTTGTGCTTGTGGGGTTCATGAATTTGAATATCCAAGGAGTTGATTATGGTCTCTTTACTATAGGTGAAAATTTGATTCGAAAAAAATTCGCCGCATGGCCATTGATTGTAACCTGGGGGGCATTGGCATTGACGGTGATGTGGCAGAGAATTAAAATTTGGATAGCACACTGCAAAACAACAGAAGATAGGAGTAAAACATAAATATGACTCCAGTCTCTCTAAATTTTGTTGGAAGTGAGATATAATATGAAAATTCAATATTTTATTTTAGAAATATTGAAAGTAAGTCCTTCGTGGATCACCAATAACAGGGATAATAGAAGTCATCAATTCTAGTAGGCCAGATTATGTTACAAAGTTTATCTCCTACTCCAAGTTCACATCTTCGCATCTGCATTATCGGCAACCAAGCCTTTTCGCTCTTAAACTTTCGCGGCCCGCTTATCGCTGATATGATAAGAAAAGAGCATGAAGTCCTAGCTCTTGCACCAGACTACAATAGGAATACACGAGCAGCGGTGCAAGCCATAGGGGCGATCCCTGTGGACTACTCGCTATCTCGCACAGGCATGAACCCCTTTAGAGATGCTGCAGATATGCTGCACCTGACCTTTCTCTTGCACAGGCTGAAGCCCGATATCACCCTGTGCTATTTTATCAAGCCCGTGATCTATGGGACACTTGCTGCTTGGCTCTCACGGGTGCCGCGGCGATTTGCCCTTATCCCAGGTCTGGGTTATGCCTTTACACCTTCAACCAAGTCGGAATCGTTAAAGCACCGATTGCTGAGGGGTATGGTACTGGTCCTTTATAGGGCGGCATTGAGACGCGCTGACAAGGTCTTCTTTCAGAACGAAGATGATCGTGCACTATTCATTGACGAGCGTGCGGTTCGTGCAGAACGGTCGATCAGGGTAAACGGGACTGGTGTAGACCTCGATCAGTGGCAACCTGCTCCACCAGTAACGAACCCCGTGACATTCCTTTTAGCTGCCCGCCTCCTGCGAGAAAAGGGCATTGTGGAGTTCGTTGAGGCCGCCAGAAAGGTAAAGACCAAGCATCGCGATGTGCGGTTCGTCTTACTGGGCGGCTTGGATTCTAATCCCGGTGCTCTTTCTTCTGACACGATTGAAACCTGGGTGTCAGAGGGCATAATCGAGTGGCCTGGGCATGTCTCGGACGTACGCCCCTGGCTTGCGTGCGCAAGTGTGTATGTGCTGCCTTCATACCGAGAGGGCGTGCCCCGCAGCACCCAAGAAGCGATGGCCTTGGCGCGACCCATCATCACAACTGATGTTCCTGGCTGCCGCGAGACCGTCATCGACGGTGAGAACGGCTTCCTGGTGCCTTTGCGGGATGTCAATTCTCTGGTATCTGCAATGGAACGGTTCATACTACAACCAGAAATGATAGAGAGAATGGGCCGGTCTAGCCGGCTTATCGCTGAGGAGCGCTTCGACGTGAGAAAGATAAATCAAATTATAATGAAGGAGATGCGAATATGATGAATCTGATACTGCAGAAACGCTTTGATGGATTATTTGAACAGATAATCGGCTTCTTGGTAAGTATTAAGTCGTAATGGGTAGCATCACCAAATGTCTGTGGTATGAAAGGATGGAAGTATGTGTGGAATAGCAGGTTTCGTAGGGAGCGTAACTGATGCAGCAGAAATAGTCAGGCGTATGGCAACCGTACTTAGTCATCGTGGACCTGACGATGAAGGTATCTGGGTAGATAAAGAAGCAGGAGTTGCCCTGTCCCACAGGAGACTATCGATCCTAGATCTTTCGCCAGCAGGGCATCAGCCAATGATATCTCATTGCAGGCGGTATGTGATCGTCTTCAACGGAGAAATATATAACCATCTCGAATTGCGACGGGAGCTGGAGAAAGAGGCGTTCTCAAGTGCCAGCTCATGTATTCGAGCCCAAGATGAGTCGGTCCCTGGAGCGAAGCTGATAAGATGGCGAGGACATTCTGATACAGAGACCATTCTGGCCGCCATTGCAAAATGGGGAGTTGAGGCCACGCTAAAGAGGTGTGTAGGTATGTTCGCTTTTGCTTTATGGGACCGTGAAACCCACACACTGGTATTAGCGCGAGACCGGATGGGCGAAAAACCTCTTTACTATGGCTGGCAAGGAGAGGTGTTCTTATTTGGTTCGGAAATCAAGGCGTTAATGGTGCATCCTGCTTTCAGAGCGGAGATCGATCGGAACAACTTGGCGCTGTTCTTCCGGCACAGCTACATAATATCGCCCTATTCAATTTATAAAGGCATCAACAAACTACCACCAGGCACCTACCTGAAGATCTCGGTGGGTCATCCTGCCTCAGAGTCACAACATACACCTAGACCCTATTGGAATTTACAGAATGTGGTAAAAAAGGGAACGATAAATACATTTAAAGGCACAGAACGAGAAGCAGCAGATGAGCTGGAACGACTGATTCGCCAGTCTATCAGGGGTCAGATGATCGCGGATGTTCCTGTGGGCGTTTTTCTCTCGGGTGGAATTGACTCCTCTACTGTGGTAGCATTGATGCAAGCTCAAAGTGACCAACCAGTTCGCACCTTTACCATTGGATTTTATGAGGACGACTTTAATGAGGCTGAGCATGCGCGGGCTGTGGCAGAAAACCTGGGAACCGATCATACAGAGTTATACGTTACAGCAGAACAGGCCATTCGTGTGATATCCCTCCTGCCAACTCTATACAATGAGCCTTTTGCCGACTCATCACAAATTCCCACATTTCTGATCAGCAATCTCGCCCGTCGGTATGTTAAGGTGTGCCTCTCAGGCGACGGTGGCGATGAGCTGTTTGGCGGATACAGCCGATATTTTTGGGCGCCTCTCATCTATCAAAAGATTGGCTGGCTACCTCTCCCTTTACGTCTCCTAGCTACACATACCTTGACGCGACTAACCATTGCAGATCCTATCCTGAAGGCAGTATGCCGATTTCAGCGGGGTAGATGGGCGAGTGCCGATCTGGCTAGCAAGTTTCAACGGTTTTCCACAATGCTGGACTTTGATTCGCCTGAAGACCTTTATATGGGCATTGTATCACACTGGAAAAGACCTGGTGAAATAGTTAGGGGGACGATAGAGCCAAAGACCGTCCTGATAGATCCGAGTCAGTGGATAGACCGGTCCGATTTTGAGCATCGCATGATGTACCTGGATCAGAGGTCATATCTACCTGACGACATTCTTGTAAAGGTAGATCGTGCAGCTATGGGGGTGTCCCTTGAAACGCGCATTCCTCTGCTCGATCACAGGATTGTGGAATTTGCGTGGAGATTGCCACTATCCATGAAGATCCGTGATGGACAAAGTAAATGGCTATTGCGACAGGTGCTCTACCGGTATGTGCCCAGAGATATCGTGGAAAGGCCCAAGAAGGGCTTCAGTGTACCGATTGGCGACTGGCTACGGGGACCGCTCAGGGATTGGGCAGAGTCTTTGCTGGATGAGAAGAGTATTAGGGAGGATGGCCTCCTGAACCCAGCCCCCATAAGAGATGTGTGGACTGCTCATCTAGAGGGCAAGCACGATTGGTCACCCTATTTATGGGATGTGCTGATGTTTCAGACCTGGCTGGAGGCGCATCTATGAAGTTCACAATGAATGAACTGGAGTGGTATGAGTTATCCAATAGGAGATAGGTTCATAATCTATCGACGATCAGATCTCCATCTCTTAGAGTGTCTTGTAATAAAATCCATAGCTTTTCTCTCCTCCAAACATCCCTCTCACATCGATAAGCACAGGTTTATCATCCATAAATCTTTTTATATCTTTCAAGGTCATGTGTCTAAACTCCTCATGTGCCACCGACATGATCACCCCATCCATCTTATCTCCATTGAACGCTCTGACCCCAAAACGCTCGATTTCTTTTCTGCTGAGCAAGGGATCAGAACCATAAACATCCACTGAAAACTCCTTCAATGCTTCCACGATCCCTACCGCAGGCGACTCGCGAATGTCGGGCACGTTCTCTTTGTATGTTAGGCCCATGATCAGGACTTTCGAACCCTTGATAACCTTCCCCACCTCGTTGAGCCCCTTTATCATCATCTCAGCGACGTGCTTGGGCATCTGATCGTTGACGGATCGACCAGCCAGAATCACTTTGGGATGGTGGCCCACCTCATAGGCCTTGTGCACAAGATAGTAGGGGTCTACGGGGATGCAGTGTCCACCGACGAGACCCGGTGAGTAGCGGTGGAAGTTCCACTTGGTACCTGCCGCCTCCAAGACCGCCGAAGTCTCCAGCCCCATCTTCTCGAATATCATGGACAGCTCATTCATCAGGGCGATGTTGAGATCCCTCTGGACGTTCTCGATGACCTTCGCCGCCTCTGCAGTTCGGATATCTTTTGCCTGATATACTGTTGTTATCAGGTTGTATAGAGAAGACAGGCTCCTAGCAGTCTCTTCGTCCATTCCAGCCACGATCTTGGTGATCTTATCAAGAGAGTGCTCTTCGTCTCCGGGATTTATGCGCTCGGGAGAGTAACCCACCCTGAAATCGATGCCACATTTCAACCCCGACGCCTCCTCCAAAACAGGAGCAACAATCTCTTCTGTGACGCCTGGGTAGACTGTAGACTCTAATACCACAATGGCTCCTCTCTTGAGGTGTTTGCCCACCACCTCGGCCGCCGACCTGACGTAAGATAGGTCGGGCTCCTTGGATTTGGCGACCGGGGTGGGCACGCAGATCAATACAAAATCGGTCTCTTCAATCAAAGTGGAATCTGAAGTACAAATCAGGTTCTCATTTTCGTTGAGACTATTGATCTGGCTGACTTTTTCCTGGTTTACCTCAAAACCGATCGTATTAATGTGCCTCGAGAATGCCTGAGCCAGGGGCAGCCCCACATAGCCCAGACCTACAACGCAGACGGTCTTCTCACTTAATCCTTCTGGAACCATTTTATCGTCTCCCTAAGCCCCGAATTGAGATCGAACTTCGGATCGTATCCCAGCTTCTCTCTGGCAGAGGATATGTCTGCCAAGGAGTCTTTTATATCGCCCGTTCTGGGACTTTCGTATACTTTATCCATCTTGATGCCAACAACTTTCATTATTTGGTCGGCCAGATCGTTCAATGTGATCTGACGCCCACAGGCGATGTTGAACACACCCTCTGCCCTGCTTTCCGCTGCCAATAAATTTGCCCGGACGACGTCCTTGACGAAGGTGAAGTCTCTGGTCTGAGTGCCATCTCCGTATATTATCGGAGGCTCTTTTTTGAGGATTCTGGTTATGAACAGAGGTATGACAGCAGCATACTGGGAGTTCGGGTCCTGCCTGGGCCCGAATACGTTGAAGTATCTCAGAGAGACTGTCTTAAGGCCGTAGATCTCCGAGAATACTCGGCTGTAATACTCACCGGCCAATTTAGTAATAGCATAAGGGGACTTGGGGTTCGGCTTCATCTCCTCTCGTTTCGGCAAAGTCGGCGTATCGCCGTAAACCGAGGACGATGAGGCGAATACTACTTTCCTTACGCCACAGTCTCGTGCCGCTACAAGTACATTTAAGGTCCCATCGATGTTGTTCCTGTTGGAGGTGACTGGATCCTCCACCGACCGCTGCACAGAAGGTAGAGCAGCCTGGTGAAATACGTAATCAGCAGAATCGAACTCCTGCTTCAGCATTTCCAGATTCTTCAGATCGTCTTTTACAAACCTAATTTTGTCAGCTATATCAGATATGTTCTCGAAATGGCCTGTCAGAAGGTTGTCTATAACGATGACATCGTTATCTTCGTATAGCGAGTGAGAGAGGTTGGAGCCAATGAACCCTGCGCCCCCAGTAATCACAATTAGTTTATTCCTCAGCAATTATATACTCTCCATTGACAGAGAAGGCAATTCCACAAATATTATGATTGCGGTAATGGCCATTTGAACCCATTCTCTCGGCATATGATCGATATAAAACCTTTTAAAGTTCTATACCCATCCATCGGACATGCCACTTTCTATAATTGGCGTACTCTGGTGTGATGGGAGCCCCACTAGTAAGCCGTACGTAGACCCTAAATCCTGTGGGAGTTTCCTTGTAAATCGAAGTCGCTCCTGTGGTCACAAAGTGATCTGATGTACCTCCAAGCGATGTAAGATAAATCGGCGTTTCGGTGAATCCCGCCGAGCTGGTGTCCACGTCCACGTAAAGCCCACCGCTCCCGTACTGCTTCCAATCAGTAGTCCCCGGATTCGTCGAGCCTACATTGGAGAGGGACTTGGGATTTATACCCATCCATTGGACATGCCACTTTCTATAATTGGCGTACTCTGGTGTGATGGGAGCCCCACTAGTAAGCCGTACGTAGACCCTAAATCCTGTGGGAGTTTCCTTGTAAATCGAAGTCGCTCCTGTGGTCACAAAGTGATCTGATGTACCTCCAAGTGAAGTAATGTAGATCGGCGTTTCAGTGAATCCCGCCGAGCTGGTGTCCACGTCCACGTAAAGCCCACCGCTCCCGTACTGCTTCCAATCAGTAGTCCCCGGATTCGTCGAGCCTACATTAGAGAGGGACTTGGGATTTATACCCATCCATTGGACATGCCACTTTCTATAATTGGCGTACTCTGGTGTGATGGGAGCCCCACTAGTAAGCCGTACGTAGACCCTAAATCCTGTGGGAGTTTCCTTGTAAATCGAAGTCGCTCCTGTGGTCACAAAGTGATCTGATGTACCTCCAAGTGAAGTAATGTAGATCGGCGTCTCCGTGAACCCCGCAGAGCTTGTATCCACGTCCAGGTAAAGCCCACCGCTCCCGTATTGCTTCCAATCCGTCGCCCCCGGCGTCGTAGACCCGGCCGCCATCAAGGTCTTCGTCGTCCCGGGATCGGGATAATCCAACCCCAGCGTCTGCCAGTAGAAAGCGTAGTAGCTAACTCCGTTATTCGGATCGTAGTAGGTGTTGTCGTAGTCCATATCCATGCTGACCCGGAAGAGGCCGTTGGGCCGGTTGGAGGGCGCACCCCAGCTGTTCAGCATGATCCAGTACCGGTTGTAGGGGTCGGTGTCGTCGTAGCCGACGCATAAAACGGCGTGGCCCGCAAACTCCCCGTTGATGAGGCTTTTGCCCGAGGGGAAGCTCGGGTTCCAGACGGCGGTCTCTGGCTGATAGCTCCAGAAGTTTGTGAAGGCGTTCCACTCGGTGTTCGTCGGCAAGAAGAAGGCGAACCAGACGGCCTTGTTCTGGTTTAGGACGTTCTTTATGTTGGAGATGGCCTGCTCCTGGGTCACCCCCGGACCGAAGGTGGTGATCGACTGCGCCTCGATGGAGTTTATAGGATAGCTGGGGGAGGTCGTTATGGCGGACCCGGGGACGGAGGTCTGATAATCTTCACAACTCCTTGCCCCGTCCTGCCAGTGGGCGTTGGCGTTGGTCCAGGGTATCGCCTTATCCGATGCCGAGTAGAAGTTCGCGACGTCCGAGAGCCACCCGCCGCAGCAGGCCCAATCTCCACCGCTCCCGCCGTCGAAGTTGGAGTTTAAGTACTGGATCGAGAGCCGGTCCTTGATGTTCCTCTGGACGTCCAAGCCGATCTCCATGACCCCGGTCCCGGCCCAGGCCCAGCAGTCGCCGCAATATCCCTGGTCCCTCTCAGAGGGCGTGTACTTGAGACGGCCGAGAAGGCTGAAGTATCCCAGGGGCTCTGCATCGAGCCGGGCCGTCACGTTCGGGTCCAGGGGCGCCAATGGCGCGGCCTCGTACTCCTCGACCCACCTCTTCATCTGTTCGGGGGAGGGACGCATCAGCGGATGCTCAAACTCGGCGAGGAGCCGGTCTACCGAGCCGTTGTAGTTTCCGAAGTCGTACCTTTGGGCGTTCTTGTCGGTGAGGGTGATCTCGTACCATCCGCCACCGGGGGCGGTCTGGTTCCATTCGGGTTGAAGGTCCTCGAGGACTATGTATGAGCCTGGTGCGAGATCGCTGAACCGATACCTTCCCATCTCATCGGTGACGGCGTTCGCGATCTCATCGCCGTCCAAAATCAGCCTTATCGTCCAGCCCGGAAGGCCCGGCTCGCCCGGATCCAAAAAGCCGTTCCCGTTCTCGTCGTAGAAGTTGGTCCCGTTTATGGAGAGATGCATCTCCGAATCAGAGGGCTCTGAAAAGGGCTCTATAAAGGGCTCCGAAACGTTATCCACATCGGGGATATCGTTTCCATCCGCCCCCAAAAAGCCGCTGCCGTTCTCGTCGTAGAAGTTGGTCCCGTTTATGGAGAGATACATCTCCGAATCAAAAGGCGCCGAAGAGGGCTCAGAAAGGGGCTCTATAAAGGGCTCAGAAAAGGGCTCAGAAAAGGGCTCCAAAAAGGGCATCGAAAAGTTATCCATATCGAGGATATCGTTTCCATCCGCATCCATCATGGTTGTGGAAACCCCGAAAACGGGCGAGACGAGTACGCTCAAAACCGCTGCCAACACCAACGACACCGAGCACCACGAGCTTCTTTGCATTATGACCCCACTCCCTTCAAGCTTCGACCTCTGAGCACGTATCAAGCTGACATGACCCGAACGGGCCCGACTCGCCGAAGAGTCGAACAAATACCCATTCGAGCCGAGATCCCGATGGGACCTCCAGCTCCGCTCCACATATCTATTTCCTTACAGATGCTCCGTTCATATAAATTGCTTTTTATCGACTGCTTGCAGAATATCTCGAATTCGAGGCGGATGATCGAATATTATATGGTCCCCCTCAACTTCAGCCTCAGAACCTCCCATAAATCAGCCGCATATCAGATGAGCTGCGGGTCAATAAAGAGAAATCCCCTGGCCCTGCGGCCGGGGCACTCCATGTTGCATCTCAAAGAACCGTCACGCTTTTGGCGAGGTTCCTCGGCTTGTCCGGGTCCAGCCTCTTTTTCACCGCCAGCTCGTAGGCCAGAATCTGGATGGGTATCGCCTGAATTATCGGGTTGAAGTCGCATGACTCGGGCACCTTTATCCAGTAGTCGAAGGCCGGGCTGTCCCAGTCCGATACCCCGATCACATATCCGCCCCTGGCCTTGACCTCTTCGGCGTTGGACATTATCCTGTCCTCGTTCTCCCTCGAGACGAAGACGAAGACCGGGGTCCCCCTATCTATGAGGGCCAATGGGCCGTGCTTCAGCTCCCCGCCCGCAAAGGCCTCGGTGTGGATGTAAGAGACCTCCTTCACCTTGAGGGCCGCCTCCAGGGCCGTGGTGTACTGTAAGCCCCTCCCGATCATGTAGATGTGCTCTTTATCCGCGAGGAGCTCTGCCAGCCGTTTGAGATTCTCCCTCATCGACTTGGAGGTGAGGTTGTAGACGTCCATGTAAAGGTCCTTCACCTTCCGAGCGCAAACCTCCTGGTCGCCCCTCAAGGCGTAGGCGAGAAGGGCCATCAATACCACCTGAGAGGTGTAGGTCTTCGTTGAGAGGACGCAGACCTCAGGGCCCGAGTTCATCATGATAAGCATGTCCCCCTCCCTCGAAAGGGACGATCCCATGACGTTGGTGATGGAGACGATGGTGCTCCCCCTCCTCTTCGCGGCCCGAACTGCGTCCAGAACGTCTGCAGTCTCTCCGGACTGGGAGACGGCGAAGACGAGAGTCCTCTCGGTGAGGAAGTGCTCGTAGTTCTCAAACTCCGAGGCTAGAACGACGTTCACGTGCATCCTCGCCACCTTGGAGAAGAGGTATGTCCCTGAAAGACAGGCGTTATAGCTGGACCCGCAGGCGACGAAGAAGACGCCGAACCCCTCTCTGATCTTCCCTGCGATCCTGCCGATCACTTCAGCGTCCTGAAGGATCGCTCTTTGGATCGTCTCCGCCTGCTCTGATATCTCCTTCAGCATGAAATGCTCAAATATGCCCTTCTCGGCCTCCTCCCGATTCCATTCTACGGTGCTGACGGGCCTTGATACCTCTCCCTCCTGAAGGTTGTAAAACCTGACGTCTCCCTTCTCTGCCACGACGATGTCATGGTTCTCGAGATAAACCACCTCCTTCGTCCATTCCAAAAAGGGAGATACGTCAGAGGCGAAGAAGGTGCCGTGCTCCGAGACCCCCACCGCCAGAGGCGAGTCCTTTCTCGCCCCTATGATCTTCTCCTCGCCCTCAGAGATCGCCAGGACCGCATAGCTTCCCTTGAGCCTCTCGAAGGCGCGAAAGCACGCCTCCTCGAAAGGTCCGAAAGGCTCAAAGGAAGGCCCAGCTGGCTCCATGTTCCCAAGAGGTTCCCCTTCGGCTCTGTCCCGAAAGATCGCTGACATGCGGTCCTCTATCAGATGGGCTATCACCTCAGAGTCGGTATCGCTGACGAACCGGTGCCCTCTTGCGATCAGCTCTTCTCTCAGCTCTCGGTGGTTCTCGATTATCCCGTTGTGGATTATGGCTATCTTTCCATAGCAGTCGGTGTGAGGGTGAGAGTTGGCGGAGGATACCAATCCGTGAGTGGCCCATCTCGTATGGCCTATGCCGGTCGTCCCCTCTATCCCCTCAAGCCCGCATTTGACCCTCAAATCGTCGATCTTGCCGACGTCCTTTCTGATCTCGACGCCAGAGGAGACGACAGCCAGGCCGACGGAGTCGTACCCCCTGTATTCGAGGCACTTCAGTCCCTTACAGATTATCGGAGAGGCTCTCTCCGATCCAGTATACCCAAATATTCCACACGTTCGTCATACCCCCTTCATATGATATTTATGAACTTGATGATGATCCCTCTCCGACCGGGCCCAGAGCACCTCGCGATGCCTGCCTCCGGCGCGCCTTGCGACGTTGCCCATCCGGACGTGGTTTCCTGATGCAGATAATCTTATGAAGCCGTTGGGCCCGATGCCGCTAGTCTTTTCCGACGGACCATCGGCCCCGAATGTAAGATCCAGACCTACCCGTATCTCCCTCCTTGCAGATACTTGCCGGAGAGGACGGCTCCGGCCTTCGTCTCTTCCGATACAGGACCGGTTCTGACATAAGTATTTTTTCATTAGCGTCCGCAAGCTCCCAGGGCATTCCGATCTCAACCCACTTCTCAAGATAATCCATCTTCATCTCCACGCCCCTAGAGGCGTGGGGGCTGAGACCGCCGGCCAGCTCAGGCCCAATAAGGGCCTCCCTCAGACCTCGAGGATCATCTTATCGGGGACCTCTTTGTCGGCGTGGCGGCGGGCACGCGAGGGGTGGACGTCGCAGGCAGCCGATATTATCGCCCGCAAAAAGCTCCCCCACCACCATCAATTCAGGACGGTTTTATGGGTCTATAAATCAGGATTCTCGCCTCGTCAGACCATCCAGATGCCTCCCCCTCGGCGTCGAAGGCTCTAGCTCTTATAAAATACGTCCCCGGCTCCCTCCAGCTGTGAGATAAGCTTGTGCTCGTCCCCGAATCCCCATAGCTCGTCTCCGACGCCGTCCCATCTCCCCAATTGAATATATATTTCACCTGATCTCCATCAGGATCTAGTGCCCTCGTCGAATAGCTGTAAGGAACAATAAAGCATCCCGTTACCGGACCCGTCGGTCTATCGGGGGTCCCGGGGGGCGAGTTGGGTTCATCGAGCCTCACCTCCAGGGCGGGATCGCCGAGGAGAAGGTACATCTTGACGTTCTCTGCGGCGTAAGAGGCCGCCCCATACTTGGCGATCAGCTCGACGTTGGCGTCGTTCAAGACCCAGCCGAGGTCGCGGATATCCTCATTCCCTATGGCGTCGAAGAGGTACCTGTCGAAGTCATGGTTCTCGATCGTATAGGAAGGCCTCGTCGCCCCCAGAAACGCCACTGCGGAGCCGTCATCCTTGACGAACGCCTCCGCAAGGCTCTCGCCCGAATAATCGAGGGCTGCGTTGTAGCAGGCGATGCTGAAGAAGATGGGGGTCGCGCCGCCGTTATTCAGGGCATGGGCATCCGCCGTTCCGTACTCCTCGCCGAGATAGTTCCAGTCGGGGCCCCAATAAGTGCGATCCCCGTGCCCCCTGTAGTTGACGATCCCCATCCCAGAATCGATGGCCTCCTTAACGTGGGCGTTGGCGGCTTCATCGCCGCCTTTGGAGGAGAGGGCTCCATAAGCCGTCTCGAACGCGAAAGGATACGCGTAATTGGTCCCCCTGATCGTCTCCTTGCAACCCTGATACTTCCCCGGAGCCTCTTGGGCGTGGGCGATGAGGAGAACTCTCCTGAACCAGTCCCCGGCAGGGGGATTCTTCTCGTACTCGAGGATCTTATTCACCTGCTGGCTGACCTCGGAGTCGTCGTTTGCGGATATCCGTCCCACCGCCAGCTCGGGGTAGAGGTCGGATCCTGCAACGCAGCCGTACCAGTAATCCCCTGGCCAATTGGCATACCAGGGAAGATGGTCTATATCCCCCACCAGGAGAACATATTCAAGCTCGGGATGAGACGCGTAAACGCCAGCGATGACGTCTTTGACATCAGATGCCGACGGATTGCTCGAGGACGAGAAGCTGTAAGAGACGACGGGAATCCCCTTTTCGGCACGCAGATCGAGGAGGGGCTTTATGCTATCATAGGAGGCGTGACCGTCGTGCCTGATGGACAGGTACTTCACGAGGTCGGTGGTCTGTCCCGGCGCGTCGATCCCCACGTCTCCGGGAAGGGGAAGCTCCCTTTCGCGCGCCTCTGCCTCCCGGATCTTCAGGCCGATCGACTCGTAGTTCAGGATCACGTCCTCGTACATCCTGGCGAACTTCGGCTCGGCCGTCTCCTCCGCAAGAGTCCCGCCTCCGTAGTCGATCCTCACCCTCACGCGATCGTAGACCCGAAGCTCTCCCCGGGCGGGGTTGAAGAGCACGGGGTTCACCTGGACCTCCACCACCTCGAGATCGCGCCAGGTCCCAGATCCTCCCACCTCCAAGATCTCTTCAGGATAAAATATGTCCTGAGAGTAGAACTCCTCATCGATCACGAAGGCTTGATCCTCCCCGTCAACCTCCGGCGGCTGGTACGGGAAAACCCGGTACCCCGAGTACGTCGAGTAAGACGCATCGAGGACTTCGGCCCGGACTGATGCCCCCTGGGGGACGGCTACGATCTCCTTTATCATGGGAAGCTGGGGCTTTCCCACCTCGGAAGTGGTGGCGCTACTGGAGATGGTGAGGATCTGAAAGGCTTCGCCCCCCTCTTCCCACTCTTCCACCTTCAGCCCTCGGATCAGAACGTCGATGACCAGCCCTTCGGCATCGGTGGCTGAAACCTTGACTTCTGCCACGTCTTCGTCCCCGTTGATGATGAAGCCTTCGTCGCCCGTCTCGTTCCCGCCATCCTGCGCCAACCCGTCCGCTGAAAGATACACCAAAGTCGTGACCATCAAAAGCAGCAGCAATCTCGTCACTCTTCCGACCTCATTCATATGGCGCAGTCATCATTTATAGAGGGTGGGGTGGTCTACCGCAATCGAGTTGATCTCGCCATCTCAGATCACATGGGCAGCATGAGGCGTTCGACTGTATCCGATCGGCTATCATGAGCACCACCATATTGGATGAGGTTTCCGGTTGTGGTTTTCACGCTCAACAACTCATTATGGGTAGACTACCGGGGGACGGAAAACCCCGGTCTTTAGGCCGGGGATCTACCCCCCCGTTTATACACGCCAGTCCGACGCTAACAAGCTTTCTCGGCTTTGGTCCCCGCAAAACCGCCCGACCGAAAGGAGGGCGGCGCAACCCCCAACAGATATCGGGCACCGCCAGCAGAATATCCGGGAGACGGCGCCCTTTCCCCCCTCGAATATAGCGGTCTATGATCTGCCAGACTTCGTAAAAACCCGCGGTAAAAGTAAAAAAGATCCGCGAGAAGCTACAAAAATAGTGAGAGCTTCTGACTTCATCGTGCCGTCCGCAGCTTCAGTCCCGAGATAGGTGCTGAGGGATGGTTGGCCGAAAGGATTCCCTGGCGGGCTCCACTATTCCCCTTCCGCCCCCAACTTTTCCCCCTCGCCTTCTTCCTCCCCAGCCTCCTCTTTCCCCTCAGCCTTCTCTTCCCCCCTCTCCACCTTCTCATCCGCCTTTTTCTTCGCATACCCGGACCTCGCCCGGAGCGCCTCCTCGTAGGCCAAAATCGACATCTCCAGGTTCTCCTCCCGGTCCTCAAGCCTGGAGAGGTTTCGATAGGCTATCCCCAGGTTGTTCTGGGTCTCGGCATAATCCATAGGGCTAGCCTCCAGGGTCCTGATGGCGAGGGCCTCCTCGAAGGCCCGAATCGCCCTCTTCAGGTTGGCGGCGTCCTCGGGACCCCTAGCAGGGCCCGAGAGGATGACGAGGGCCCTTCCCAGGAGGTTCTTCGTCTCTGCGTACTCCTCGGGTCGGGACTCTCGGGTCCGGACCGCCAGGGCCTCCTCGTAGGCCTCGATCGCCATCTTCAACCCCTCCCGGTCCGCCCAGTGGACCTCGCTCCCGCTGACCTCGGGCTCCGACTCCAGGACCAGGGCCTGGCCGAGGAGGGTCTGGGTCTCGGCCCACTCCTCGGGATGGGCGTCGGCGGTCCTCACCTCCAGGGCCGCCTTGAAGGAGGATACGGCCCTCTCGAGAAGCTCCTCCCTCATCTCCCCCTCCTCCTCAACCTGGGCCAGGGCCATCAGGGCTCTCCCGAGGCTGTTTTCGGTCTCGGCGCGGTCCTCGGGATGCACTTCTGCCGTCCTGAAAGCCAGGGCCTCCTCGTAGGCTCCGATGGCCTTCTTCAGGTCTGATACGACTTCCAAGTCATCTTCTTCGAGCCTGGACAATAGGAGATAAGCGTCGCCCAGGTTGTTTTTCGTCTGAGCGTGCTCCTGGAGCTTCCCCTCAGCAGAGTAGAGCCTCAGCGCCTCCTCGAAGGCCCCGATGGCGCGTTTCAGGTCGTCCTTTCCTTTCCCTCTCTGCTCCAAGTCCTGAACGGAGGGCTCGCCCCAACCTCCGCCGGCCTCCGAGAGGCGGACCAGGGATACGCCGAGTCCGTTTTGAGCCCGAGCGTGCTCTGCGGGATGCTTCTCGGGCTTGATGAGCCTGATGGCGTCCTCGAAGGCCTCGACCGCCCGACGCAGGTTCGTCTCCCGGGCCCCCTCGAAGGACTGGCCATAGTGGCTGAGCCCCTGCCTGAACCTCACCTCGCCCCGGACGGCGGGCTCAAGCCTCGGAACGTCCTTCAAGATCTGGTCGTAGATGGAGAGCGCCTTCTCCACCTGGCCGGCCCCGGCGAAGTCGTCGGCGCTCTTGGCGAGAAGCAGGATCACGTTCCTGTAGGTCTTTCTCGTCTTGTACTCCGTGGCGATCCATGCAAGTGCCGCACCGGCTGCCGCGCCGACGGGCCCTGCGATCCAGGGGCTGCTCATCTCGATGGCCATTTTTCCCGAACTCCCTCTTCCTACCTAAATTAGATCTAAATGAAATCTGATTTAAACTTTTGCGGGTATATTTGCTCCTCCGAGTCTCTCCAAAAGGGTCCTTCATCTCCGATCGGCGAGCCGGCTCGGGGAATCTCGGATGAATCTTGAAGACGATCACCATTGGCGGCGGATCGGAGAGATGCCCCCGATGGGTTCATCAATCCGGCGGCCCTTTCTGTTCAGGGCCGCCGGGTTTCAATCAAGCTCGCCCCGCCGTCGGAGAGGAGATGACGTAGGTCTTCTTCGCAGTGGTGAAATCCTCGGGGCTGTAGGCCTCCGTCGTGAAGGCCACCTTCCTCTTCTCGATCACCTCGCCGTCCTTGCTGAGGGTGAGCTCCTCGAGGTGGAGGCGAGACGGCGTCTTCTTCATGATGAACTTGAGGGGGTTGAAGGCGAGGGAGACCTTCTGCACCCCCTCCTCCAGGGGGGAAGACACCTCCACAGCGTCGATCTCAAACCCGTCGTCGTCAACGATCCTTCCGGCAACCTCATAAGCCCCCGGGGTCTGGACAGCTACCCCGACGCCGATGACGATCGAGTCCGGCTTCATGCCGGATCCGGAAATCGATGATGCCGTCTCGTCGGTGAACTCTCCGGTGAGCCGGGCCGATAGGTGCTGGAAGTCCTCAGGACACTTGAATATCGTTATGTTCCCGGCGTACCGATCTATTATGTCCCCCTCGCCGTTGTAGAGGAAGAGATTTTCAAGCCTCAGAGGCCCACATCGGCCCTTGCTCCAGATATCGGTCCCGTTGACGCAGATCTCTATCGAGCCGTCCATTTCGAGCCTCTCCGTATTGCCGATCCACCCTATCGCAGACCCGTTCCCGTCCAGAAGGCTCCCCTCAACCCGATAGTCTCCGGGGGCGTTGACGTCGACCTCCACTCCGATGCAGAGCTTCTCATAAAGTCCGTCCCCGTCCCTGTCGATGAGGTCGGTGGTGCTCGTCCCCGTGAGGGAGGCCCCTCCTACGGTGAGGCTGATGGGGATGGTGAACCGATCCTCGTCACTTCGCACCTGGATGTATCCCTCAAGGCCCACGCTCGACGCATTTGAGGGCACGGTGATGGTGGCGTTGACCGTCCCTTCCGCCCCGGAATCCAGCAGCTCTGGCCCCCTCGCCTCCACCCAACTCCAGGTCTCTTGGACGTAGAAGGTCGCCTCCAGGTCGAAGGGCTGCTCCGCCTTTGTGGTCACGTGATATCCATAGACTATCGCTCTCCAGAGGCCGGTGGCCGGATGGGTTGCCCCTACCTCCTCTTTGACTTCGGCGCCGTAGGAGACGTCCACGGGCCTCCCGTTCTCGTTGAAGAGGAGGAGGGCGAGATCGCTCTTGGGATCGTCCCAGGCGAGGGTCACCCCCAGTCTGGAGACGTTCGCCGGGACATCTATCGGCACCGTCCAGATAACCTTGTCACCGACGGAGTCGGTCCACTTCACCTTCTCGACGTTCTCCATCATCCCGACGTAGGTGACGTTGGCGAGGGCTGGACCGCCATTTCTGAGGCTGAAGGCCGCCTCCCTCGTCTCGCCAGGGCTCGCAGAGCCGACGGACCACCTCTTGGGCGAGGTGGCGAGAAGGGTCCGTTCCACATCCAGGACGTAATCGGCCTCGCCGTCGATCTTCCTCGCGTGGGCCGCCACCAGCCACCGTCCCGTGGGGGGGGTCTCCACAGAGACGGTCTCCGCCCCCTCCTCCTGTCCCGCGGGGTGATACTCGCTGGTGGGCGAGAGGAGGAAAAGGTCCAGATCGGATTCGCCCTCCCACGAAAGGGTGCACTTCAGCTCGTCGGTGCTGGTGGGAACGTCGACATATAGGTAGTCCCACTCGCCCTTGACGAGGGAGCCGGGAGCCGATCCTCTCCCCTCTCTCATCTCCACCGGTTCGGCCACCTCGACGGTCAGGGGAACTGAAAATATTGTGCTGCCGTTTTCGGCTACGTCGATGGAGCCGACGTGCCGGCCCGGAGTAGCACCCTCAGGAAGGCTGACGGCCACCCCAAAGACCCTCTGGCCGTTGGCCGGGATATTCCTCGGGAGGGGCTGGACCATAGCCCATTCGGATACGGGCCCCGACACTGTCGTGGTGACGTTTGAGAGCTCCTCGTCGGCGAAGAAGAGGAACTTGGAGTTCCAGTCCACGTCGCCGGGGGCGAGAGCGTACAATTTCTTCTGGAACCTGTCGGCCCCTGTGTCGAGACTCCCATAGACGGTATCATCGCCGCTGATCCAGAAGTCGCCGTAAACCCACCTGCCCGCAGACCACTGGTCGGGAAGGACGCTGCAGAGCCCGTCTTCGCTCAATACCTCGAAAGACCCCGAGGCGTCGACGAGGCCCGCTCCCTGGTAGTACGCCTCGTACTCCTCGTCCTGGGTGCTCAATAGTTTCGTCGCTCCCTTGGTCAGGGCCGCCTTCACCCCCGCGGGGGTGAGGTTCGGATCCGCCTGGATGAGGAGAGCTGCGACCCCCGCCACCACGGGGGTCGAGAGGCTCGTTCCCGACGCCCCCGCATAATAGTTGTTGATCTTCCCCTCGATATCGACCTTCTGGGGGACCGTCGAGACGACGTTCACCCCCGGCGCCACCAGGGTCGGCTTATACCTCCCGTCCCGGAGGGGGCCCGACCCGCTGAAGGCGGCGATCCTGTCGTCGCAGTCGGTGGCCCCCACCGTTATCACCTTGATCCCGTCTCCGGGGGACTCTATGCCCCCGAGGGATACCGATGAGGCGACCATCATCAGAAGGAGGAGCCTCTCGTCGAGGTTTCCCGCAGCGACGCAGACGACCGTTCCCGCGTCCATGGCGTTGTCTGCGGCCATGGATATCGGCGGGTTGCTCTCGCCGAGGTTGAGGCCGCCGAGGCTCAAGGTCAGGATGTCGGCGTCGTTCTCGACGGCCCAGTCGATCCCGGCTATAATGTCGGAGATCTGGCCTGAGCCCTGGCTGTCGATGACCCTCACGTTAAGGAGGCTCGCCCCCGGTGCCACCCCCATGTACTCTCCGCCGGATGCGGTCCCCGATCCCGCTATGAGCCCCGCCACGGCGGTCCCGTGGCCCAGGAGGTCGTCGGTGGTCCTCTCGGAGTCAACGAAGTTCACCTCGCCCACCACCTTTCCCGCCAGATCGGGATGATTTTTGTCGATGCCGGAGTCCAGGACCGCCACCACCACCCCGGACCCGTTTATGCCCCGATCCCAGAGGGGCTTGGCGTTCACTCTGCTGGTGGCGCAGAAGGTTCTGTTGTCAATGGAGGCGTTCGTCGGCTGGGCTGCCACGACCTCTCCATCGGGGTAAACCCCCGCGACCTCCGGGTCGGCGGCGAGTCCCCGAAGGACCGACGAGTTTGCTGATCCAGAAACCCCGTTTATGATGGAATAGGTCCGCTTCACATCCAGGCCTTCCGCCTCTCTCTTCGCCTCGTCTTTGAAGATCACTATCACCGGCAGATCATCTTCGCCGCGTCCGATATCGTCTGAGAATAGACCAAAGGCTTCGCTGATCGGCTCGAACGTTCCCGAAAGCTGACCCTGACCGGATTCTGCCGAGGCGGGCGCCTCCACCAGCGCGAGCAAAAGGCAGACCGTGATCATCGGTCTCCATCTCTCTACGTCCATGGCTATGACCACTCCCCGCGGGCGCCAGCGGTCTATCAAAGGGCCGAGGCGTCCCGGATCTTTCCGTTGGTAGATAATGCTAAATAAACCTGTGGATTTTCTATCCTAGATGATTCTCGGCTGGCTGATGACGAACGTCCTCTGGGCTGGGCTCGCCCTTCTCATCCTCTCCGCCGTATCGGGCCACAGAAAACTGTCGAGCCTCGGCTGGATCCTCTTCGGGGTCCACTGGCTGAAGCAGCCGGCCCACTACCTGGCCATCGGCGACCCCTTCAACGTCGGCCTGACCCTGGCGGTGGCCCTCTTCTCCTTCTACCTCGGCTGGCTGATCCTATTCAGGGGCTGTTCCCGCTCCTGCGACTGGGCGGGGTCGGCGGTGGCGATAGGAGGCTTCGCCTACTTTCCCTTCGCACAGCTCGCCCCTCTCAGAGAATGGCTGATCGCCAAGACCGCTGATCTGACCCTCCTCCTCTCGAACGCTCTCGGCATCCCGGCGGCCTCGGGGGGCGGGAGCGTCATCACCCTCTACGGCCACTCCGTGGAGATCGTCCTCGCCTGCACCGCCATCGAGAGCATGGCCCTCTTCGCAGGAGTCGTCCTCTCGGTCCAAGCCCCCCTGAAACGGAAGATGACGGCCCTCTTCGCCTCCGTCCCGGTGATCTACGGTCTGAACCTCTTTCGAAACGTCTTCGTGGTGGTGGCCTACGGCGAGGAGTGGTTTGGCACCGAGAGCTTCTACCTCGCTCACAACGTGATCGCAAAGGTGGGCTCCGCCGTCGCCCTCTTCGCCATAGCTTACATCGTATTCCTCCTCCTCCCGGAGCTCCTCGATATGATCGACGAGCTCGCCTCCGATATAAGGCGCGGCGGAGGTGAGCCTGCATGAAGCTTGCGAGGAGCTCGCGGCGCTGGGTGTTAGGTCCCCTCCTCGCCGCCTTCATTCTGACGCCGGCGAAGATCTGGCCGCTATTGGGCGTCGCCCTCGCCCTCGCCGCCCTCATGGCCTTCTTCCATCGAGACCCGGAACGAGCCCCCCCGGAGGAGGGGATGGTCTCTCCCGCCGACGGCCTGGTGGTGGAGGCGACGGATGAGGATGTGGCGATATTCATGAGCCATCTGAACGTCCACGTCAACAGGTCTCCTCTGGAGGGGAGGGTGGCCAAAATCGAGCATTCGGGCGGGGGCCACCGGCCCGCCTTCCTTCGGTCGTCATCGAAGAACGAGAGAAACCTGATAGTCCTCGATACCCCCGATGGGGAGTTGAGGCTGCGCCAGATCACCGGGTTTTTCGTCAGGAGGATAGTCTGCTACGTTCGCCCCGGGGACCTGGTGGAGAGGGGAGAGAGGATAGGGATGATCAGGTTCGGGTCCAGGGTGGAGTTTTCGATCCCTGATGGATACGCCCTCAGGGTTGCCGTGGGGGACAGGGTGAGGGCCGGAGAGACGATCGTCGCGGTGAAGAAGAGATGACCGGGATCTTCAGGCTCATCCGAGTTCCCGACTTAGCGTCGATCCTCAACGCCACCCTCGGCTTTGGCTCCATTCTCGCGTCTTCGGAGGGGAGGTACGCCCTCTCAGCGGCCTTGATCCTCCTCGCCATGGCCGCCGACGGACTCGATGGCTTCCTCGCCCGGCGGCTGGGAGACGGCCCCCTGGGGACCCAGATCGACTCCCTGGCGGACGTCATCTCCTTCGGAGCGGCTCCGGCATATCTCGCTTGGGCGGTCTTCGGCTCCGATTTCGGATCTGCCTTCTCGATCCTGGGCGCATTTTACATAGCCTGCGGGATCCTCCGCCTCGCCCGTTTCAACGTCGAGAATAAGGGCGGCGAGTTTCAGGGGATGCCGATTCCTGGGGCTGGAGCCATCGTCTCTGTGAGCGTCCTTCTGGAAGGCCCCCTCCTGACGGCCCTTCTGATGGGCTCGATCTCTCTATTGATGATCACCACGATCCCGTACCCCAAGCTGCGAGACCCCAGGCTCGTCCTCCCCGTTCTGGCGTTGGGGGCGGCTGCGGCAGCGGCATGGCACGGAGGCGAGATCGAGCTATCGGCGGGGGTCGTATTTTTAGCTCTGATCGGCTATCTCATCTCACCGGTGGTGATAGAGGTATGCCGACGAAGAGGGAGACTGCCGCCTTCGAGGCGGGGATAAAGCTGGGGGCGATCTACCACCAGTTCGTGGGGTCGCCCGTCTCGGCCCATACGGCGGAGAGCCTGGAGACGGCGATAAAAGAGAGCATATCCCTCCAGCCTCACGTCCGGTCCGTCTCGGTGGAGATCGACCGGGATATGCTGAGAGAGAACGTCTTCGGTTACGGCGAGCTGGCGGGAAAGATGATCAGAGCCCTGGTTGAGATAGATTACGATGGTGAGAAGGTCAGAGCGAAGCTCGAATACGACCAAAAGACCGACTATCCTCTGATGAGCCTTCTCGACTGAGGCAATAGCCAGCTCACAGAAAATAGGAGCGCTCCGCTCACGATCATCCCCAGAAGGGGCCATCTCTCGCCTAAGAAGAGCGCAGTCCCCCCTCCGCCCAGGAGGGCGGCGAGAGCCCCCCCCGGGGTGAGCCGGAGCTTCTCTTTCCAGAACCCTGCGAGAAGGGGGACGATCAGCCCCCCTGCGAAGACGGTGTAGGCCGCGAGGAGAGACCCGATGATCTCGGGAAGGCGGAGAGCCGAGAGGAGGGCGAGGGACCCGATGAGAACGGTCCCGCCCCTTGAGGCCCTCATAACCTCCCTCTCGCAAGCTCCGGGTCTCATAAGACTGTAGAGATCGAGGGCGAAGATGGACGTAGCCGTCAGGAGGGTGGTGTCCGCTGAGGAGATGAGGGCCGAGAGGAGGGCTGCGGCCACGATCCCCACTCCCAGGGGCGAGAGGGTCTCGGCCATGAGGACTGGGAGGGCCTCTTCGGGACAGATCCCGGGAAAGAGGATCCGGGCTGATATCCCCAGGCCGGTTATGACGAAGGCGATGGGGATGAGGATCAGGGCAGCGGCCAGGGCAGATTGTCTCGCTGTCTTTGGATCTTTCGCCGCGAAGAGCCGCGAGTAGATGTCGGGGCCCACCAGGTAGGCGGATCCGACAACCAGTATGAGGACGATGACGTCGTCCCCGTCTCGGGCCGCCGAGGTGGGAAAGCTGGTCTCCGCCAGGATGTCGGGGCCCGCCAGCTGAAACGCCTTCCAGGAGATGATGAAAAGGCCAAGGATGAGGATCGAAAGCTGCAAAGCATCCGTCTTTACGATGGACCTCTGGCCTCCGAGGGCGGTGTAGAGTACGAAGACGGCGGCCGAGGCGATCATGAACGCCTCTGCGCCGGTGCTGAAGAGGACCGCCAGCAATTTGCCCGAGGCGACGATCTGGGCCGCAACGATCCCGATCCAGGAGGCGAGGATCAGGGCCGATGCCCCGAACCTGACCCGCTGATCGTACTCTTCGCCCATCAGCTCCGGGAGGGTGTAGCATCCCGCGGCCCTCACCCTCTCCGCCAGCAAGAAGGAGAGGGCTAGGAGGCCCAGGGTCCCCGATAGAAGCCACCAGGCTCCCGTCAGCCCCTCGCTGAAGCCGAGGCCCGCCATCCCCAGGATCGAGGAAGCCCCGAGGGTGGTGGCGGTGAGGGTTGCGGTGAGGAGGACCGGTTTCAGGCTCCGCCCGGCGAGAAAGAAGCTCTCCAGGGTCTTCGACCGCCTCGCCGCCGCGGCCCCGACGGCCATCATGGCAAATAGGTATGCAATCAGCACGAGCCCCGTCAGGCTCGAATCGTCAACCATCATCTCTGCGAGAGGTTTACGAAAATCTTAAGCCTTCCGGTCCAAAATCTAAATACTATCAGTATCAAGGGGGCCTCGATGAGTCTGGTAGACCCCTTCGGCCGGAAGGTGACGGGCCTCAGGATAGCGATCACCTCCCGGTGCAATTTGAGCTGCCTCTACTGCCACCATGAGGGCGAAGAGGCGAACCCCACAGGGTCTCGGGAGATCTCAAAGGATGAGATCGTGAAGGTGATCCGTGCCGGGGTCGATCTCGGCGTGAAGAGGGTCAAGTTCACCGGGGGCGAACCCCTCTTGCGGTCGGATCTCGAATCGGTCCTCAAAAAGCTTCCCGGGGGCCTCGACCTCTCCCTAACCACCAACGGCACTCTCCTGGCCGGAAGGGCCAAGTCTCTCTCGGAGGCGGGCCTCGGGAGGGTGAACGTGAGCCTCGACTCCCTCCGCCCCGAGGTCTACTCCCGGATCACGGGGGGGACCGTTGAGGACCATCGCAAGGTCTTGGCGGGGATAGACGCCGCCGTCGAGGCTGGGCTCGTCCCCGTCAAGGTGAACGTGGTGGTCCTGAAGGAGAACGAGGATGAGGTCTGGGATATGGTGGAGTTCGTGCGAGGTAGGGGCGTCATCCTCCAGCTGATCGAGCTGTTGGACTTCTCAGGTCGAGGCCTCGGGGGCGACTTTTCGCGGATCGAGGGGGAGCTTGAAGGTCGGGCAGACAAGATCGTCACAAGAGATATGCACCGGAGGCGTAAGTACTTCATCGACGGCGCCGAGGTGGAGGTGGTACGGCCCATCGACAACACCGAGTTCTGCGCCAACTGCACCAGGCTCCGGGTCACCTCCGACGGCAGGCTCAAACCATGCCTCCTCCGAAACGACAACCTGGTGGACCTCGGCTCCGCCGACCTGGAGGAGACGAAGAGGCTGATCGAGAAGGCCACCTTTCTCCGGAGCCCCTACTTCTGCAAAGGTCAGAACCCCTCACGATGATCGGCGATCCGGAGTTCGCCGTCGTCGCTCTTCATCCTCGTAGCAGCGCGGAGACCCCGGTCTTTAGGCCGGGGAGGAGCGCGTGCTTCCACCTCCGAACAGTATATATCATCTAACCACCTGATATATGAACGTGCTTAGAACGGTTACATTCAAGCTTAGGATGGGCGACCGAGACCGAGTTACTCTCGCTGAAACGATGAGAGCTTATACCAAGGCTTTTTCCGAATCCGCTAAATGGGGATTTG
>Ga0334895_1001088_pt1 | contig 30441 bp, 22 predicted proteins | sample GraSluR3_MG_7_FD_207229 | JGI IMG/M metagenome (GOLD analysis project Ga0334895, IMG submission 207229) | Sludge microbial communities from methane-producing bioreactor in Wageningen University, Netherlands - Granular Sludge_31_05-R3 | ecosystem: Engineered > Bioreactor > Anaerobic >... | reverse complement strand
GCAGCACCTTGGCCAAATCTGCCAGTCGTTCCTCGGTCAGCGGTCCACGGCGATTGTTCTCCACATCGCTCAAAAACGGCGCCGACACTCCCAAAGTACGAGCCACTTCGCGCAAGCTAATCTGCTTTTCTTCGCGTTTGTGCTTCAGGTACTCTCCAAAAGTCACGGTAGTTTTCTTCATAATCCTTGTCATCCTTGTAAGCCTGTTAGTCGTCAGACTTGGTAGGCAGAGGATAGTACAAAATGGGATGGAGGGTCAATAGGATTTTGGAAAATAGTGTAAACAAACGTTAAGTGGTATTCAGGTAGTGGTGAGAATAGAGGATATGAGGGAAGGTGTCAATCGGGATATCATTCCTTTTCTCGTTCTTCGCTCGCTGAGCTTACGTATTAATCGGTTAAGAACGTTTGACTTCCGGTTACCATCGCAGTATAGTTACAAGCTGAAATAAACTAGAAGTGTTATATTTGCAGTATTCCATATCTACTGTTGAGGTCATGATAAAAATCAATAGCCTTTAAGAGAAGTATGAGACATGGGATAAATAAATTATTGCTGGTTTTCAATGAACGAAAAAGTCAACAACTTCGGTATCCACCGTGACACCGTTTACAATTCGATCGACATGCATTCGAGACCCACACCTCGCATAGGACGTTTTTGGAAGCTCAAGAAAGAAGAAAGCGACGAGTGTGTGAAAACTGGCAGGGGAACTGATTGCTATAAGAAGGATTTGGAAGAATGATTACGGATTACCATGAAAGCTACCAAGACCATGAATTGAGCAGAGTCGATGGCAACCTTACCGACCTCATCACGGAATCGTTCGAAAATCGAATACTATAGTAAACAATTGTCACACCGATTTTCACAATTCGGTGGAGCGAGATTTAAGGGATAAGGAGATAACCATGCCATCTGCCGAACAACTTCGCAGCCGCCTTTTGAAAAAGCTTTTTGAGCTGTTCCAACTCGATCAGCCGGACCTTGATTTCGGCTTTTACCGAATTATGCACGCCAAGGCGAAGGAAGTTCAGGACTTCATCGGTACCGATCTGCTGAAGATCGTGGCGGATGCTTTCGGTGATGTAGACGAAGCCCGCAAGGCAGAGTTGCAGGCCATCTATGAGAAGGCCATTCAGACTGCCAAGGATTTCGACGCTCCCAATCCAGAGGAGACCGAACCAGTTAAAAAAGCAAAAGCCGTATTGGATGCAGTCAAGGATACAGCCAGCGCTGAGGCAGATGTGTATGACCATCTGTATCGTTTTTTTGAGCGCTACTACGACAATGGTGACTTTATCTCTCGCCGTTATTATACGCGGGAGACCTCCGGCAAAGCCGCGCCTTTTGCCGTGCCCTACAACGGCGAAGAAGTAAAACTTCACTGGGCTAATGCCGACCAGTATTACATAAAAAGTGACGAATATTTTTCCAACTTCACTTTTAACTTGCGCCATGCAAAAGAGGTGCGGGCACTGCAGGAGCAGAATCAAAACGGAAACTTGTTTGGTGTTGAGAACGATTCCCCGCTGAAGATTCATTTTCGTGTTGTAGAAGCTACTGAGGGCGAGCACGGCAATGTAAAAGTCAGCGAGCAGAACAAGAGGTTTTTTATTATCCACAAAGATAATCCTGTGGAGCTCAACGAGGCTGGGGAACTAGTCTGCAACTTTGAGTATCGCTCTGACCCGGAGAAAATCGGCCAAGGAAATACCTGGCGGGACAAGCGCAACACCGAAGCGGTAGAGACTATACTGGAATATATTGAGAATATCGAAGCCACCGGTAGCGAACACGAGAAACAGATCGCGGAATATCTGCGTCTGCTCAAGGTCCCCGCTCCGACCGACAGCGACAAGAAGAGGCCGGTATTGGCCAAGTACGTGAATCAGTACACTGCCCGCAACACAATGGACTATTTTATCCATAAGGATCTGGGTGGCTTTCTGCGCCGAGAGTTGGACTTCTACATCAAGAACGAGGTCATGCGTCTCGATGACATTGAAAACGCAGACGCCCCGGCGGTCGAAAGCTATATGGCCAAGATCAAGGTGCTGCGCAAGATCGCGGGCAAGCTGATCGACTTTCTGGCCCAGCTTGAGGATTTCCAGAAAAAGCTCTGGCTCAAGAAGAAGTTCATTATTGAAACTAACTACTGTATCACCCTCGACCGGGTTCCCGAGGAACTCTATTCAGTCGTGGCCTCCTGTGATGAGCAGAGTGAAGAGTGGATCAAGCTCTTCGCCATCGACGAAATCCAGGCCGATCTACACAGCCCGGGGTTCTCACGGCCTTTGACGATCGAGTTCCTCAGGGCCAACAACAAGCTGGTGCTGGATACCCGCTTTTTCGATGACAGCTTCAAGGCCCGGCTGGTGGAGTCGATTGAAAATTTCGATGAACATTGTGATGGACTGCTGATTCATTCAGAAAACTTTCAGGCACTAAATCTATTGCAGAAGCGGTATCGTGAGCAGGTGAAATGCACATATATCGATCCGCCATACAACACTGGTAAAGATGGTTTTATCTACAAAGATTCGTACCGGACATCAAGCTGGGCATCATCAATAAACTGTGGACTTAATTCATTGTTTTCAATTATGACAGATGATTCTCTGTTATTTGTAAGTAATGACGACAATGAAAACGAGAACCTTAAGAAGATTCTTAGATCAAATGGCTACTTTGTGAAAACTAACCTGATATGGAATACGGATGGTCATACTGATAATCAGTTTGAAATAAAGGTTAACCATGAATATGTAACACTTGCTCAAAAAACATCATACGCAGATTATGGCAGAGTTATTGATCCTAATACTAGGAAAGAAAGTAATCTATGGAAAAATTTTGCAGAAAATTCAATTACCAAAAATGGGCCAGCAAATCCCTATTCTGAAGTCATTCTACCGGTTGGCTTCCCAGTCAATAAGGAATCAGGAACTATCGAAGAAGATGTCCCGACGAGTGGTTTTTTTTCAGAGCTTGGTTCTCAATCATATTTTCCTCGAAATCTAATAAGAAAATATTCGGTTATATTTCCAATCAAATACAATTCAGCGAATTATAGGGATTTCAAGCTTTGTGAAGAGTTAAAGGTATCCGCTGGTTGGGCAAACCTGAATAAACTCAAGAGCTTTATAAACAACGGCTGTTCCCCGGTAAAGGATGAAGACGGAGAAATGGAGTTTTACCTTTCTGAAAAGGGAACAATTTATTACAAAAAATCAAAAGGATCAGCAAGAAATATCGTTTCTGTCCTGCGTAACTTTACCACAACTGAGAAGATGAAGTATGAACTCGAAGATATGGGTGTTGAGTTCTCATACCCCAAACCAAAGGATCTTATTAGTTATATTCTAAAAATTGGCAACGCATCACAATATTTGGATTATTTTGCTGGATCTGGCACTACAGGTCATGCGGTCATCAATCTGAATCGTGAAGATAGTGGTAACAGAAAGTACATTCTTGTCGAAATGGGAGACTATTTCGACAAAGTGCTCAAACCCCGCATTGCCAAGGTGATCTATTCCGAAAGCTGGAAAGACCGTAAACCTACAGCACGTCATACCGGTATCTCGCATTGCTTCAAATTCATCCGCCTAGAATCCTACGAGGACACGCTCAACAACCTACGCCTCGACCATAACCCCCAGCGCCAGAAGGCAGTAGCAGCCAATCCGGTGCTCAAGGAAGACTACATGCTCCGCTACCTGTTAGATGTGGAGACACGGGGCAGTCAGTCGCTGCTCAATATTGACGCCTTTGCCGATCCGACCGCCTACACCTTAGAGGTTAAGAAACCGGGGACAGACGAGTACGCCACCCGTGCGGTCGACCTGATCGAAACCTTCAACTATTTGATCGGCCTGCGTATGCTGCACATATCCGTGCCACAGACTTATCAGGCGACCTTCAAGCGGATTCCGGACCCAGAACTGCCCGAAGATCAGCACACCAAGCTGGTGGTGGATGGTCGCATCCGGCAGGACGAAGGCGGCCCGTGGTGGTTCCGCAAGGTCGAGGGCTGGGTACCCAAGGACCCGGCCAATCCCAACAATGGCCAGCGGGAGAAAGTTCTGATCGTCTGGCGCAAGCTCACCGACGATATCGAGCGGGACAACCTGATGCTGGATGAATGGTTCCAGAAGAACCGCATCAGTACCCGTGATTTCGAGTTTGAAACCATGTACGTCAATGGTAGCAACAATCTGCCCAATCTGAAGTTTGATGACGAGAATTGGAAGGTCCGTCTTATCGAAGAAGAGTTTATGAAGCGCATGTGGAATGGTGAGAATATATAAGGAGGTGGTGTGATGGCAAAAAAACGTTCACGCGGCCCCAAACTGCATAATTTCCGCGACAAGCTGCTTCTAAACCAATGGCTGATAAGCCTGTTTGGTATCGATCCGCTTGTGAAAAACAAGCTGCACGGCCAAAATGTCCGGCCTTTTCACTTGCTGGCAGATCCCATTAAAGAACCTATGCTGGAAGGTCTGGACCACGACAATCTACACCAATATTTCCATGCACTAGTGAACAGCGATCTATTCTGGAATGACATGTGCGTTCTCAGTAAGGAACAAATTCTCCTTTATGAAGAGAACATCGTTCGCCACACACAGGCGATCAATGAAAAGCGTCAACGGCCAGTGGTATGGAAATATTACCAGTGGCTTACTTTATTGTTCGTCGAAATCTATCTGGATCGTTTCTTCGGTAATCGTGAGGAACTGCTAAACGACATCAATACTTATGTCGAACGTTTCAACCGCCACTGGGAAGATTGCGCCGATGTGCCGTCTTACAACGAGGATGACCTGAACAAGCTCTGCATGCAGAACGCCACCGGTAGCGGTAAGACGCTACTGATGCACGTCAATCTGCTACAATACCGGCACTACGCCGCAAGGCATGGGAAGGATAAAGAACTCTCCCGAATTATCCTGCTGACGCCCAATGAGCGTCTCTCGAAGCAGCACATCGCCGAGTTTCGCGAGAGCGATATTTCTGCAGGCAGCTACCTGCAATCACGTGGCGGCCTTTTCGGCCTGGGCCAGGGCCTTGAGCGCGTGGATGTGCTGGAGATTACCAAGCTGGCTGATCAGGAGGGGCCGAACACCATCGCTACGCGAAGCCTTGGAGATCAGAACCTGCTTCTAGTTGACGAGGGGCATCGTGGCATGAGCGGAAAAGAGGAAGGCGTATGGTTCACTCGACGTTCAGACCTTTGCACCAAAGGTTTCACTTTTGAGTATTCAGCAACCTTCGAGCAGGCAGTACAGGCCTCGGGCAACTTAGAATTCGAGAACAGTTACGCGAAGACGATCTTTTTTGATTACTCTTATCGGTGGTTCTATGAGGACGGTTTCGGCAAGGATTATCAGATCCTGAACCTGCCAGAGTCATTCAAAGAGACGCAGTCGATCTATATGACAGCCTGTCTGCTGAAGTTCTATCAGCAGCTTCGGATCTACGAGGAAAAAGCAAAAGATTTCGAGCTGTTCAATCTGGAAAAGCCGCTGTGGGTCTTTGTCGGCAGCACGGTTTCATCAGGAAAGATGAGCAAGGATGAACAGATCGTGGCCACGGACGTGGCGCTCATCATCCAATTTATCGCTGATTTCCTCAACAACAGCCAAGTGGCTACGCGGCGTATGCACGAGATCCTCACAGGCCGTGGCCAGGATACCGGCCTGCTGGACAAGGATGGGAACGACATCTTTGCCGGGGCTTTTACCTATCTGGCTCGGGCCATGAATGGCGGCGAAACTGTTGAAGCCCTCTACCGGGATATTCTCGCCAGGTTGTTCAACCATGCCGCTGGTGGCCATTTGTCTCTGGATCGCATCAAAGGCGAATCTGGCGAAGTGGCCTTGCGTGTGGGCACGAGCGAGATGCCCTTCGGTCTAATCAACGTCGGTGACGCCAAGAGCCTGTGCGACCACGTGGCCGAAGTGGCAGCACAGAATGGCACAGGACTGACCGTGGAAGACAGTGACTTCGCCGAGGCGATGTTCGCCTCCGTGAAGGATTCCACTTCACCGGTCAATCTGCTTATCGGCTCGAAGAAATTCGTTGAAGGCTGGGACTGCTGGCGCGTCAGCACCATGGGCCTGATGCATGTCGGACGCTCTGAAGGCTCGCAGATCCTTCAGCTCTTTGGGCGCGGTGTCCGCTTGAAGGGTTATGAGTGGAGCCTTAAGCGCAGTGTCCATTCCCATGCTCCGCTACAGCCGTCCTTCATCGAGGAATTGGAAACCCTCAACGTGTTCGGCATCGAAGCCGACTTCATGGAGAAGTTCCGCGAGTTCCTCAAAGAGGAAGACCTACCCGGCAACGAGCGCCGCAAGATCATTACCATCCCGCTGAATGTCACCTATGACTTCGGCAAGAAGCTTAAAATCCTCCGACCTAAGCGGAAGGCCTCTGACGGCAAGGAATATGACTTCAAGAAAGATGCAGCGGTTCCCACTGTCGGGGATGTCCCTGACTACATGACGCACAACACGGTAGTCGCCGACTGGTACCCGCGCATTCAGGCCATGCAGTCACGCGGTACATCCCTGGCGACCCAGAAGGACAAGGTATCGTTACGTGAACAGCATTTGGCTCTGCTGGATTATGACACGCTCTTTTTCGAGCTGGAGCGGTTCAAGAGCGAACGAAGCTGGTACAACTTCAATATCACCAAGAATGGCATTCGACGTCTGCTGGGGGACCCGAACTGGTACACCCTCTACCTGCCCAAAACCCGCCTGAACCCGGCAACATTTGATGGCGTGCTCTTGCTGCAGCAGGTGGCGTCAGAGCTTCTGAAGCGGTACTGTGATCACTACTACAACTATTGTAAGCGAGAATACATCAAACCGCGCCTTGAACTACGCGACCTGACTCCAGATGATGACAACATCCCGCAGGAGGAATTCTACCAGCTCATCGTGGATGGTGATAAAGAACAGGTTATCCAGAGAATCCAGCAGATCAAGAAGGATCTCGAACAGAAGAAGGATGATCTGCTAAAGGTTGGTGATCTGAGCGCTTGCAATTTTGACAAGCACCTGTTCCAGCCGCTCTTTCACATCCGGCGAGGTGGGGAAATCACCATACTGCCTGTCACTCTCAACGAGAGCGAATATCAGTTTATCACCGATCTGAAGTCCTGGTGCGATGATAACAAAGGCTCCTTGGAAAAGGAAGGAATGGAACTCTTCCTGCTCAGAAACATGAGCCGGGGCAAAGGCGTAGGATTTTTTGAGGCGGACAACTTCCACCCCGATTTCATTCTTTGGATGCTGATTGGCGGGAAACAATACATCACCTTCATTGAGCCACATGGTCTTTTACATGAAGGTCCCGTCAGCAAGAAGGTTCTATTTTACGAACGAATCAAGGATGTAGAGCACCGATTGAAGGATCCGACCATGATCCTCAATAGCTTCATACTTTCCTGGACGCGATACTCACAACTGAAATGGGATAACACACAAGCCGAGCTTGAGAGTATGCACGTGTTGTTCATGACTAATGACCGAGACCAGTATATTGACAAGCTGTTTGCCCGGCTGAGGGGGATGGTGGAATGAGTTCAATAGTGTCCATAGGAAGCGTATAGTGAAAATTTCAACTATGACCCAAACAACAGTTTCTGCTGAGCAGATATGCGATCTAAAAGAACATACCAACTTGTTGCTAGCGTCAGTAGGAGTATACAATTTAGCTTAGTTTTATCATCCGAAGCACTCATCTCAAGCCTGCATTCTGTAATGCTTGTTATTGCTCGATCTTATAAGTTGACAAGATTTTCTGTGATCTATCTTGTTAAACTGGTTGTATTGAATAGATCTCTCCAGACCATAATACACGTAATAAATGGCCTATGGGAGTAATCATTATTTTATTCCATGATGGCTTGAGCAAAGAAATTTGCATGGAAGTTTAATCCTTTGTACTGGAAATATTTATTGCTATGACTGGTTATTTAGGGAACATTAATGAGTGGTGAAATGGAAAAATTATCTCCTTGATAAACAATTCCGTGTTAAAATCTTGTATGGGTTTTCCACAATCCGTGATGATTGAAAGGAGAAGTCTCGGACTGCTGGAAGAAATAGTTTTCTAACTCAGATCATGTAATGCCCGACAAGTCACCTTGCAATATGGTGGTGTATCCGTATTTAGGTTCTTCATCCTTGCTCTACAGCGATATGACGATACATTGGTAGATTTCTGGATTTTTAAGAAATCCAATTTCTAAAAGGCTGTCATGCGCGTATAGAAGAAGGAGCCGTAGCTTGATTGACAAATCTCACTTGAAAACTGTGCTGGAGAGGTATAAACAGGATTTCACAACCACCCAATGGGCTGATGAGAAGTACAAATGGGAAGCGGTGAAATGCTTCCAGGACAATTGGGAGGTGAACTCGGTAGATTTTGCTTCCATGCTGACAAACTCACTTGCCAAGACAGAGAATCTGCTCGCATCGATGAACTTTCTTCCCTCCAACATGATTCAAGAATTTGCTGCTCGGGCTCCTGAGGAAGTTCGGGCGATGTTTATTGCACTGTTCGATGAAAACGAAGAAGTCTTTGAGCGCATTGAAGCTTTCAAGACACAATCTGCCATCCTGCTTGAAAAATATGGAGAAGGCGCGAAGCAGCATTACCAGAATGAGAACGCAATCAGTACGTATTTATGGCTCAGGTATCCGGACAAGTATTACATCTATAAATTTGGTGAGGTGAAGACCGTCTCCCGCGAGTTGTCCAGTGACTATCGATTCAAAAAAGGTGCATATGCCGACAATATTCGCAACAGCATTCTGCTATATAACGAAATCTGCAACGAACTACATAAAGATAAGGAATTGGTAGATCTTCTTGAGAAGCACTTGACTCCCAGTTGCTATCCCGATCCAGAGTTGAAAACATTAACCATCGATGTGGGTTTCTACATCAGCCGCTATTATTCAAAGAAGGATTTGATTTCAGATGATTCCTGGATCCCCGTAGATTACTCGCCAGAAATTTCAATGGAGAAATGGATTGAGCTTCTCAATGACAAAGAGATTTTTACCCCTAGCAGCCTTGAGATCATGAAGAGGTTTAAGGATTACGGTGGTATGGCAACATGCACTCAACTGGAGACTAAATATGGAGAGAATAAAAATTTCTACAACAGTGGTTCCGTTTCTCTGGCGCGTCGCATAGCTGAAAAAACAGGCTGTCCTCGCAAGAAAGACGAACAAGAGAACTCACGCTGGTGGCCGATACTCTATGTTGGACGTCAAGCAAATAAAGATGACCAAGGCAGTTTTGTATGGAAACTTAGGGATGAGCTAGCCGCTGCGCTGGATAAAGTCGATTTGAGCAAGGTGGCATTATATGCCACCCCTACTGATGGTAAAGATATACACGGATATTGGTGGTTGAATGCAAATCCCAAGATCTGGAGTTTCTCAGACATTGCTGTGGGGGAGGAACAGTCGTATACACTCTATAACGACAATGGGAATAAACGTCGGATTTTTCAGAACTTCTTGGACGCCAAAGCGGGAGATCTAATCATCGGGTACGAATCTAATCCGATCAAGAAAATTGTTGCGCTGGGGAAAGTTGTCGCTGAACAGGATGGTGAGAAGATTTATTTTGAAAAGATCGAAGGCCTCTCAGTACCAATCGACTACCAAACATTGAAAGAATGTCCTGAACTTGAGAGGATGGAATATTTTAGAAATGCCCAAGGGAGCCTGTTCAAGCTAACCAACTGGGAATTTGATTTCATAATGGATCTTATCCGCGAGGAGAATCCTGTTGCCGTAAAGGACCATGTCGAGGCCTATGGGAAAAAAGACTTTCTGAAAGAAGTATACTTGCCAGAAAACCGATACGATACACTGGTTGCAGTCCTGAAGAACAAGCAGAACATCATACTCCAAGGCCCCCCGGGAGTGGGTAAGACTTTCGCTGCAAAGCGCCTAGCATATTCGATCATCGGGGAGAAGGACGATTATCGAATTGAATTCGTGCAGTTTCACCAAAGCTACTCGTATGAAGATTTCATGATGGGATATAAGCCGGTGGAGGACAAATTTGAACTGAAGTTCGGAATTTTCTACCGATTCTGCCAGCGGGCAGCCAACCAGCCGGACAAGGAGTTTTTCTTCATCATAGACGAGATAAATCGAGGGAACTTGAGCAAGATTTTCGGAGAGCTCCTCATGTTGCTCGAGCGCGATTACCGTGGGACTAAGGTGACGCTGGCGTATAACGGGATGTCGTTCTTTGTACCGAAGAATCTGTATATCATAGGCATGATGAATACGGCCGATCGTAGTCTTGCTATGATCGATTATGCCCTCCGTCGTCGTTTCAGTTTCTTCGAGCTCGAACCCGGTTTTGATTCGGATGGTTTTATACGGTATCAGGAATCCCTTGATGATGAGACTCTCAATGAGCTTCTGCTCAGGGTAAAGGAATTGAATAAGGAAATCGCTTTGGATAAATCACTAGGAAAGGGTTTCTCAATTGGGCATAGTTATTTTTGTGGTCAGGATGAATGTACAGAGGAGTGGCTTGAATCTGTAGTCAAGTTTGAGATACTTCCCATGCTGAGTGAATACTGGTTCGATGATTCAAATAAACTACAGCGATGGGAAAGTTTACTGCTCGGCGTGTTCCAATGAAACAATATGGGAATGTTTTTATAAAGAACATTTACTACATGTTGTCGTACGCTTTCACTGCATTGAGTCAGGAAAACTTCGAAGATATCGCTAAAGAGGAATTCGACAACATCCATAACCTGTTTGCTTCCATCTTGGCAAAGGGGATCGGACTGCAATTGAAACAAGGGTTGTATCGGGAGTACCTGAATCTCACGGAAGATCTGACCGTGATGCGTGGAAAGATCGAGATGCCCGGAACTGTCAGGAACAGGGTAGCACACAAACAGGTGTTGACCTGCGAGTACGATGAGCTGTCAGAAAACAACCTGCTCAACCAAATCATGAAAACTACTGTGATGATCCTCCTGCATCATTCCCAAGTGGAAGCCACATACAAGAATGAGCTGAAAAAAGAGATGTTGTTTTTCTCGAATGTGGACGCTATCGATCCCGCATCGATACGCTGGGCTACCTTGAGGTTCCATCGCAACAATAACACGTATCGAATGTTGCTAGGGGTTTGCCAGTTTATAATCGAGGGCATGCTCCTAACAACTGACAGCGGAGCATACAAACTTGCCTCCTTCGTGGATGAAAAGGAAATGTTCCACCTATATGAGAAATTCATCCTTGAATATTACAGCAAGGAATTTCCTCAATTGAAAGCGAACGCTTCTCAAATCCCCTGGGCGCTCGATGACGGAGTCGAGACCATGCTCCCGAAAATGCAAAGCGATATTACACTGTCGTACGAAGATAAGATTCTTATCATCGATGCCAAATTTTGGGCCCATTCCACCCAGTCCCAATATGATAAACATACCATCCACTCAGGTAACCTCTATCAGATATTTACGTACGTGAAGAACAGGACTGCCAGCATTCGTGATACATCTTGCGAAGTGGCAGGGATGCTTCTCTACGCTAGAACCAATGAAATGATCCATCCTGATGCTGAATATCGCATGAGTGGGAATAGAATCAGTGTAAAGACGTTAGATTTGAACAGCGAATTCCAAGTTATTGCTAACCAGCTGAATGCAATTGTGGAGGAATTCTTCGGGGTGGTTGAGTGAGACAGTCATAGTTATATTTCAGGAATCTCAATAAAAAGTGTTGTACCAACAGAGGAAACACCCAGTTCTTTCATTCTTTCTCGGAACTCAGCTTCGCTCACATCCGTCTCAACTCGAAAGATTCGTTCAGAAGCCATCTGTACCAAAGTGATTTTGTCTTTTGAAACTCTGAGTGCAGTTTGTAATGCTGATCCAAACTTAAACGCCATAGTTCCGCCAGGCCAATCTGTAACTACAATCAGGACTGCTTTGCGATTCCGTTTCGCTTTTTTTGGTGATGATGACGTTTGAGGATTAGGCGAATGCGTCGAATATTTCTGGTCGTCGATGAAGTCATCGGAGGAGTCCTCTTCGATCCCAGCAATCGTGAGAGCATCCTTTTCCGAGTCAACTATTTGGGTTCTTGTTCCGTCCAACACAAAATATTTCCCATCAAAAAAGAAAATTTCACATTTTGCATCATTGGGTAATACTTGTTCAGCGATGAGTTCCCCAAGTTCGGAAACAATGGAGGAGGGAACCTTTTCAGGGGCGAGCCCAGCCGTGATCAATTCATATTCCCCAGTCAGAAAGAAATCATTGATATCTAGGAAATTGCATTCAACATACTCGATAACATCATCAATAGTCTCAATTGAGTTAATTGTATCCAATTTCCACTGCCAAGTTTCGTAATCCTCTGAGCCCTCAACCGGTCTATGCATGCCGACCCATTCATCAACCTGCTTCAACAGGTCAGACTTCATCCTTTCAATAATTTCTTTTCTTACTTGGCTCATCGGTTCGTACTTCCCTCGGAATATTTTTGCTATAGTCTCATACTAGGACGATTGAGCTGACCAATCAAGGAAAGAATTCCAATCCCAGGTTTGAGACAAGATTCTGTGCATTGATTCATATCCCTTTGCAAAGAATCAGATTGGCCTCAAAACAATCTTTCGATACAAAAAAAGACTTTTCCTATGTGTGCGTATCCGATAGTTTCAAAATACACGACTACCAAGTCGTTCGGGTCCTCAATAGTCGAAAAGCACTATCCAAAAATCGCCAAGATGGTATGAAAACCTTGAAATAACGCATTCTAGAGGGGTTTTTAATCTATCATACCCCTAAACCATTGTATCAAAACCTACGCAAAGACCTCCCGAGGATGAACCAGTGTGTGATTCACCAATCCGATGGAAACTACGTTCACCGAAATGACTTCGTGTGCACCATTGAGTGAGATGGCGAGAAAGTACTCTTGTGGACGATTCCCATAATGCCGGATCAGTGGATAGATATCGCTGGGGAAAATGACCTGCTTCCGCTTACTGGGAAGTCTACGTCTGCCCAATTCAAGCGCAGCACTGATCAAGGTTGCCTTAGCCATTCCCATGCCATCAATCGAGGTTAGATCCTCGACCATAAGCGTAGAGTCGCAGTGAGACCTATCCAGAAGATCGAGAATTCTTTTTGCCAGAACTGGAACGGGGTGCTTTGAGGTACCTGACCCAAGCAAGATGGCAAGCAGCTCAATATCGCTCAACGCATCGGGGCCGCAACTTTGCAGTCGCTCCCTCGGTCTCTCCTTGGTTGGCATCTCTTTGATGTCCGTCGCAGTAATATCATGGTTTGTATAACGTTTCATACTTTCATAACGGCATACGCACCCAATCTGCTTCATCAAGAAGTTGCAGTGAGCCGACTAGATCACCCGTTTACTCTTCCACTTACCTCGGACGAATCGGGTGACGAAACAGGTCGAACGGCACACCCAATCGATATACATGGAGAACCATACACCGTGAAGCCCGAGGCCGAAGACTTTTCCCAGGAGAAAACTGAAACCCACACGGAATGTCCACATGCTGATGATCGAGACCGTCATAGTGAACCGTACATCTCCTGCTGCGCGTAGCGTCTGGGGAAATGAGAATGCAAGGGGCCATAGCAGCGCACTCACGATGAACAGAATCGATAGAATCTCCTGTGCGAGGGTCGCGGAAGCAACACTCAGATTGAACAATCCTACCAGTGGACTCACCATGAAGAAGAGACCAAAAGCGAGAATTCCCATGGCAAGATAGGTGATCTTGAGGAGCTTCTTCGCATAATAGGTAGCCTGCTCGGTGTCGCCAGCCCCCAAACACTGTCCAACCACAGTGAGAGTGGCGAGACCGATTGCGCTACCGGGAATCATGATCAGACTCGCCACCGAATTCGTGATGGCATTCGCGGCGATGGCGACGGTACCGAACGATGCCGTGAGACTCAGAACAAGGATCTTTCCAATGTGGAAGATTCCACTTTCGATACCATTCGGAATACCGATACGAAGAATTCGTTTTACCATGGGCCACTCGAAATGGATGTGCAGGAGGCCTTCGAGTCGGATACCATCTGACTTTCGATGAAGCAGATACAGCATCAATACGGCAGCAATCACCCGAGAACCGAGACTTGCTATTCCAGCTCCAAGGACTCCCATGCCCGCGCCATAGATCAGTATGGCGTTTCCAGTGATGTTCGTGACAGTCATCACCAGCGACACGCGCATCGAAATGCGACTGTTTCCCATCGCACGGAAGAGAGCTGCACCACTATGGAAGAGACCAAGGAATGGATAACTCAGTGCGGTGAGCGCAAAATAGACTCTCGCTTGCCTCATGACCGCATCGTCTATGCTGCCGAACAACAGAGAGAGAATCCTCTCATTAAACAGGAGAAATGTTGTGGTGAAAAGAAGTGCTACACAGGTACTGGTATAGATGAGCTGCTTGGCAGCTTCTCCTGCCTTTTCTGCACTGCGTTGCCCTATGTACTGGGCAATGACTACCGCACCTCCTGCAGCTAGTGCCGAAAAGAGGAAGAGAAAGAGGTAGTTGACCGAATCGACGAGGGATACAGCAGAAACGGCAGCTTCTCCGACTGAACTGATCATGAGTGTATCGACAAAACCTATGGAAACATCGAGTAATCGCTCTACTATGATAGGGAGAATGAGCGCAGCAAGCTGCCTGTTGCTGAAACGGAGAGTGCGATTTGATAGGGCAGGAGCTCGAGCCAAAACAATCTTCCTTGCACGAAACTGTGGCAACGGCGATGGCGGAACCTCAGGATCCGACGTGTACGATGATAGAAAGTGTGCACACACGAAAAGTTGAATGCGGCGGGATTCGAACCCACGACCTCTGCCTCCGGAGGGCAGCGCTCTATCCAGCTGAGCTACGCATCCAATGCATTGTATGCTATGGATTGCAGTCACGCTTGTCAATAGACGCAGAGCGGAGTTCTGAAGGTCTTCTGTCATGGATGCGGCAAATCTGATACAAAATTACCGATTTGTGTCATAAGATGATCGTGTGTGAAAAATATTAAAATAATATAATATAAGATTTTGCATGATTTCAACAAAATCCAGTCTCTAAGATAATCGATATCTCTTGACATCACTTTCTTGTTTTATTACCATACAAGTATCGCATGTGACGTGAGCATCAAGGAGGGATCGTGATGAGAAGAGTTCTGATTTGCATGATACTGATCTTCTGCTCGATCACCGTGCTCTCGGCTCAGCGAAGCCTTTACAGTGAAACGATTCCCATGCAAGGTCACATTGAGTTGCAGGAGTCGTTCACCCTGGAGATTCAAGAACGGATATCGTTTATCCTGAACCAGGAAATGGCCGGAACAACACACCAGGTCGCCTCCTATGAATTCTTCTCCAATAGTCCCGATGTAGCCTATCAGTTGAGACTTGCACCTGCCTTTTCAACCTCGCTCGGCGAGAACGTCTTTGCGTTTCGCAGTGTGAATGCTACCGGAGGGAGCAATCCTCCTCCCATCCCGTTCAAAATCAGTGTCGTCAATCAGGGTAATCAGGTACGAATCACCGACGATGCGTTCCAGGCAATTCAGAAAGCCATTGGTATACGCGATGGGAGTAGGATCGAAGAGCGTGGGAATATCCTGGTGACATTCCCCACAGTCGAAGAGGGGTTCAATCTACAGGGATTCACCTTCGGTGCGTACGAGGCATCGGTAGCAGTGGAAGTATCTGCAGACTAATAACCGAGCGTCTACCGGCAACGAAAGCCCAGCTTGCATACCATTCATTCCCATACCACGTTCTGTAGTGCTTGTAAGCACTTTATGCTATACTGAAATCCAGAACATTAGTGCAGGAGGTCCAAATGAAGCCAATTCTATTGGTCATGGCCGCAGGTATGGGGAGCCGATATGGCGGAGTCAAACAGATTGATGGGGTGGGGCTGCATAACGAAGCACTCCTCGATTATTCAACCTACGATGCATTGCAAAGTGGATTCGGTAAGGTTGTGTTCATTATCAGAAAAGACATAGAAAAAGACTTTCGGGCCCGCATTTTCGATCGCATTGCAGCAAATTGCGATGCAACCTATGTATTCCAGGAGCTCGACACGCTGCTTACACCAGAACAGGTGAAGGCTTCCGCAGGTAGAAAGAAACCTTGGGGGACCGTACATGCGGTGCTGAGTGCCAAAGATACGCTGGATGCACCTTTCTGTGTGATAAATAGCGACGACTATTATGGTCGCGAAGCCTACCAGATCATGGGAGGCCATCTTGCTTCAATCGACAACGACTCTCCCGAACATGCCATGGTCGGATATGTACTGAAGAACACCACCAGTAAAAGTGGTTCGGTCTCTCGTGCAATTTGCACGGTGGATGATGGGTATCTGGTCTCCATGCGGGAGAACAAGAAGATTTTCCACCAAGGGGACAAGATCATCAGTTCGATCGATGGTGAGGATCGAGAGCTTACCGGAAATGAATGGGTCTCCATGAACTATTTCGGGTTCTCACCAGCTGCGATCGACTTCTATCAACAGTATTTCGACGATTTTATCAAAGACGCCATAACGACCGAGAAGGAGGAGTGCTACCTCCCCGAAGGTGCTAGCGTCATGGTGAATGAAGGAATCGGTAACATGCGGTTCTACACCACCAATGAACGATGGTTCGGCATGACCTATCAGGAGGACCGACAGATCGTTAAGGATGAATTAGCTCGAAAGATCGAAGCTCGCGTATATCCCGAGAAGCTCTGGAAATATTGAGAGCCGACAATCCATGTGTGCAGTGAAGGCCGCATCCTTGAGGGTGTGGCCTTTCAACAAGGTGGCTTGATTACCGTTTTTCCATGGGAGAGAAGCCCTCCCCGAGTACCTCGAACGCCTCTTCGATGATCATGAAAGCTTCCGGATCCTCTTCTTTCACGATCATGTTGAGTTGCGTGATCTTCTGGTTCGGAATGACTGTCATGAGCACCGGCCTATCCTGTTGCGAATAGATTCCTTTCCCGTGTATCAGCGTACCTCCGTGTCCAAGATCCGAGATGATACGTTTAGCGATAGCTTCATGGTGATAACTTACGATGAGGGCTGTCTTCGCATACCGAGTTCCCATATTCAGGAGGACGAAGTTAATGGAGACACTGGTCACATAGAGTGCAATCGTAGCAAAGAGTGCGCTTTCGAGGCCGAAGGCAAACCCACCTGCAACGATCACCAGCCCATCGACAAGGAACAGTGCACTACCGGTTGGTATGGGAGTGTACTTGCTCACAATCTGTGCCGCTATGTCTGTCCCTCCAGTGTTTGCTCCCCCTTTCAGCACGAGTCCCATCCCGAAGCCACTCAGGAATCCACCGAACACTGCTGAGAGGAGTGTGTCGACCGAGTCGGTGTAGGGAAGAAATCCTTCAAAGCCGATGATCAGACCGAATAGCGATGTGAACAGCGCCAGAAGTATCGTGCCAAGCAGGGATATAAATCCATACCGAGTACCGAAGATACGAATCCCTGCAATGAATAGAGGAACACTGAGTAGAAAGATCGAAGTTCCAACATCAAGGTTCCACAGATGGTAGAGAATGACCGATAATCCACTCACACCTCCTCCTGCCAGTCGTGCAGGTGTGATAAACCCAGCCACGCCGACCGCTGTGACCAGGGAGCCTCCTATGATGAACAGTAAATCTCTGATTCTATAGGTTCTTTTCATACTCTCAGTATACTATGAATCGTCACTACCGAACAATCTTCTGTGGTATGACGAGTTCGACTTCCGCCAGCCGGTCGAGAAGCACAGCGGGGTTCTTTTCCACCACTAGCGTGCCGAACACACGGTGACCGAGAAACCCATCATCCACCATCCGTCTCAGTAGTGAGATAAGCGAATCGAAAAATCCATTACTGTTCAGAATTCCAATCGGTTTTGCATGATAGCCGAGCTGCAACCAAGTGAGCGCCTCCATGAGTTCCTCCAAGGTCCCAATGCCCCCTGGAAGTGCAACAAACGCATCCGAACGATCGTACATAGCTGCTTTCCGTTCATGCATCGTGTGCACAACCACCAGTTCATCCTCGGTGTGATCCAAATGTTTGACCATCTCGTATAACCGTTCGGGAATGATTCCGGTCACTCTTACCCCGGTGTCTCGTAGTGCCGAGGCGAGAGTTCCCATGATGCCGGCACCACCTCCGCCATAGACTAGGTGAATGGATCGTGTTGCCATCTCGCAGGCGAGAGCCTTTGCTGCATCGGTGTACGCCGTATCATTTCCTGCCGATGAGCCACAGAAGACGCATAGATTTGAGATAGTTCGCTGTATCGTGCTGGTGTTCATGAAGGAAGCATACCTGAGCCGGACGGATGAGACAAGTGAGAGATCCTACGTCTGTCGTCCTCGTTTCCGATCAGTCGATTCTCGCCTTACCAGATGTGGTGGAAAAAGCACATGAAAGTTGTTCAGAGGAATGCCGCGAGTTATTTTATCTATACAGTCGATAGCCTTTTCACACATCTCCTTGTATGGCTGAGCGATCGAAGTGATGGAGGGGTGGTACATGTACGCGAACTGCACATCATCCATTCCCATGACAGCTACATCCTGAGGAACCTTGTATCCCTTGCGAAGAAGAGCAGATATCGCACCAGCAGCAATCAGATCGTTTTGTCCCCAGATTCCATCGAATGAGATACCGCTACGTATGAAATGTTGAACTCCAGCTATCCCATTCTCGAATGAGAACTCTCCTTCATGTACCAGGTCTGGAAAAACCTCGTATCCATGTCGTTCTAATGTATCTTTGAACCCTTGGTGACGATCTCTACTCAATCCGATGTTGAAGCTTCCTGTGATGGTGGCGATCCTTTTACAACCACACTCGATGAGATGCTTTGCTGCCAAAACTCCAGCCTTGTAGTTGTCTAGGATGATGTTGGGAATCTCTTCATTGTTGAACGCTCTGTCGATAATCACCATCGCAGTGTTCGTGGATTTGACCATATGTGCTACGTGACTCTCGTCTGATACACGAGAGAATATGAGGCCATTGATACGTTGACGAAGAAACGAATCGATGGCGATCGCCTCCCGCTCAGGATTATTCTGGGTATCGAATATAAAGAGATTCAAGCCACGCTTTGCGGCACTCTCCTCAATGTATTTGATCATCAGATTGAAGGACGGATGGGCGATTTCGGGCACCAGGAGTCCAATATTTCTCGTAGCTTTCAGTCGTAGACTCTGTGCGAGAAGATTCGGTTTGTAGTTCACAGCGGCAATGGCTGCCTCTACGCGTTGTTTGGTCTCATCGGTTACGTACATGGTCCCGTTGACCACACGGGATACAGTTGAAGTGGAAACACCAGCGAGCTCAGCGACGTCCTTCAGAGAAGTCATGTGACTATCATTCCTTCAGTTAGATGGGACGAGGATGAATCCCCGTCCCATATCATTCATGAGAGTTTCAGATCAGGGTTTCCTGCTCCGAAATGTTTCAAAATTACAATCGGATCTGTCTTTGATGGGTTAACGATTTTAACTCCATCCTTGGCAGCCCCTTCGCTCACAAAATATTCATCATGAGTCAGTTGACCGAAGCGAATGAGCGCCGGAGTTTCGATATCCCATACTCCGAAAGTTCCATGTCCCTGTATGACATACATGCCATAGGCCGCACTATCCTTGATGGTGACCGATGCTCCTGGAAGTACAGTCAACTCTTTTGCACTAAATGCAGAGGATTTGTAGACAATCCATTTCTCTTCATAGCCCTGCGCCTGCATCTCTTCGAGAGGTCGTACCGGTTTCGGCTCCATGTAATGGTGCTCGGCAAACAGGGGGTCTACATTGAGGTCCCAATCGATGACATCGACAAGATAGTCGAAATCGCCGACTTTGTCCTCAGGGGTATTCTTCCACAGCAGATCCTCTTCGATGATAGCATCGTTCACGAGAGACTGGTACATCGCGAACACATCTGAAGCCATCTGTGGTTCATAGGTACACAGACTACCTGGGGCATGAAGTACTCCTGGCGGAACATCCCAACCAGTTCCCGGTACCAGCTTATAGGCAGTCGAGAGATCGGTGATCTTGTTGTCCCCTTGGTTGAAGTTCATCAAAGCATCCTTGACCTGCTGACGAGTTGTGCCAGGTTTGAGCCCGAAGAATGTGTAGGGGAAATCTCCACCGTGGTTGTTCAACTGGGGAGGGAAATAATAGGCTTCAGGTTTTCCCATCGCACCTACTTTTTCTGCATGCTCATCGCGATGATGGATGTGGTGTGGTAGCGGGCCCTTGTTATCGAAGAATTTCGAGAACATGGGCCACTTACCGAATGTCTCCCAGAGCCGTTTTCCGATCAACTCACCCTTCAACTCATCGACTGCATCGCGCAAGAGGAACTGTTTTATCTCCCCTTTGTCCTCGAATACACAGAAGCTCAGACCTTCGAACTCACCAGTCAATGGACCATTGTCCGCTGGAGTGGTAGAGCTGAACCACCGCTCATCTATACCACCTCTATTTCCACCAAGTGCGTAATAGTCGTCTGGATGGAGCTTGATTCGTCTGCCAGGTACGCAGAATGATCGAGGAACCCAGTTCGGTGCCAAACGGAAAATACCTTTACCTTGTTCAAATGCCGCACGAATATCACCAGATTTCATATGTGACTCTCCTTATATTGTAATTCTGTCTACTAATTTGTCTCTTCACGGAGTCTATCGAGAATGACAGCACCGATTATGAGGGCTCCTTTGACCACTTGCTGAAAATAGGGGGATATACCTAACAGGTTCATTCCATTGTTGATCACTCCTATGAGCAAGGCACCAATGAGTGTTCCTATAATGCTCCCTCGTCCTCCCGAAAGACTGGTTCCACCTATGACGACCGCTGCAATGACATCGAGCTCATAGCCCTGACCTGCGATTGCCTCAGCAGAGTTCAGACGGCTTGTCAGAATAAGTGCGCTCAAAGCCGAAGCGATACCAACGATGACATACACCATCGTCTTGTAGAACCTGACATTGATTCCTGATAGCTTCACCGTCTCTTCATTGCCTCCCAAGGCATACGTATATCGTCCTAGGCGAGTGTGATTGAGTATGAACCAAGCTAAGGCTACCGTCAGAATGAAGATAATCACCGGGATGGGAATGCCAAGAACATATCCTCCACCGAGCTGTCTGAAGGCAGGAGAGAATCCACTGACTGGATACCCCTTGCTGTATATCAATGTAACACCTCTGGCAATGGTGAGCATACCGAGGGTCACTACGAACGGTGCAATCTTTCCGACAGTGATCAGCAGACCGTTCAGTAATCCGATCCCTCCACCTACGAGGATAGCGATCACGGCAGCGGGGAATTCTCCCATTCCGTTGTTCTTCATCATCCCGGCTGCGATCATGCCTGATAGAGCAAGTATAGAACCGACTGACAGGTCGATACCGCCGGTCAGGATAACGAAAGTCATACCTACAGCGATGATACCGTAAATCGAAGTCTGTCGTATGATGTTGAGGATATTGTTCGTCGTGAGAAAGTATGGGGTGAGCACCGTTAGTCCGATGCAGATCAGGAAGAACACAATGAGGATTCCATTGTTCTTCAATAATTGTACATAATCAATTCTACCTTTTATATTCATGGTGTGTATCCGACTCCTTTGCTACATCAGTCTCAAGCACGCTTCTGCTCGTGCAGGCCAAGGGAGTACTCCATGACTCCCTCCTCATTCAACTCGCCCTTCCTAATCTCCTTGACGATCTTTCCTTCGAAGACTACGGCGATACGGTCGCTTATATTCATTATCTCAGGGAGTTCTGAAGAGACCATGATGACCGCAGCACCTCGTTTTGCCAAGTTCTGCATCAGCCGATAGATCTCGACCTTAGCTCCCACATCGATTCCTCTTGTGGGTTCATCAAAGATATAGACATCACAATGCCGAATAAACCATTTTGCAAGGACCACTTTTTGCTGGTTCCCTCCAGAAAGGTTTTTCACCAATTGTTTCACCGAAGGAGTCTTGATATCCATGCTTTTGATCATGGTATTCACTTCCTTGGTAATCTTTCCTCTCTGCAGTAAGCCACCGAACGTTGAATAGAGATCCAGTACACTCAATGCAGCATTATCAAACACACTCATTCCGAGAACCAATCCTTGCTGTTTCCGTTCCTCGGGGATCAGTCCGATACCTTTTTCCACAGCATCCTGGCAACTCCGGATTTTCGCGGGTTTGCCGTGAAGGAAAATTTCACCGGCATCCTTTTTTCGATACCCGTAGATGGTCTGCATGATTTCGGTTCGTCCTGCTCCCACTAAACCGACGAAACCAAGGATCTCTCCGGCTCGAGCAGAGAAAGAGATGTTCTCACAGATTCCTTTTTTAGTCAGGTTTTTCACTTCAAGAACAGTTTCTCCCGGTGTTGATTCATACTGCGGGAACTGCTCATCAAGAACACGGCCTACCATGAATTTGATCATCTCGTCGTTCGTCATCTCGCCGCGAGCTTTTGTGACTATCTGCTCCCCATCTCGTAAAATAGTGATTCTGTCGGCAAGGGTATGGATCTCCTCAAGTCGATGGGATATGTAGACGATGGAGACACCCTCTTGCTTCAGTCTCTCAATGATCTCGAATAGTCTGTCTACCTCGTTTCCGGTAAGAGCAGCTGTCGGTTCGTCCATGACCAGTATCTCTGCGTTCAGGGAGAGCGCCTTGGCAATTTCTACAATCTGCTGATGCGCAGCCCCGAGAGAACGGATGGTCTGCTTTGGGCTGATGTTCAACTTAAAGGGAGCTAGAGCATCTCTTGTCATTTTGTACATCTTTGGCCAGTCAATCGTTCCGAACGGTGTTTTCGGTTCTCTGCCGAGAAAGATGTTGTCGGCTACCGAGAGGTAGGGAATGAGATTCAATTCCTGATAGATGACTCCGATTCCGAGTCGGATCATTTCACCCAGACCGGTGTTCACGATCCGCTTTCCACTGAGGAACAACTCTCCTTCGTCCGCTTTATAGAGGCCCGAGAGAATTTTCATCAGAGTTGATTTTCCAGCGCCATTCTCTCCCACCAGTGCATGTAATTCACCTTTCCTCAAATCAAAATTGACATTTGACAAGGCACGAACACCGGGGAAGGATTTGGAGATACCGGACATTTTCAGCAATGGCTCCATGGAGGTCTCCTCTGGATAAGAATAGGAGGGGCCGGAAAACCAGCCCCACATGATTACGAAACTTACTCAGTTACTGGAAGTGGGTTGATATACTCAACGTCGTCGGCAGGAGCTGTTCCATTCTTGATGAAGTTAACAAGAACATCGAGCGCGCGTGCTGCCTGCTGACCAGGGAACTGGTCGATGGTGGCGTCAAGCTTGCCTTCTGCCATGTAGGAGAAAGCGTCGGTGGTGGCATCAAAACCAATGGTAACCTTCGAAGCAGGATTGATTCCTGCAGATTCCATGGCTTCGATAGCTCCGATGATCATCTCATCGTTGGCGCCGAACACTGCGTCGAAGTTAGGATACGCCTGCAAAAGGTTTTCCATGACGTTCTGGGCGCGTGAGCGGGAGAAGTCTGCAGTCTGACTTACCAGAACGCGAACGTTCGAGTCATTGATGACTTCATCGAATCCGGCTTTTCTATCAAGAGCCGCCGAAGCACCGGGAGTCCCCTCAAGCTGGATCACGGTTCCACTGTTGCCGAGTTTTTCGATAATGAACCGGGCAGCTGCGCGACCACCTTCAATGTTGTCTGCACCCACGTGAATCAGCACCTTGTCGGTGTTGGCTTTTCTGTCCACAGTAGCAACTGGAATACCTGCAGCGACAGCAGCTTCAATCGCAGGAACAAGGCTATCTGTGGTCATAGGAGAGATTAGGATGCCGTCGACGTTCTGAGCAATGAAGTTCTCAACTGCAGACATCTGGATTGAAGACTGGTTCTGCGAGTCATGGGTGAGTAGGTCAACTCCAAGTTCAGCAGCATAGGCTACGGCTTCCTCCTGCATGGTCACGAAGAACGGGAACTGCAGTCCAGGAACGGTCATGCCAATCCTAATTCTTTCCGAGTCGGCCGACTCGGCTCGACCAGCTGCAAAGAGCGTGGTCCCGAGGACCAGCAATACGAGAGCAAAAACAAAAATTCTTTTCATAATTCACATCTCCTTTTATTTGATGTTACTGAAATGATAACACAGATTTTCATATGGTCAAGCATGAAATCGATTGCGCAATCGATTTCATAGTCTAATTTTCTTGACAGAGTGCTATTTCGGTTCTACCCTTAGAGGGGCAAGGAGACCATATGGAAAGGCCATTTTCGATCACAAAAGGAGAGTTTTGCGCAAAACTCTCCCATCTGAAACGCGTTATACACGCAAATGGATACGATGCAATCTATTTAGAGTCTGAAGGAGCTATGCGCTGGCTCACTGGCTATCGGCACCAGGTGGTTGACATCGCCCCACAGGCGCGAACGACCGTGCAGGCAGTGGTACAGGTCGCACCAGAATACAACATCACGTTCTTCAGTGATCCATGGGAAGCCAATCGAGTACACGATATACTAGCGGCAGGAATCTGGAACGAGTGTAACATCTCTGCTGGGTATGGAGGAGCGGAGCCGGATTTCTCATCACCTCGTCTGCTCAGCAGTCAGGTAGATAAACGGTATGCAGAACTGGAACGGTCAATCATATCTGTATTGGCAGAAGGTCTTGAAGGGAATCAATGGGATAAACTCCAGTGGCTCGTCGCCGAATCGCGTAAAACCCTGATCGAATTATCAACAAGACTCACCGAAGGCATGACTGGTTGGGATCTGCGGACCGAACTCTACCACGCTTACCATGAGAGACATATCGAGCTCAATCTCGTGATGCTTGGCCTTTCCGGCATGCAGAACCACCTGCATCCTGTGGTTATGGATGATTCCCGCGTAGAGAACGAAAGCATAGTCAAGCTGGTCATCGGAGCGCGATACTTCGATATGTTCCATTCTGCGAGCCAGTTGGTGAAGATAGGAGGGGCTCCGACTCGACGTGAAGTTACCGTTCATCGAGCTCTGCAGGAGGCTTCCCTCCGCTATGCGAATCAGTACAGAGTAGGAAACGACGAAGCGCAGCTCTATGAGTCACTCGGATCGATATTCGCCGAAGTAGCCAAGGAGTACGACCTGAAAGGGTTCGAGAAGAGCGCCTATCTCCATCATGCAGGAGGGCCGCTTGGTCCATCGGGAAACCGTGTTTTTGTCGTATCTCGGCATGGGAGGCGAGAATTGATTGCTCATGAACAGTTCGCTGTCAATCCAGTCGATACACTCGAGTTTCTGAAGTTCGAATTGCAGGGTGTAGTCCTTCCAGAAGGTGCCCCAGCGTTAATCGATGAATTCTCATGGTGTCCCGATGAGCGAGTATACGATACGGTGCCATGGCATGCAGAAAGCATCCGGGTTCCCACAATTCTATCAAGCGAGGGACGATAATATGAAACGATATTTTCTCGGAGTCGACAACGGAGGAACAGTAAGCAAAGCTGCGATCTTCGATGAACAAGGGCATCAGATTGCTAAAGCCGCCTCGCAAGTCAGAATGATCACTCCCCAATCGGGACACACCGAGAGGGACATGGAAGAGCTTTGGCAAGTGACTGCGGCAACGATCTCAGAAGCCATACAAAAGAGTAGACTGAAGCCCTCCCAAATTCATGGGGTTGCCTGCACAGGTCATGGGAAGGGGTTGTATCTCTGGGGTACGGATGATAAGCCATGTGGGAACGGGATTGTCTCAACCGATACACGGGCTTGGGAATACCCTATGAAATGGCAGAAGGACGGCACTGCTGACAAGGCTTTCGAAAAGACGTTCCAGAGTATTCTAGCCTGTCAGCCGGTCTCTCTTCTGAATTGGATGCAGGACAATGAACCCGAGCGATTGGAGCATGTTCGTTGGATCTTTGAGGTGAAGGACTATATTCGCTTCAGACTTACCGGTGAGGCAACAGCAGAGCTGACGGACTATTCGGGCAGTAATCTACTGAACTGCGCAACCAAAGAGTTCGACAAGGATCTACTCGGGCTGTTCTCACTTGAACATCTCTACGACGCTCTTCCTCCACTCGTACGATCTACTGATACCTGCGGGAGTATCACCAGGGAAGCTGCACTCGCGACTGGACTAGCAGAGGGGACTCCTGTAGCGGGAGGTATGTTCGATATCGACGCATGTGCCATCGCTATGGACATCACCAGTGAAGAACATGTTGCGGTCATTGCCGGAACGTGGAGCATCAATGAGTATATCAGCAAGAAGCCGGTGTTGGATCGAAGTGTCATGATGAACTCTCTGTACTGTATGGATGACTACTACCTGATCGAAGAGAGTTCTCCCACCTCGGCAAGTAACCATGCATGGTTTCTCGATATGTTCCTTGCTGAGGAGCGAATCGAGGCTGAAAAGCGAAGGAAACACCCCTTTGCTTATACCGATGAACTGGCCGCAGGAGTCGGCCCTGGTGATCAGAGCATGATCTTCTTGCCGTATCTCTACGGATCGAATTTCAATGCACAGGCTAAGGCATCGCTCATTGGATTGGACAGCCACCACACACGTGCTCAGATGATCAGAGCAGTACTTGAAGGCATTGCATTCGGCCATAAGGTCCATTTGAACAGACTGCTGGCAAACAGAGACCATACTGAAGCGATCCGGCTCGCCGGAGGTGTCGTCTCCTCCGATATCTGGACACGTATTTTCTGCGATGTCTTTGAAATTCCCGTACAGACGGTGAAGACATCTGAACTCGGTGCACTTGGATGCGCCATGTCGGCGGCGGTAGCTAGTGGCACCTATTCTGACCTCCGTGAGGCAGCACAGCATATGGTTGAAATCGATACTATGCTCATGCCTGAAGAGAGACACAGATCCGTATATCGAGAGAAGTTCGCACTGTACGAAACAGTAAGTGCAGCTCTCGATACGCACTGGAATCAATTTAATCTCAATGAAAAGTGAGGATATCATGGAAAAGAATCGCCCCCTGATCATCGCTGATCCATATCCACAGACACTGGAGCGGATATTTCGTCCGGAGACTCGTGCTCGGTTGGACAAGGTTGCACGTATTGTTGTTTCCGATTCGGAACACATGGATGATGCACAATTCGATTCACTACTACCTGAAGCTGTTGCCGTGATCGGGCAGAGTCCCATGCCGAAGGAGCGATTGGATAGAGCTCCAAATTTGAAAGTCATTTTCAATGTCGAAGGGAACTTCTATCAGAACATCGACTATAAGGAGTGTTTCCAAAGGAATATTCGGGTACTAAACTGCGGTGGGGCTTATGCCCGACCGGTTGCTGAGATGGCATTGGGAATGGCAATCGATCTCATGCGTGGAATAACCTGGGAGCACATGCGTTTTCGTGAAGGTACTGAACGTTACGTGCTCGAGGGAAACAGAGAAGCCAGATTATTGACCGGTGCATCTGTTGGGATGATCGGGTTTGGTTTACTTGGCAGAAGTCTGAGACCTCTACTCGAACCGTTCGGTTGCTCGGTGAAGGTATACGACCCTTGGTTGCCAAAAAGTGTGATTGAGGAGCATGGATGTACCTCTGCATCGCTCGATGAGGTGCTCTCGACTACCGACTGCATATTCATTCTTGCAGGAGTCACCAGTGAGAACAAGGGCTTTCTCGGACGACGTGAGTTCGAGTTGATCAGGAAAGGAGCCAGTGTGCTCCTTATGAGTCGGGCCGCGGTTGTCGATTTCGATGAATTTACCAAACAGATTGCCAAGGGAAATTTTAGAGCAGCAACCGATGTCTTTCCGACCGAGCCTTGTGCGAAAGATCATCCGATTCGCTCTGCAGAGCAGGTGATTCTCAGTCCACACCGCGCCGGAGGTATTCCTGAAGCGTTCTACACGATAGGGGAGATGCTGGCCGATGACCTTGAGCTGATTCTTCGGGATCTTGCTCCAGTTCGCATGCAGTCGGCGCAACCTGAGTTGGTGTTGCGTCTGGGTAGTAAGCCGGTCAAGTGATAAACTGTGCTCGTCGCATATGCTCAAGGATGAATTGACGGGCATGTGCGATGGCCTGTTCGGGATCGGATTCCTTGCCCGTCCACATCTCAATCAGGAACGGTCCGCAATAATCGAGCTCATGCAGTATAGAGAATACTTGATGGAAATCGACACAACCACTGCCGAATGGAACCTCCTTGAATACCCCTGCGCTGGTATCTGAGACAGCGATGGTATCCTTGAGGTGAATTGCAGTGATCCAGTCGATACCCTTTCTGAGCTGGTCGCCGATATCGTGATTCCAGGCACTCAGATTTCCCACATCGGGATAGACGCTCGTCCAACACGAAGGGAAAAGCCTTTTTAATTCGAGAAAGGTGTCGATGGAAGAGAGATAGGGAGTATCCATGATCTCGAACGAGAGCATGACCTGATATTTTCTTGCCAGCTGTTCACACAGTTTATAAGTAGTTTTAAAGTGTGCATCGGTCTCTGCATCTGAACTCTGATAGTATTCATCGTAGCCAGCAATCTGAATTACTCGGATACCGAGATCGAGTGAAAGGAGGATTGCCTGCTCCATGATCTCAATCGCCTTTTTACGAATCTCAGGATCCTTGGATCCGAGAGGATATCTTCGGTGTCCACTCAGGCACATGCTCGGAACTCGAATTCCACTCGTGACAATCGTCTTTGCAAGCTCGATTCGGGACTCCCTCGACCAAGATAGACGATCCAGCCTCTCATCGGACTCATCTAGAGACATTTCGACAAAATCGAAACCGAGATCCTTTGCCATAGCAAGCCGTTCTTTCCAATCAAGCGTGTGGGGAAGAGCCTTCTCATAGATTCCCATTCGTACATCCTTCGATTGCATATGAGCCTCCTGTATATGGTGGGGAGCATATACCAAATCTACTGTTCAGCCAACCGTAATACCTTTCAGGTAATAGACGTTTCCACTTGACCTAACCTGTGTTCCACAGATAGGCTATGCATACCTCCCTTGTGAAAGGGGGTGGAGGTACAGACGTATGAAATCAGCGAAAGGCTTGAAGCTGCTGTTCACAGCGATATTCATGCTGTGTACGGTAGGGGTGCTCTCGGCAGAACCCATCACCATAACCTGGGAGTGGGAGGCCGCAGACGAAGAGGTGTCAGGCTTCCGGTATCAGCTGAATGCAGAGGATCCAGACGGATGGACCGTCGTCGATGTCTCGGTGACCGAATACACACTCGGTCCCGTAGAGGACACCCTGTACCATGTACTCTATGTGCAACAAACGTACGACAACGAGCATTGGAGCGAAAGTGGCGTTCTTGCCTACGACCCCGTCGAGTTCGGCGCAGTGGTCCCCGAGACCGTGGCTGAACCCGAACCTGAACCAGAGCCAGTGCCTGAACCAGAACCCGAAGTAGTTGGTGAGGCGGTTGCTGAGCAGCCGATGGAAGATGTTGTAGTTGAAACTGTGCCCCTAGGAACAGAGCCAGAACCGATCGATGATTCCTTCTTCGATGATTTTGTGGTTGCAGATGGGGGAGAGGATGCAATCGAAGATATTGAACCATGGGACGATCTGGTGGAGCCGGAACCGGTCCAAACAGCAGTTGCCTCTTCTGCGACAGCACCCGAAATGCGTATCGACGTGCATGTGGGAGCAGGCGGTAAGGCCGACAATCTGATCATGACGGGTGTGTTCGATCCGGACAGCGAGTTCAACGATCTGAGAACCAGAATACTCCCCTCAATCTCGCTGGACTTCGTGCATATTGGCAGAAAGAGCGAAGAGCGAGCATTCGATCTTGGATACAAGCTGGGTCTCGGATACAACGGCTATCAGATAGAAAAAGATGGTGCGGACGTTCCGGGGATAAGTCTGCACGGTATGATGGTGCTCTCTTACCCTATGGGAGAACGGTTCGTGTTCGAGGGATCCGGTGGACTCTCCTTCATGTTCACAAGTTCGAACATACACCCCCCCACGAAGAACCAGCTAGGGTTCTTCTTCGGACCGCAACTGCAGATACAGGGCCGCTATCTGGTTCATGAACGATGGTCGATCAGCTTGCAGGCCGAAACACGGGCTTTGCTGGGTGGAACATTCAAGGCGTATGAGCTAACCGGTATAGTTCGCCTTGGTGTCGGTTATCAATTCTAATTCGGAGGATTCATGAAAGAGAGTCACTTGCGAAGACATCTGGACTTCATCTGTTTTGTACAGGAGACTGAAAACTACCCAATGACCGATCGGGCCGAGAAGTTTGCGCGCGACGTCCTAGACGATGACCTGTCCGGCGACGAAGCAGTGAGTGCCGTCATGGACCACT
>Ga0334895_1001083_pt1 | contig 30500 bp, 21 predicted proteins | sample GraSluR3_MG_7_FD_207229 | JGI IMG/M metagenome (GOLD analysis project Ga0334895, IMG submission 207229) | Sludge microbial communities from methane-producing bioreactor in Wageningen University, Netherlands - Granular Sludge_31_05-R3 | ecosystem: Engineered > Bioreactor > Anaerobic >... | reverse complement strand
ATTCTATCGGCTCCCGGGAAAGCATCTCAAAATGGTCTCCGGCGTCTTTTTTGGCCACATTCCCGGTAGGGATGGTGAGGATCTTCATTTCATGACGATAGCCGTATAGGCTCAGCGAGATCAGATCCCCCTCGCGTATCTTTTCCGAGGCTTTTGCCGGTTTGGAATTCACCTTGACCAAGCCCTTGTCGCAGGCATTTTTGGCAATGCTGCGCGTCTTGGTCAGGCAGAGCTTATTAAGCAGAAGATCAAGTCTCATCTCGCACCTTGTTGTCCAATACATCGCGAATCCTATTTGCGATATCCTTTATTTTAAATGGCTTCATCACGAAGTCCCGGATTCCTCTATCACGCGCGTCATCCACCGAGATCAGCGTGGTAAATCCCGTGCAGATCACCACAGGCAGGTCTTCCCGAATCTCCATGCTGCGCTCAGCCAGTTCGACCCCACTCATATAGGGCATGGTGGTGTCGGTCACCAAGATGTCCACCTTTTGCGGGTTTTTGCTAAAATAGTCGAAAGCGCGGCGTGGATCCGTGAAACCCTCCACCTTATAGCCCAGACGCATCAGCCCCTGACGGAAGACATTGACCAATGCCGGCTCATCATCTACAAACATGATGGTTTCTTTGCCGCTAAGATCGATTTCTTCTTCCTCGCCATTAACGGGTTGATGCCAGGCATCCGGAGTGTATATGGGTAGATAGATGATGAAGGTCGTGCCTTCGCCCAGAACACTCTCCACCCGAATGGCACCGTGATGAGCCGAGACGATGCTGTGCACGATCGAAAGCCCGAGTCCCGTGCCTTCATTTGCCCCTTTGGTGGTGAAATATGGGTCGAAAATGTGATCCAGGATCGCGGGATCTATCCCGCAGCCATTGTCTGAAACCGAGATCTTCATGTAGTTTGTCTGTTCCAGCTCCGGGAAAGCCTGCATATCGCGGGAACTGAAGCTTACACTGTCGATCTCCACTCGGATCTCGGCTCCATCCCGCTTAAGAGCGTGCATGGAGTTTGTGCCCAGATTGATGATTATCTGATGGATCTGCCCGGGAACGGCGATCACGTTGCTGCGCTCAGAGCAATAGTTTTCCACGATTCGGATCGAGCGCGGCAGATAGCTGCGCAGAAATCTCACCGATTCGCGCACATGGTCTACCAAGTCCACCACCTCGGTCTTGGCTTCTTCTTGGCGCGAGAAAGACAGAAGATGGGCGATCATCTCTTTGGCACGTCCGGCGCTATTGAGCACTTCCACCAAGTTTTGAGCAGTGTCGCTATCCGGAGCAAGATCGTCTCCTGCCAATTCGGTATAGCCGATGATGGCTGAAAGGATATTATTGAAGTCATGCGCGATACCGCCGGTGAGACGCCCGATGGCTTCCAGGCGCTGAGTCCGCTTTTGCTGCTCTTCTTTCATGATCTCATAGGTGACGTCCTTGCAGCTGGCGATGATGCTGGAGAGCCTGCCATCATTGTCGATCACGGGCTTGACCACCATATCCAGGGTAACCTTGGGGCCGTCCTTGCGGATCATATCCACTTTGCCATGCCAGGGCTGTGAGGATCTCACCCGCATCCAGGATTGCTTCATCTCCTTGCGGCTGCCGCTATCAAAAGGCAGCTCATCAAAGTTCTTTTCCAGAAGCTCAATGCGCCGATATGAGGTCATCCTCTCAAAGATGGTATTTATATATTGGATGGTCCCATCCGGTGTGAAGATCACGATGCCCTCTCCGGCTTGCTCGATAGCTTGAAAGAGCACATTTATGTTTTCGTCGGCCTGCTTTTTGTGCAGAGCATAGGCGATCTGCTCGGAGATGGATTCTAAAAGAAGCTGATCCTCGTCTGTATAGAGATCTGATCTCCGGTAGGATTGCACCACCATTGCGCCGATCACTTTCCCCGAAAGCACCAGCGGGATGCCCAAGAAGTTCTTACATTTCACCCCGATGTAGCCCTGCTGAGAGATGCGGGCGTCGATCTCGGCTTCATCCAGAAGCAGAGTCTTCTCTTCGGTGATGATCTGCGCTGTGAGCGATGTCTTGTCGTCCGCTTCCACTGCGGCGGTATCTTCATTCATCTCATCCATCAAATAGGGGAAGGTGATGAGATTGCTGCGATGGTCATACAACGCGATAAAGAAGTTTGTCACATCCAGGATCTGGGATAGGGATTGATGGATAGTGCAGAACAGATCATCCAAGGATCCTTCCATGTTGACCGAATGCGAGATCTTATGCAAGATCGCGGTGGTGCGCTCGGAGCGCCGTATGGGCGTGAGATCCGTAAGCAAGACGGCAAAAAGATCTTTATTGACGTTTTTGATCGGAACGACCGTGATCTTGTGAGCAAAGAGCTTGTGCCGCTTATCAAAGAAGCTATATTCATCGCTAATCTTTTCGGCAGGGGGATTCTTGAAGATTTCCTGCAATCTCTCTTTGCTGAAGATCGATTCCTTCTGAAGTTCCAAGCCCTTGAAGAATTCATTGAAATAGCACCATAGCTTTTTGCCCACCGCGCGGTCGGCAGACATGCCCGTGTAGCTCTCCATCGTGTGGTTATAGAGCAAGATCTTGCCTATGTTGTCGACTAGGATCATCCCCTCTGAAGATTGCTCAAAGATGCAGCGAAAGAGCGTCTCCCGCTCCTCAAGCTCCTTGCGCACGCGCTCCAGATTGGTGGTGTCCTGCATTGCCACGATCACCTGTTTATAGTCCTCCAGATTATCGCCGGGGATGTTCCAGGATATCTTCAGATACAAGCGATTCCCCTGAAGATCATAGTTTATCCCCTGCCCTTCAAAGCTGGAGCGGCCATCGGCTATGGCAACCATGGATTCCAAAAGGCAGTGCACCGCTTCGTCTTTGAAGACCAAATGCATGGAGGAAAACAGCTCCTCTTTGCTCTTTGCTTTATAGGTCGTAAGCGTCGCGTCATTGACATCTCGAATCTGGATCAGTTTCAGACAATCCAAAAACTTGTCCGGATAGGTCTTAAAATATGCCCGAATGTCTTCCACACCCTCTTTCTTGAGGGCTATCATATAGGCATGGATCAAAGAAAAATCTTCCACCCACAATGAGACCGGAGATCTGTCAAACAGCATCCGGTAAAAACTTTTGGATATCTCGCTCATCTTCCTCTCGCTTTATGATGCATTTTGGGAGTTTTGCTATTCCGATACCAGTCTTTGAGTCTCCAAAGCAATCATCAGTTCTTCATTAGTCGGGATCTTTAGCACGGTAATCTTGGATTCCGGCTTGCTGAGCACCTGGATGTCATCGGTAAAACGTGCGTTTTCTTCGAGATCCAGGATGATGCCCATGGCAGTCATGTCTCGGCAGACCTGTTCACGCAGGATCGGCATTCTCTCGCCTACACCGCCGGTGAAGATCAAGACATCCGCTCCATCAAGAGCCGCAAAATAGCTGCCGATATACTTTTTGATGCGATAGCAGTATACATCATGAGCATGAATAGCTCTGGGATTTTGCTTGATCAAGATCTCATCCTCGATCTCTCGCATGTCATTGGAGATGTGAGAAAGCCCCAGCATGCCGCTTTTTTTGTTTAAAACATTATTGACTTCATCCACGCTGAGTCCCAAGCTTTGCTGCATATAGATCGGGATCGCGGGATCGATATCGCCGCAGCGGGTGCCCATCATCAGCCCTTCCAAAGGAGTGAGCCCCATGGAGGTATCGATGGACTTGCCGCCGGCTATTGCCGTGATCGACGCGCCATTGCCCAAGTGGCAAGAGATGATCTTCATCTTTTCCAAATCTTTGCCCAGATACTCGGCTGCTTTCATGCTCACATACTTGTGGCTGGTGCCGTGAAATCCATAGCGGCGAATCTTATGCTTGTGATAAAAATCCAAAGGCAGCGGATAGAGATAGGCTTCCTGAGGCATGCTCTGATGAAACGCCGTGTCAAAGACCACACATTGAGGACAATCCGGCATGGCAGCATTCACCGCTTCTATTCCCTTGAGATTGGCGGGATTGTGCAGCGGAGCCAAAGCTATGCATTCGCGGATGACTTGGGTGACGTGATCAGTGACCTTGACCGCATCACTATAGTGCTCTCCGGCGTGAACCACACGGTGTCCCACCGCGTCGATCTCTCTGAGATCTGCCAAGGTGCCATTGGTGCTATCCACCAAGGAGTCAAGGATCATCTGCAGTCCGTTTTCGTGATCTTCAATCACCACTTCGCGCTTTTTCTTGGTATAATTTGGGCTCTTGTAGGTAAACAAGGCAAGGTCTTCGCCGATGCGTTCGGCAATGCCCTCTGCCATTACAGAGCTTTTCTCCATATTTATCAATTGGTATTTAATTGACGAGCTTCCACAGTTTAACACTAATATCTTCATCGATTCCTCATATTTTTTGTGATGGATGCACAGAATCTGAAATAGACTTCTCTGTCAACAAAAAGTCGGGATCGAAAGTGGATGAAGCACATATGTTACACGTGATTGCGCAGCTTGAGCTCCGTCGGGTGTGGATTCAAGTAGATCTGCTCCCGCAGATATTCCTTCCGATATTTTGCCACATAGTGGTTGATCAGGGTGATCGGCACGATCAGCGGGATAAAGCCGTCCTTATATTGGGCAATCAGTCGGATCAGTTCCTGCTTCTCAAACGCGTCCAGATCCGCCTTGAAATAACCCAAAATGTGCAGCAACACATTCTGATGTTTACTTAAGGTAGCCTTGCGCGCGCATGCTGTCATCAAAAGCTCAAAATACTGGGGCAGGAAGTCTGCCATCTCATGCTTTTTGACCCCCGCCACCAGCTTACCCATCTCTCGATAATGCTGCGGCGAATGTGCCATGATCAGATACTTGTGAATAGTGTGAAACCGGATGACGTCTTTTGCCAAGACCTCTTTTGAGAGCATCTCCCACCAGCGCTTCACTACAAAGACACGCTCGATAAAATTCTCTCTTAGGACAGGGTCATGCAGCCTGCCCTCTTCCTCAATCGGCAGATTTGGAAATCTATGCATCAGCTCCCGCGCAAAGATGCCCAGCCCCGTCTTGCCGGCAGCTCCGCCATGAAGAGGATAGATCTTCACCCGCTCCATTCCACAGCTAGGAGATTTGCTCTTGAGGATGTAGCCACATAGCCTCGCCTCTGTCAATGAATCCACCGCAACAGCGCTATACTTTTCCAATTGCTCGGTGAAATCCTTCCCTGCTTTGGTGCCCAAAACCCGATATCCATCCTTGCTGCCCACCAGACGCATCGCCTCCCGAGGAACGGGAAGACCACTGCCATTCTCAGGACATAGATCCACAAAATCTGCAAACTGACCCAAAGTCTCCACGATCCACGCATCATACTTGTGACCACCATCATAGCGAACCGGCTTTCCCAAAAGACATGAAGAGATTCCCAAGCGGAGTTTTTCCATCCATCTGCTCCTTTTCTATCTTATAAGCAGGTTTGCAGTTGTATATGATCCTGTCAAGAAAGATCTTGCGGGGAGCCCGAATTGCATCTCTACCTTCTAAACCCTCTGAACCAATTCGTGTTAATCAGTGTAGATTCGTGGACGGATTATGGATTCCGGGTCAAGCCCGGAATGACTATTGTAGGGGTGGCTTCTAGCCGCCCAATGCTGTTCGCTCTATAGATTCCGGATACACTCCGCTACGCTCCGTGTTCCGGAATGACTAATGTGGGCTGGCAGTGAATATATGGTATGACTAGCGTAGGGGCTGGTGTTGGGGGGGAATGACTAATGTGGGCGTATGGTCAGTGTGGAGACGGTAATGTGGGCATGGATGTTTGACTACAGGCCTATGCTTGCAACGCATCACCTAAAGCCTATACTTGCAACGCATCCCCTAAGATAGTCATTCCGGAATTCGGGGTCCCCATAGATTACGCAGTAATATAATGGGGTGAATATCCGGAATCTAATATGAGCGTGTGGTAAGTACTCTGGGTTCCGGATACACTCCGCTACGCTTCGTGTTCCGGAATGACTAATGTAGGACAGGTGCTAAGGGATTTATGTGGCGTCCCCCAGGGACTTAACAAGCGACAAGATGTCGCTTCTACTCTAGAATGACTAGTGTGGGGGCGGCTGGTAGTGAGGGCAGAAACTTACGCAAAACTCCAGCACTCCAGCACTTCAACACTTCAACACTTCAGAACATCAGAACCTCAGCACTCCGGAACTCCAGCACTCCGGCAGTTCAGAACTTTGATTTACTTCATCATCACGATCTTGTGTTGATAGAGCTTGTCCCCCATATGCATGCGGGCAAAGTAGACTCCGCTGCTTAGGATGCGTCCCGAATCATCACGTCCGTCCCAGCGGATCTGATGCCAGCCTGCGTCTTTGTCTTCGCTCATGAGCTTGCGCACGACCTGTCCGCGCACATTGTAGATCAGGATCTCAATAAATGATTTTTGAATCACGCCATAGCGCAGGGTGGTCTCCGGATTGAAGGGATTCGGGAATGCGCCGGCAAAGCCCGGGATGGGCGCCACTGCCCCGGATCCGGACTCACTGCCGTCAAAGTGGACATTGATCGGGCCAAAGATCTGGCTGGTGCCGTCGAAATCTGTGCTTAGGAGCCAGTAGTAGTAGATGCCCGGCTCGAAGATCTCGCGGTCATAATAGATGTAGCTCTTGGGCTGAGAACTATTTGTCCCGGCGATGTTTACATTCAGATAGAGGGCGTCTTCGAGGATATCCGACCTGCCCCGATAGAAGCTAAAGCCCTGCACATTGGTCTCGGATTGGGTCTGCCACATCAGCTTAATCGAGCGTCCCTGATAGGACTGTGCGTTAAATGCCGAAAGCTCCACGGGGAGGGTATCTCCCGACTGTAGCTGAATCTTAAACTCTGCTTTGGCTCCATCTGCTTCTGTTTCAAATCCCCAATTAAAAGTCACTGATCTGAAATTGGACTCGACATCATAATCAATGATGTTTTGAGACATCTCGCCAAAATACACTACGGGAGTCGCGCCATTGGCTGCCCAGTCGTAGTATTCATCATCAGCGGCATTCCAGAACAGGGTAATGGTCTTGGTTGTGTTTTGCTCTAGAGCTCTGCCATTTATGTGCCATTTGCGATTGATGAAATGGGGGAGCAATTCTGTCTGCGAGCTGGAGGCAGAGAAGGGGCGTAGAAAGCGATTTGTGGGAGGGAAGCGCATAAAGGCATTGTGGGGAGAATCAAAGCCATCTACCCCCACATTATCAAAGGCAAAGTCGTCACTATTGACGATGAGGTTTGTGTTTTGTCCGGGATTGATCGCGCCAGTATCTTCATCAACAGACACTTTACCCTTGCCCTTTACTTCCATAGTGCTGTCGTCGCCAAGGTTCAAGCTTCCCTGGAGATTGAGGCTGCCCTCATCTTCCACCACAAGATCCGCATCGCCGGAGCCATTTGTGATCGTCAATGTGGAAGCGGCACCCACGCTTAGCCCACCGGATGCTCCGATAATGAGATTGTCCAGCACAAGATCTTGATTGAGATAGACCTGATTTGCGATCTGAATGCCAAGGCTTTTATCGGGATCCGGCCCAGCGGATCTGGCAAAGCCACCCACAAAGCCCGGATTGGTTGTTTTATACCAGATCTCCGCGTCCCAATCGCCATCCTCGACCGTGTAGTAGTAATAATCCGGAAGCTCTTGGATGGGGGTCTCGCCCAAGACGGGCAAGCCATCGTTAAAATCCCATACATCAGAGAAATCCCAATCTTCATCAAAGTTTTCTGGATCAGTAAAATCTATCCCTGCGCCTTGGTTATTTGGGCTTTGACCATCAACGGGATTGACCTGAGGAGGGTTGTTTGCAGGATAGTAGCAGTTTGGGGCGGAATTATTACCAGTCGTATTATCAATAGCACCTGGTATGTTTCCCGAGCTGTCTCCGACGATTGCCCCAATCCCTGAGTTATTGTTAGCAGAAATATTCTGCGTCACGGTACCGCTGAAATAACAACGAGTTACACCAGCATTCTTCAGAAAGCCTGCAATGCCGCCTACTTGATCTCCGCCAACTACGTGGTTGTAGGCAAAACAGTCGTAGGCAATGCTGCGCTTCATGAAGCCGACTAAACCGCCATAACTGATGTTATCATCTGATTCATTAAGCGGATGAGTAGAGGAGATATTGACATCAGTCCAGCACTCCCAAATTTCGATCAGACCAAATTTGGGGTGATCGTTAATTGCTTCTCCCACAAGGCCCCCGGTGGAGCCAAAACCCTTGACATGGGAATCGATATCGCCATGCGCAAAGCAGTTGCTGATGAACACCGTTTGAGTCTTGCTGTTTGATGAGGCTTTCCCCACCAAGGCACCGGTTGCTTTTCTGCCGGTCACGCGGGGATTTTGGATGCCTAGGTTCTTGATCTCAGCATCGGCGTTGTTTGAGTTACTCACATAGCCAAAGAGGCCAATGTGGTTTTCCCCTCCTGAGGGAGAGACGTTGTTTGCGGAGGCATTTGCGCCACGATTGATATAGAGGTTTTTGACAGTATATCCGGCGCCATCATAGACGCCTTTGAAGGGAGAGCTTTCTGTGCCGATCGGCTCCCAGCCCTTAGCTGCTTCCCAAAGTTTGGTCCAGTTTGTGTTTCCGGAATAAAAAGAGCTTGTGGTGGAGTTACAATGATAGATGTATCCATCTGTGTGGGTCACATAGTCGCCGGGATGGTAGAAGTTTCCTGAGATAAAACTCGGGGCATAGATGTCCAGATCGATATGAGCAGTCTGGATATATGATTCCGAAAGGTTTTCTCGCACCTTCCATAGATCCAAGACGCTGCCCACCTGAGTCTGCGCGTGCAGCACTCCGCCGATCTGCAAAAACAGAAGGGGCAGGAAAATTGCCAAAACTATATTTTTTATTCTTTTCATACGCATACCTACTTGCAACACAATGTATTTGACAGTGTTTCATTTTTGCCACTATGGGCAATCAATATCCTTGGTAAAAGATGTCAAATTGCTGTCAAGCGTATTATTGCATTAATGGAATAGTTTTATCTGAATCGGAGTGATCATGAGCAGGACTCGTGATCTTATTAATGCCGATAATGCCCTTAATAACCGCGTTATCAGAGGATTGCCGATCTGTTGATAAATGTAGACAGCAAGAAAGCAGAATAGGTGAAATAGGGTGTTTGACCTGATGCTATTCTCTTGGAGAATATCGAGATGGTCAGTATCTGATGACCCGTAATGATCAATCTAGAGACACAAGAGATATCTTGCTTTGTTTTGGTTTTGGCTTATCATGCTTTCACGATTATTGGAACGATCCTTGCTTTATGTATTGTATTTGGCATCATCGGCTTGGCATATTGGGTATTAACGGGCACTGGAGCAAGAAATTATGAAAAAGATGAATAAAAAACTTGAGACCATTTTCAAGCAGATAGGGAACTTCTGTTTTGATCGAGAAGACCCCAATCAGGCGATCCGCAACTTGCGAAACTTTCCTGAGGGCTATGATGCCTTTGGGATTGAGGATGAGGAATTGAAGGTCTTGCGAGACCGCATCTTGGCTGATTATAAGCTGAGTCCGCGAGAAATTGCCGATTTGGGAGTGCATCTTTTTAAGACCGGGAAGTATGAGTTTGGGACGATCGCCATCATGTTGATCAAAAAGCACCGCCCCCGCATTGACGCTTATGTGCGCGAGCGGATCAAAGAATGGCTGGATGTTGGTGTGGAAAATTGGGCTCATGCCGATCTTCTTGGCAGCAAGATCCTGCCTGTCTTTTTTGAGCTCGATCTGGTTGACCTACAATCCTTTGCTTCCTGGCGCGACTCCAAAAGCAAGTGGACTCGCCGGGCAGTCGTGGCATCGCTAATGTTTCACAGGCAAGCACTTGATCCCGAGGATTTGCTCAAGTTTATCCAACCGCTGGTTTCGGAGCGGGAAAAGGTCGTTCAGCAAGTGATGGGAGCCTTTTTGAGAGATCTTTGGAACAAGGCTTCTGAGCCGGTGGAAGAGTTTCTTACGCAGAACCAAGAAAGCCTCGACATCAATGTGCTCAAAACTGCCACTATGAACATGCCAAAAGCCAAAGCGAAAGGCTTCCTGCCCAGACAGCCTCGCAACAAGAGCAATCGAAGGCATAAAAAGGCAAAACAATGAAACTTATCGCCATCCTCTTGTTTGCTTTCTTGCCGTTTTTACTTATAGCGGGAAGTTTGGAGCTGGAGGTGGAATTTTGTGAGCATGATGCAAAAGGTTATCACTCTGCGCCGGGTAGGCTACGCAGCCCTTCATATACCGTCAATATCCTGCTTCCAAAGGACGCTGAGATCCTGCACCACGAAGCCGTGGTGACGCATGCTCGGCCTTCTGCAAAGAGTTTTGCTGATCTTAATCCGCCCTTTATCAGCAGCGACGCCATCATAGCATCATTGCCGCAAAGATCTGCATCTTCGAGCATAGCATATCTTGGGGAGCACCGTTGGGGCGAGATGAGCTATGCTTCTTTCCGTGTTTTGCCCTATGATCAGAGCAGCGGGCTATGGGATGAGCGTATTCGTTTTAGAATCATGTATGATGCTCCCCGGGGTAATCTCGGCAAGATCCCTGCTACATTTATGGCTGAGGACTTCTTTGTGAATCAAGAGCAGATGCCGAGCTGGTATCGGCAGGATCGGGATCATGCCATGGGCATCCGGGTCGTCGGAAGTCCTGAGCTATACGCGGCGCTGGGGCCATGGGTGAGCTTTCGTCAAGGGCAGGGTTTTGAACTTATGTTTTCTGACATAAACCTCGTCTTGGCGCAGAGTCCGGGCTCCAATCTTCCGGAGAAATTGCGTAATCATCTGATCGATCAGCTGCAGGAAAATCCCTTCAGCTATCTGCTGCTTTTGGGAGATCATGACCTGGTCCCGATCGCTCAATTGTGCCCTGAGCCCAATGGCAACTCGACCGTGCCTTCAGACTTCTATTATGCTGATCTGAGCAGTGACTGGGACACAGACAATGACGGACGTCTGGGCGAATATTACAGTCAATATGGTGAAGAAGATTATGGCGTGAGCTATACTCCAGAAGCCTTTGTGGGAAGGATCAGCACAAATTCTGCTGCTGAAGTGGCAGCAATAGCTCTGCGCATCGTGGAATTTGAGCAAAGCGGGGATGCTTTCAAGCAGAAAGCACTCTTACCCGCGGCTTTCTTGAATTATGCCAATGAGCCCGTGCTAAACATGCCTCAGACGGATGGAGCGACCTTTTCGGAGTTTGCTCGGCAGAGCGTCTTGCGGGACTTTGAAACAAGCACGCTATATGAAGAGCTGGGAGTGGTGCAATCCTACCCCGCTGATTATGCGCTCAATCAAGATAATCTCAGCAATCTGATCCAAAATCAGGATTACGGCATCATCAGCTGGAGTGCCCACGGCTCTCCCGTCTCATCTTCGCGCAAAATTTGGATGCAGGATTACAATAGCAATGGTATCCCGGATGCTAACGAGATGCAGTGGATGGGCATGGTCGATACCGGCACTTTTTACACAAATAACAGCCAATATGGCACCGTGATCTTTGCCGCGAGCTGCCACAACGGATATCTGGATTATCATCAGCCATCATTAGCGGAGATTGCTCTGATCAATCGAGCAGTTGGCGTCGTGGCTGCCACTCGCACCGGCTGGTACAAAGTGGGCTGGCAGAATCCCGGTTGGGGCGGCCTGAGTAGCTACAACTACCATTTTCTGGAGAACTACGCTGAGAAATCCTATAGCGCGGGAGCCGCTCTTGCCTATGCAAATCTTTTGCACACTCGTTATTACCTTTTTGGTGATCCCATCGATGATGATGGCGTGATCTGGCCTGAACTGCAAAACGTCTATGCTTACATTCTTTTTGGAGATCCTGTCTTGGGACACAGCACTTTCAGCGAATCTGAGGGTGAGATCTTGGTCTATTCCCCGCAAGCAGAATCAGCCTATCGCCTGGTCAACAGCATCCGGGAAAATGCCGACTACAATGTGGTCTTCAGCAATCGTTTGATCCCGGATTATGACTATCTGGATGGCTTTGAGGCGATCTTCTGCGTTCTGGACGACTATGAGCTTGCGCCTTGGGAGAGGGATCTATTGGACGCGTATCTGGCATCCGGTGGCAAGATCTACATGGAAGGGAATATAGCTTGGGACAGTAGTGACAGCTTTTGGGGCAAGTTTGGCGTGGAAGCCCCGATGGACTTTCCCATCATCATCGAAGGCCTGAATGATGGCGAGAAATCTTGGGCATATCAAGCCCAGGGAAATGCCTATTATGAACTGGTGCCGATGATTTCATCTGCGCGCGCTTTTCTCTTCACAGATAGCTGCCCGAGCCATACGATCGGAGTGTTCAACGATGCCGGGACGCACATGAGCATCGCCTCGGCATTTCGTCTATCAGAAGTATTGGAAGCGGAGCCGGGAACACACAGAGCGAAGTATAAGGAACTGATCGAAGCGCTCATGATCAAGCTGGAGCTGATCGAGGCTCATGTGTCAGTCTCGGATGAGGTTTCGCCACAGCTCGTCAGCTCGCTGAATGCCTGGCCCAATCCCACGCGTGGTGAGATCCATCTTAAGCTCAACAATCCCCAAAGATCTGAGCAGGAGATAGCGATTTACAACGTCCGTGGGCAGAAGCTGCGAAGCCTCAGTCTTTCCGCCAAAAACGGCTTTGAGATGATCTGGGACGGCAGGGACTCATCCGGTCAGTTAAGTCCCGGTGGCGTCTATATACTTAGGACAGGAAAGCAGACGAAAAAGATCACGCTCTTGCGCTGAATCCTTGAAGACCGACTCTTTAGTCGTAACCCTTGCCGGTGCCTTTGACGAGAACGTGGAAGCGATTGAACATCTGTCTGAGGCGGTAGACCGTTTCCTTGTTTGGATTTAGCTGCGCCAGCGTCTTGGCAAGGAATGTCTCCCAATTTGTGGTTTCATGGCTCTTGAAGAATCCGATCTCCTTCATCACGTCCAGCATATATGAATGTATCTTATCAAGCTCTTCCCCACTGACCGCATTTGGCTTTTTGTTGCCGCCATCTTCCAACTCTCTTTGCGGATAGCTGTGGATCTCATAGCTTGCCAGAGCCACTGCTTGGGCGAGATTGATGGAGGGGAAATCCGGATTTGCCGAGAAGTGGCAGCGCAAAGGGCAGAGATCAGCTTCTTCATCGGTGAGCCCAAAGGTTTCGCGCCCAAAGACCAGCCCAATCTTCAAACCGGGAAGGGAATGGACATAGGATCCCATCTGCATGGGCGACATATCAATGGGTTTGTTCTTCCCGACCCTGCGGGAGAAAGCAATGACGCGATCCAGATCCCCAATGGCTGAGGCCAGATCGTCAAAGAGCTGAGCTTCGGTGAGGATATGTTCCGAATGCATTGCCAGATAGAAGTCATTCTTTTGGGGGACTGATCCCACAATGCGGAGGTCACTAAACAAGAAGTTATTCATGATCCTGGCAATCGCGCCGACGTTTCCGGCGTAAATTGGCTCGACCAGGATGATGGATACTAGGGGATCAGTATTTGTCATTAACTCTTTTGCGTATGCGGATCACGGAATTGAGCTTGTTTGCCATGTTTTGGACGTTGGAGTTTTTGTCCTTGCGCCAATCAGCGACAGTGCGTTGGGTGATGGACATAAAGTCGTTTCCGCGCTCGCGCTTGCTTTTTTGGGTGAAGATATTTGCCAGTTTCTTCAGGGTCTGCCAGATGGTGTTGAATCTGGTCTCGTCGGCATCAAGGAGCCATCTTCTGACGCTGATGTAGGTCTGGATCGGGCGCACTCTGCCCACTTGGGTGAGGATATGAGAGATCTTCTTTTGCACTTCCTCGCTGGGATCATCCAGAAGCTTGCCGATAAACATCAGGACGTATTGTGGGTTTTTGGCAGCGATGTTTTCCATCCCGTGCATTGATATGGCGCGTTTCTTTTCGTTGTCGCTATCAGCCCAGAGTGGCATAGCTTCTCGCATGGCATCCGGGAAGCGTTTCCACATCTCAAAGCAGATGGTTTCGCTTTCCCATGGGACTGTCTCGTAGGTCTTTTCGAGGGTTTTTATAATATGCTCAGGGCTGTCTTGGTATTTATAATAGAAGTAAAAGAGGCCGGTTGCCCGCAATCCGTAGATAAAGTCATCGAGAAGATCCCCACAGATCTGATCCAGATTGCCTTTTCCAGGATATGGTGCCAGGCGTTTGCCCAGTTCTTCTCTTACAAAGTAGTTTGCTGTGTTGCCCAGTTCTGATATTTGTTTGATTGCCAGTTCGTTTTTGTCCTTGTCTAAGTTGCGAAAGATCTTTTCTACTTGCGCATCAAGGAGTTTATAGTCGTCGATATTCAGACGTCCTACTTCTTTGATCATATAGTTCTCCACGATAGCTAATGCTATCCTTTTGCAGTAAATACTTTTAGGACTGAGTCCTGATGCTTGTCTTGCGCCGTGGCGTTAAAAGGTATCGAATCATAATGATTATTGCCTGGAGGCGGTGGATGAATTTGCTACCTTATGTGCTCAAGGTCTATGAACTGCTATATCTGTCAAGAACTTTCTTGATTGACACAGCCGGAATTTGTGCTAAAACTCAATTCCCGATCACCTGCAAGGTAGTCTTAAAATGTAGCTTCGCCACTTCGCCCAATCTCTCTTTGCCATATTGCTTTACGAAGTCTTTTGCTGCTTTGATAACCACCGGATTTGCTCCTAAGGGCAGCCTCATCTTGAATCTGGCATCGAGATTTTGTCGCTGCAGCAAAAACTGGTAGCGTGCCAAGATTGACGCCGCCGCTACTGCCGGATCTCGCTCTGCTCCGCTGCGCTCAATGATCTTCAGATCAGGATGCTTGGGAGACAGTCTGCTCTTGACTTTCTGCGCTTTGGAGAACTGATCCACCAAGACTCCTTCGCAGTTTTGCGTTTTCCCCAGCAACTCCGAGATCACCTTTTCATGCGCCCACGCCATGAGGTCGTTGAGATTGCGCCCTTGTGCCCTGAAAGACTCGATTAATTCATTGTAGCGTTGATTCTTGATGAGGAGGCAATGACACTGTCCGGGGAAGGCAAGATAGAGCTTTTTGGCGATCTTTTCGATATCCGGATCGCGAAGCTTTTTGCTGTCGCAGATGCCGAGGCGGAGCGCTTCTTGCTCTTGATCACGCCGCAGAAAAAAGGCAGAAACCACCAAAGGACCAAAGTAGTCCCCCTTGCCGCATTCATCGCTGCCGATCCAGCTATGCCAAAAGTGCATACCGGCATCATCAGCAGGCTCTCTCTCGCCCAATATCAGAAGCTCAAGCTCATGCTTCAGAAGAGAATCTTGAGGAGCCCCGATCACTTTTGTCAATCCGCGTTTCGCACTGTGGTAGAGGTTGATATTTGCCCGATCACTTCCGCGGAGCAGCTTGATCTGCAGTCCGTAGGAGATTTCTTTCTGTTCGGTGATCGTGATCCCCCTGATTTCCAAGAGCGGAATCAAATGGGAGAGATATAGGCTGATCTCTTTATGCATGATTGATATCGGCAGAGATCACTTCGCCCACCGTATAAAGGGAGCCTCCTGCCACGATGACGCCATCTTCATCGGCATCTTCCAAAGCGGCATGATAGGCTTCTGCCACATCTTGATAAGCTTGGGTCTCGACATCGTGTGCCGCCACTGCCGAGCGCATCTCTTCGGCGCTTGCGGCGCGATCGCTCTTATTTTGAGCCACATACACTTTAGCGGCTTTTTCGCAGATCAGGCGCAGCATCTCAGAGTAGTCCTTATCCGCCAAAATGGAGAGCACAAAGCTCAGCTTGCGGCCGGGATAGACCTTTTCCAATGTCTTCATCAAAGCTCGGACTCCATGAACATTGTGAGCCCCGTCCACGATCACGGTCGGCTTTAGCCTCAGCACCTGCATGCGTCCTGCCCAGACCACTCTTGAGAGTGCTCCGCGGATCTTGTCCGGATGGATCTCTATCCCTGTTTTGCGGGCATAGAGCACAAATGCTGTGATCGCTTGTCCAAGGTTTGCCGCTTGATGTTCGCCCATCAGATTTGCCTTGATGCCGTCGATCTTGAGATCTCCAAATTGATAGTCAAAACATACCCCTGCCGTGCCATCTGAGACCACGCTGACCTGCCAATCCCGATTTATTATATAGACCGGAGCGTGTTTCTTAGCTGCCACTTCTAGGATGATCTGCAGCGGGCTTTCTTCGATATCTCCGAGAACCAATGGAATCCCTTCCTTGATGATCCCGGCTTTTTCTGCAGCGATGATTTCCACGCTTCCGCCGAGAGTTTTGATGTGATCCAGCCCGATTGTGCTGATGGCTGCCACATCCGGCACAAACAGATTGGTGGCATCCAATCTACCGCCGAGACCCACTTCCATGATGGCGAGATCAACTTTGGCTCGGGCAAAGAGCATGAAGGCGATCGCGGTGGTGATTTCAAAGAAGGATGCTTCCCATTTGTTGAAGAGCTCCTCAAATTCATGAAAGAGCGGCAGGATCTCTTGGATATCGGCTTCTTTTCCGCCAATTCGAAAGCGCTCTGTGTAGTTTATCAGATGCGGTGAGGTATTGAGCCCGGGATCTATCTCATGAGCCAGGCATAGCGCTTCCAGAGAGGCGCAAATGCTGCCCTTGCCATTGGTTCCTGCCACATGAAATCCGCCCATTGTCTTCTGTGGCGAGTCCAAATCTTCCAAAAGCCCTTGCATCCTGCCCAGTTCCAGCTTCACATTGCCGGAATAGCGAGCATAGATGTGCTCCAAAAATTCTTTGTATTGCATTGTTCCTCTCATCCTTGTGCCAAGATCAGGCTCAAAAATAGCGGGCATAGAGTCTATACCCGCTAAAGACTATTGGTTTATCAGATCATTCCCGATCGATTACATTCCAAACTTTTCAGGGAAAAGCATCGCTCTGAGGCTGGTGTTGTCCTCTCTGCGTTTTTCAAATGCACTGTCATCCGTCTTCCAAATCTCAATATACTCTTCGATCTTTTCGACTTTGCGAAGCCCGTTTGAGCCGGTCTCTTTGTCGATGTAATCCAGATCATCGATCATATAGTTCATCAGCTGAGTGGGCTCCATGTTCTCATAGAAAACCTTGGGCAGGAAGTGTTTGGGATATTGCTGGAGATTTGGGCAATAGACGATCACGCCATAGTTGTGTTTGATCTCGTCGCCGATCTGATCTGCAATGTATTTGCCATAAACTTTATACTCGTGTCTTTGACGAGATGTCTCGGGGCAATAAGCGGCAGAGCCAAGATACGTGTTGCGAGCATCATCCACCTTGGGAGTATTTCTGAGGAATTCCGGGTTTCCTTCAAAATCCTGATTCGTATCTCTGAGATAGTCGACTCCGGCTACCCAGATTTCTTTCATGTTATTAATACAATCTTCCACGTTTTGCTCTTTATCCAAGTTGTAAAAATTGGGGATCGCCAGAACAAAGATCAAAGCGGCAAAAAGAATTATACTAAGGACGGTATATACCGAGATTCCATTTTGGTTACGCAGCATTTTACGCTCCTCTTGATTTCTATAGTTATGCTCTTTTAAAGCGCCAGAATCCGTCAAGCCTTTTTTCGCTCCGGAAGGATTTTGCCAATATAGTGATAGGTCTCCGGGATGTCGCGGAAGCTCTCCCGATAATTCAGCTTGGGATCGATCGCCTTGCCCCTCATCCGGCGGGAGACATTGGTCTCGCCCCAATTATATGCTGCCAAGACTAAGCTCATATTGCCCTGATACTTATCTTGGAGATACCTCAGATACTTTGCTGAAAGACTTAGATTGTAGGGCGGCACAAACAGCAAGCCCCGTCTGTGCTCTGAATGGATGTAATAAGCAGTGTTTTCCTGCATTTGTCCCAAGCCCATGGCTGATTTGCGAGAAATGGCAAAGCTGCGAAAATTGCTCTCGGTGCGGATAAGCCGATAAAACAGAGTGGGATCGATGTCATATCGCACCGCCACAGCCACCGTCATTATCCGCACAGAGACCGGATTGTAGGTCAGGATCACCGCCAAGAGCAGGATCATGGCGAGGCTGCGAAAGGGTCGTCTCTTTCTCTTCTTTGCCATCTTCCTGCGCGCCGAGCTCCTAGTATTCCCTATGACTTCAGGGTCTTCTTATAATCGTTTAATTTCAAGACGTGAGAGACTTCTTCGTTGATGATCTTACGCAGTACATCGCGAGTCTTTGGAAAGACTATGCTGTCATTGAGAGCATGAAAATACAAGAGGGTGTCTTTCTCAAAAGAGATGGCAAAATCGATGATCTCCATCAGATCTTTTGCGTCGGCAGCTTTTTTGATGGCGGCATCTTCGCTGTTGAAGATCCTGGCATCTACGATGGTCTTGAGATATTCTGAGACCAATTCCCAATCCTGAGTAAGCTCCAGATTCTGAATCTCTTTGTCATCACGAAGCGCCAAGAAGATCTTCTCATGATTCAGCTCTTCATCACGCAGAAACTCGATAAAAGCCTTGGCTTTGGGATCAAGATCCTTACGCTTGCTGGCTTCATGATAAAATGCAAATCCGTTTTTTTCAATCTGTACGGCAAATTCTACTACTTCATTAACTGAATAGGCAGCCATGTATTCCTCCTGTGGAATGAATTTTTGTCGATATCCAAATATTCGTTCTGCGGCAAAAACTGTCAACTGAAATTTGCTGATGCTCTCCTAGAAGTTCTTAGTTCGTAGTTGGACAGCATAAGCGGCGCAATGTCTGCTCCACAAGATTAATGGAGTTTGCTGTTGTGGGATTTGCACTAGATTCCGGATACATCTCGCTTCGCTCGATGTTCCGGAATGACTAATGTGGGATGGTGGGCAGTTCGGATACAAAGCGACAAGATCTCGCGTCTACTATGGGCGGCTAAAAGCCAGCCCTCCATTCGTCTGTCAATGGGTGAAATCAATTGACAATAAAAGGGACATATCCAAGCTTTGTTTTATGAGGTTGAAATGAGATTAAATAATAGTATCAGAGCATTTATCATATTTGTATCACTTGTTTTTGTGGGAGCCAATCCTTCTCCATTGCTTGCCTATGATCTTCTGACTTCAGGGGAGCTTGATCAACTGAGTGAGATGCTTTCTGAGATGGATCTTAATCCCGAGCACACGGCGTTTCATCGGGATTGGGATAGCTCCACCTTGGGCAAGACACAGTGGCATATGTCCATTTTGCAAGATGGACTGGGTTCACTATCTTTGCTGAGTGATTTGCGCGAGCTCATGGCATCAGAGGATCTTGACGCTATGTTGAGCCATTATGCGGAAATTGCTTGGGAGACCCATGCCACTGTCCACCGTGCTCAAGCTCTTGATTTTAAGGATCACAAAGCTCTGTTTCGTTATGTCGAAAACTCCTATACCGAGATTGAGCGGGAGCTCTCTCTGGCCTTTAGTGATCTTTCCCCTGCCGAGTTGGATAGTCTTTCGGCTTATCTTCTTTTGATGATGAGTGAGGATCAAGAAGCTTGTCTTGATTATCTGGCGTCAGCTTCTTTGCCGGATGTTTCTCAGATGAAGATCTCGGATATGATTCCTCTCTTGATGAAGGTGGATTTTGCGGCTTATGCCACGGCTGCCGCGTCCATGCGCCGTCTGCATAGCCAAATATCTGAATATCGCCCACAGAATAAGCGGATTCGCAGATATAAGAGCCGTTGGGGGCTGATGATACTCGGTACAAACAACGATGACATCTATAGCGTAAATAGCATCAAAGAGCTTGGTGATCATCCCATTTGTCTTTTGATCGATCCCGGTGGTAATGACATCTATGATTTCCCTTTTGTGGCCGGCAGAAAGAATCCTTTTTATATTCATATTGACCACGCCGGAGATGATGTCTATCGCAGCTCTGAGCCGTCTTTCTTTGCCTTTGGAGGCATTGGCATCTCCGATGATCGAGCCGGGGATGACGTCTATCACTTGGCAGACTATTCTTTTGCCGCGATCCTTGGAGTGCAGATCCACATTGATCACGCAGGCGATGATATCTATCGAGGCGGTCTCTTTGCACAAGGCGCCGGCATCTGTGGGATCAGTTTGCTTGTGGATAAAAGCGGCAATGACAGCTATAGTGCGCACGCCATGGCTCAGGGCTTTGGCTCCACCTTTGGTGCCGGGATTTTAGCGGATTATGATGGGGCAGACACCTACTATTTGGGCGGAAAATACTTCCACGCTCCCTTGATGCCAAATGACTATCGGACAATGGGTCAGGGCATGGGCTTTGGCATCCGTCCTCATCTGGCGGGAGGTTTGGGTTCCCTCTATGACAAAAGCGGCAATGACAAATATCTGGGCGGAGTCTATGCTCAGGGCGTGGGATATTGGTATGCCACCGGGCTGCTGTTTGATGAAGATGGAAATGACGTCTACAATGCGATCTACTATCCACAAGGCTCGGGGATCCACATGGCAAGCGGCATCCTCTATGACCACGATGGAGATGACGCCTATTATAGCCGTCACGGTCCCGGACAAGGCGCCGGGCACGATTGGAGCTTTGGTCTTTTCATCGATGCGGGGGGCAATGATGCCTATTCCATCGAAGGTGGCGGCGGTTTGGGGCTCACAAACTCCTTGGGAATCTTTGTTGATAGAGCCGGCAACGACCGCTATGAGAGGCGTCATGAGCAAAATTACGGATATGCGAATTTTAGCAGATCCACCGGAGGTATCGGGCTCTTTTTGGATGGCTCCGGTGAGGATATTTATGCCACAGATGCTATGGCGGATGGTACGACTTGGCAAAAAGGCAGCTATGGCATGGGGCGCGATCTGACGACGATCACCTCAGAAAATGAGGAGGATCAACCCCCCATCGAGCAAGAATCTCCCCCAAAGGAAGACGCGGAGATCTCAGAGATCTTTGCCGCGGCAGCAGCTTGGGAAGTGGGCTCGGCTGTCGAGAAAGTGCGCAGTGCCCGAGAGATCTTAAGACGCCGTCAGGAAGAGGCATCGGAATATATTCTTGCAAATAAGCTGGACACAAATTCGGGTTTGGAATATCGTGCATTGGAAGCTTTTACTCGGGATAATCCGGACTTTGCGCTATTGCTTTTGGACTATGTGCAGGATCCGGATTCCTTGAAGGCGAAGACAGCTATGTCGCTTTTGGCAGGTGAAAAGGATATGCGGCTCTTGCCACATCTCGAAGGCTTCCTGGAAGAAGGGAAATACCAAAGCGCCTGCATATCGATCTTGGGGAATTTGGATGATCCCCGCAGCTTGGAGATGCTCATGGATCTCAAAGAACAAGATTCTGAGCGGCTCCGGTTTATGGTGGCCAGATCTCTGAGTATGCATGGATCCGGTGAAGCAAAAGCCGCGCTTGAATCCTTTGTGGACGATGAGTCGTTCTTGATTCAAGCCCTAATCCGAAACAAACTAAAGGAATAATGATGATAGAAACAAAACAGATATTTGAAGACTATCTGGCGAGATTGAATCTGCCGGATATCCCACAGTTGATGGGGCGCTTTGAGCACTATCACAAGCTTTTGACAGCACACAACAAGCAGGTGAATCTCGTCTCACGCAAGATGCATCCGGGAGACTATTGGGTTCAGCATTTTCTTGACAGCTTGTTGGCAATAGAATGTTTGGATTTTATGGGGAAGACAGTTTTGGACTTTGGTTCCGGCGGTGGAATCCCGGGGATCCCGATCAAACTGGTGAATTCAGACATGGATATGGTGCTCTTGGATAGCATCAACAAAAAGACCAAGGCGATGACAGAGATGGTGGAAGCACTATCACTTCCAAGCTGTAGTGTGGAGTGCTCTCGCGTGGAGGATTATGCCTTCATGCCGCGGCGTCCCAGCTTTGACATCATCTTGTGTAGAGCAGTGGCTTTGCAGGATCGCTTCTTTTCTCCGCTGCGAAGATTGCTCAAGCCCTCCGGACACCTGGTGATGTATAAGTCTCACTCGGTGAAAGACCTTGATGGAGTTCGCTTTGAAGAGATCATGAGCCGCGATGATGAGATTTTGGGCTATCGACGCTTGGTCAGCATCGCGCAAAGAGATCTCATGAAACGTTAGTAAAGGATGATGTTAGAATAGATTATGGCAAAGATAATAACGATCGTAAACCAAAAAGGCGGAGTGGGTAAGACCACCACCACGGTGAATCTTGCTGCCGCATTAGCGGTCTTGGAAAAGCGCACTCTGCTCATAGATTTTGACCCCCAAGGTAATGCCTCCAGCGGAGTCGGGATCGACAAAGATAAGGTCGAGCTTCAAGTCTATGACGCTCTCATCGGGAGAGTTCCGATCACGGACGCTATCCTGCCGACAAATACGGAAAAGCTCTTCTGCGTTCCGGGAAACATCAATCTTACCGGAGCAGAGATCGAGCTGGTGCACGAATTTGCCAGAGAGCACAAGCTCAAGGAAGCCTTAGCGCCCATCCTCAAGGATTGGGACTATATACTCATAGATTGCCCGCCGTCTTTGGGGCTACTCACAGTCAATGCAATGACCGCATCCACCGATCTAATCGTGCCGATCCAGTGTGAATATTATGCCCTAGAAGGGGTCAGCCAGCTGCTTACCACTATTCGCCTAATCCAAAAGAACCTCAATCCGGGTCTCAATATCATGGGCATAGTGCTCACGATGTTTGACAAACGGGTGAATCTCTCCATGCAAGTGGCAAAAGAAGTGCATCGCTATTTCAAAGAAAAGGTCTTCCGTAGCGTGATTCCTCGGAATATCAAGCTCACCGAAGCTCCCAGCTTTGGCAAACCCATCTTTTTGTATGACATCCGCTCCCCCGGAGCAATGAGCTATCTAAATCTTGCCAATGAAGTCTTGGAAAGATCCAAGTAAAGAGGATAATCGATGAACGAACGCCTTGGTCGCGGACTCTCTGCCCTCATCCCGGGGGAAGATAAAGACTCAAGCATAAGCGCGGGAATCGGCACGCTGCCCATCTCACGCATCAAAGCAAATCGCTATCAACCCCGTAAGAAATTTGATCCTCAGCGCTTGGAAGAACTCTCGCTGTCCATCCGCGAAAACGGCATCATCCAGCCACTCATCGTCACCAAAAGCGAAGGTAGCGACTATGAATTGATCGCCGGAGAAAGAAGGCTCGAAGCCGCGAAACTGGCGGGCTTGGAGAGCGTTCCCGTAGTGATCCGCTCGGTGTCCAAAAAAGAGCAACTTCAGATGGCTATCATCGAAAACATCCAGCGTGAAGATCTGGACGCCATCGAAGAAGCACTAGCTTATCAAGCTCTGGCAGAGGACTTTGGGCTCACTCATGCCCAGATAGCCACAGTTATGGGTAAAGATCGGGCGACCATCACAAATAGCCTGCGCCTGCTCAAGCTGCCAGCTCCGGTGATTGGTTTGATCGCGGAAGAAAAGCTCTCGGCAGGACACGCCAGAGCGGTGCTCATGGTGGAGCCGGATCTGCAGATTAACTTTTCTGAATACATCATCAAATACAAGCTCACCGTGCGACAAGCAGAGCTCAAAGCAAAGAGCTTTGCCCACAACCAAAACAAAGCCCCCACCACACCTAAAAGCCCGCTTACGCGCAGCTTTGAGCAAGAACTAAGCTCGCTTTTCAGGGTCAAAGTGAGCGTCTTGGAAAAGGGCAGCAAAGGAAAGATAACTCTAGAATATAAGAACCCACAAGAGCTCGAACAGCTCAAACAAATCCTAGATAAATTGAGGTAATCTATGAACAAAGTCTTAGTGACCGGTGGCGCCGGTTTCATCGGAGCAAATTTTATCCACAAGCTTATTGAAGACCGCTCGTTTGAAGGGAAAGTGCTGAATCTGGATGCACTTACCTATGCGGGGAATCTGGAATCTCTGGCTGATATCGAAGCAAAGCATGGCGGAACGCGCTACTTCTTTGAAGAAGCTGATATCTGCGACAGTCGGGCTGTAAGCCGCATCTTCACTGAGTTCCAGCCGGATACTGTGGTAAACTTCGCTGCTGAATCACACGTGGATCGCTCAATCGACGGTCCCCTGCAGTTTGTGCAGACCAATGTGATGGGCACAGCGACCCTATTGGCAGCAGCTCTTGATCTATATAAGGCATTACCGGATGAAGATAAAGCCGGCTTTCGCTTTCATCATGTTTCCACCGACGAAGTCTACGGTTCCTTGGGAGATACAGGCTTCTTCGTCGAAGATACTCCCTATGATCCTTCATCTCCATACTCCGCCTCAAAAGCAGCAAGCGACCACCTCGTCAGAGCATGGCATCGTACCTTTGGCCTGCCGGTGACCATCTCAAATTGCTCAAACAACTATGGCGCCTATCAGTTCCCGGAGAAGCTGATCCCCCTGATGATCCTCAACTGCCTGTCGCATAAGCCTCTTCCCGTCTATGGCAAAGGCTTGAACGTGCGGGATTGGCTCTATGTGACCGATCACTGCGAGGCGATCTGCCTCATCATCCAAAAAGCAAAGATCGGCGAGACCTACAACATCGGCGGGCACAACGAGATGAAAAACATAGACATCGTGCACACCATCTGCGAGATCTTGGACGATTTGGAGCCTTCCACACGCTTGGGAAGCTACAAGGAGCTGATCACCTTTGTCACGGATCGTCCCGGGCATGATCTCCGATATGCTATTGACGCGGGAAAGATCGAGCGTGAACTCAGCTGGAAGCCGCGGGAAACCTTTGAATCCGGAATCCGCAAGACAATCGGATGGTATCTGGAAAACCGCCAATGGTGGAAAAACATCCAAGATAAGAGCTACCAGCAGCAACGGCTGGGAGTGATCAAATAAAGATTCCAGGCGCCTTCCTCGGCGCCTTTTTTGATGGGAGACTAAGCTTCATCTGAACAAATCCTTGACACATCCGCTTAGACTTCCAAAGCTTGGATCAATGTAAATATGGCTCTAACAAAGGAGATGCTTATGTATCTGACAGATGCCCAACTACTTTCCGAAATCCGACGTTGTGAATATTGCGCGACCAAGCCCTGCAAAGATGCATGTCCCTGCGATTGCTCTCCGGCAGACTTCATCATGGCAGCATCGGGCTTTACGAAGAGTGATTTCAAACGCGCTGCCGGGATAATCCTGGCGTCCAATCCTCTAGGCGGCATCTGCGGAGATGTCTGCCCTGATCATCACTGTGTGGAAGCGTGTTCGAGGGAGCTTTTTGACAGCCCCATCCGCATCCCCGAAGTGCAAGCCACTATCATCAAAAAAGCCCGAGAATTGGGTGTATCCCCTGAGTTTGAGACAATTCCATCAAGTGGCATCAAGATCGCCATCATCGGAGGAGGCCCCGCCGGAATCGGCACAGCGGTCTCTTTGCGGCAATTGGGCTTTGAGCCTGAGATCTTTGATGCTGATGATTTGGGCGGACAGGCGTCGCTGATTCCAGATGCCAGGCTCGATCGTGGCATGCTGATCTCTGATCTGATCTGGGTCAGTGAGGCCTTTGGGATAGTGCACCACAAAGAGCAGGTCATGCAGCCCAAGGCGCTTCTGGAAAAGGGTTTTAAGGCAGTGGTAGTAGCCGCGGGATTGAATGACCCCATACGGCTGGATATTCCCGGGGATGACAAGGCCATCTATGGCATGGATATCCTTCGGCGCGGGCGCTGTTATCTCTTTGAGGGCAAGCGCGTCGCTCTGGTCGGCGGAGCTATTGCTGCTGATCAAGCGCTCACCATCGCCAAAGCCGGAGCCGCTCATGTGGAGCTTTTCACCTTGGAGAGCTTCCACGAGATGCCTTTAACTAAGCGTGAAAAAGAGATCTTGATCGAGCATGACATCCATTTCAGCCATCGCTGTCGCATCTCGGAGATCATAAATGAAGGGGATCAGACGATTGGCATCAAGATCCGCAAAGTATGCCTGCCCAAGGGCAAGAGCTTTGCCCCGGCTCTCATGACGGATGAAGCCGGCTCCACCGAGCAATATCGCCCCTTTGATCTGGTGATCATCGCAGTGGGCAACCGCCCTGCATTTAAGATCGAAGGAGATGGTGTCTACAGCGCGGGCGATATGATCAATGGTCCCACGACCGTTGTGGAAGCTGTGGCAGCCGGTAAGAACACGGCATTTAGGATCGCTGCTGATCTTTTGGGAAAGAGCGGTTTTGCAAAGCCGCCAAAAGCCACTAAAAGCCTCATGCAAGTTCCCGGCTGGAAGAAGCTTCCCGTCTCTTTGCAGACAGATTTCTTTGGCCGCCCGATGCGCTCTCCTTTCCTGCTATCTGCTGCCCCTCCGACGGATGGATATGAGCAGATGAAGCTCGCCTACAAAGCCGGCTGGGCAGGCGGGATCATGAAGACGTCTTTTGATGATCAAGATATCCACATCCCCAGCGAATACATGTTTGTTTGGGGAGACAAGGGCAAGACCTTCGCAAATTGCGACAACGTCTCAGAACATCCCATAGATCGGGTCTGCGAGGAGATTTCCCGTCTGATCCGTGAGTATCCGGATCGCCTCACGATGGCATCAACGGGTGGGCCTGTGACCGGGGATGATGAGGCGGACAAAGCCGGCTGGCAATCAAATACCCGCAAGCTGGAGAAAGCCGGTGCTATGGGCATCGAATATAGCCTGTCCTGTCCTCAGGGCGGGGATGGCACCAAGGGAGATATCGTTGCTCAAGATCCTCAGCTGACAGCTAAAATCATAGATTGGGTGATGCAGATCTCGGATCCCGATATCCCCAAACTATTTAAACTCACCGGTGCGGTGACCGCCATCTATCCGATCATCAGCGCCGTCAAAGAGGTCTTTGATCGCTATCCCGCCAAAAAAGCCGGGATCACTCTGGCAAATACCTTCCCCACCTTGGGCTTTCGCGAAAGCGAGGGAGCTTGGGACAAAGGCATCATAGTCGGCATGAGCGGAGAAGGAGTACTTCCGATCAGCTATCTGAGTCTGGCTCGTGCCGGGGCGATGGGTGTCTTTATCTCCGGAAATGGCGGTGCGATGAACCATCATGATGCTGCCAATTTCTTGGCATTAGGATGCGGGAATCTGCAGTTTTGCACGCTGCCGGAACGCTATGGTTATGGCATCATCGATCATCTGGAAAGCGGCTTGAGCCACCTTCTGCAAGAGCGCAAGTTGGCAAGCGTCCAAGAGCTGATTGGCATTGCGCAAGCAGATCCGATCACCGACTTTATGGATCTGAAGGCCAAGAGCAAACACTCTGCGCTTATCCCTGATCTATGCGTGAAATGCGGAAATTGCACGCGCTGTCCATATCTGGCAATCGATCTGGATGAAGAAGGCTATCCCGTGGTTGATGAAAAGAAGTGCATGGGCTGCAGCCTCTGTGTGCAGCTATGCTGGACTCATGCTCTCAAGATGGAAGACAATAAGTAGATTTATAGTCAAAAAATGGCGGCTCGGTTATGGTTACCGATCCGCCATTTTTGCTTTAATATGCGAGCATCAAAAGTGAGCGTATTTCTTCTTTTTTGAGCTTATAAATGCCACCCACAGTGTCTGTGATCATGATCATATGCAGAATCTCTTCCAACTCATCGATCTTGATGCCCAGATCCCTCAGCGAGGCTGGCATTTCCCAGCTTTGCAGCTTGTCACGGAATCTACGGATCCCCAAGGTAGGATTTTCTTCACCAAAGATCCGTTTTGACCACCTCACAAAGCGCGCGGGATCCTTTTCACTGAGATACTCGATCCAAGCGGGGAAGATCACCGCCAAGCCTTCTCCATGGGCAATTTCGGGATGCAGTGCCGAGAGCGCGTGTTCGATGTTGTGACATCCCCAATCCCCGCCTTTGAGACCGACTCCGCTGAGCCCGTTTAACGCCAGGGTAGCGCTCCAAACCAGATTTGCCCTTGCCACATAGTCCTTGGGATCGGCTTTGAGGATATCTGTCGTCTGCATGATGGTGTGGATCAAGGCTTCATTGATGGCAAGCGTGGATATTGCCTTCTCATCCGCAAAATAATACTCCAAGATATGAGCGATGGCATCCATAGCGCCATTGGCAGTCTGCTTGAAGGGAAGAGTTTCTTGAAGGGATGGATCTATCACGCTCAGTTTGGGATAGATCATCTCAGAATAGATTCCCCATTTCTGCTTTGTAGCACTATTTGTGATCACCGCGTTGCCATTCATCTCACTGCCGGTGGCGGAAAGGGTCAAAACCGTGTAGAGCGGCAAGGCTTTACTGATCTTTTCGCGTCGGGTATAGACATTCCAGATGTCTTTGACAAAGATGCCTGCTGCCACGCTTTTGGCGGTGTCAATCACGGATCCTCCGCCTACTGCAAGTATGGCGTCTGCTTCATACTCACGTGTCATGTCAATGATCTCATAGACCTTGTCCAAGCGCGGATTTGCCACCACACCCCAAGCTTCTGAATATTGTATGGAAGCCTTTTGCAGGCTATCCGTGACGGCATTATAGGCCCCGTTTTTGCGGATTGATCCGCCTCCCGCGATGAGAATGCAGCGGCGAACACCATCAAGATGCATCTGTCTGCCAAGATTGGCAATCTGCGCATTCCCAAAGAGGATCTTGGTGGGGTTTTGGAAACTAAATGCCTCCATAATATACTCCTGAATTATAGTCTGAGACTAAAGCCAAGCGTGGCATAATGCACCATCGCAAAAGTATAGACTTCGTCGATGTCACTACCGCCTTCCAAGAGACGATAGCCCACGCGGGCGTTAAGTTTGTCATTTATCATAAAATCAAAGCCCAGATAGACGTCTTCGGCTCTGCCATAGGGTGAGGCAAGTCCCTCAGCTTCCAAAACGAGCTCCAGCTCATCCATCAATGGAAGTCCGGCAGTGAAGCTCAAAAGTGGAACAAATCCGGTGTTTGTCTTGCTGCTTTTTTTGCCCGGGACAGTATTGCTCTTAAGTGTAATCTCGGCATCACGGATCTTGCCCGATACACCCACAGACTTCAGCACAAACACGGGCTTCGGAAATATATAGCGATATTGCAAACGGTATGAATCAAAGCGATAGATGGCATCGATCTCTTCACCGGAGGCATAGCTTTCACCCTCATAGGTGATGACATCAGGAAGAGTGCCGGAGGGCTTGAAAGAAAGCGGAGCTGCCATCACAGACAGCTGATGCCGCGGATGCAGACGATAATTTACCTGCAGCCTGCTACTAAATACGGGATCTGTTTTCAGATCATCACTGAGGGACAAAAGCGGACTGGGATTGTTTTCATTGGGACTACGTACGTCGTTGTAGCCGGGAATGGCTATGCCAAGCTCTGTGTCTATACGGATCGCGGATTGAGCCCAAAGCCCAAGGCCAAGGATACTGATGATTATCACAAAGATTACTCGTTTCATTTTTGCCTCATTTTTCATTGTTTACAGACAAAATAGTGCATTGAGGCTTTTCGGCAAGATGCAATCACTCCGAATGAAAACCTGCAGCTAATGTAGGGGAGGCTTGTAGCCGCCCATAGTAGACGCGAGATCTTGTCGCGTGGGGTGGCATCCGCCCAACCGAGCAGGAAGCAGGGAAATGGTTCTCAGCCATCTAAACCTAATCTGTGCAAAAATGTGTCAATCTGTGGATAGTTTATGGATTCCGGATAAGCCTCACTCCGTTCGACTTTCCGGAATGACTAATGTGGGGCAGTTTTTAGCTGCCCAACCGAGCAGGGAGCTTCGTTTCTAAAGATTCCGAATACACTTCTTAGCCCCACAAAACTGCTGCGCAATTTTGCGGGGACCCCGAAATCACCCCACAAAACTGCTGCGCAATTTTGCGGGGACCCCGAATCGCTTCGCTCGATGTTCCGGAATGACTAGTGTGGGCTGGTCGTGAAGAAAAGGAATGACTGGTTTTGGGTTTGTAGTAATAAGGCAGATACGGGCGCAGCGACACTTTAATTGTAGATCTTACATCGTAAATTGTAGATCCGATTTGCGTGACGACCCCTTAAGTATTCATCCTCTATTCTTAATTCGATTTGCAGCGAAGTGGTCGCCAACGACGACCCCTTATTGTACATCGTAAATCCTACATTGTACATTCGATTTACGGCGCCAACTACGAACTAAGAACTACGAACTATGAACTCTAAGTCCTTATTTTCTCACCGCTTGCACGCTCGACCGGTGAGCAAGAGGTGAGGGGGGCATGAGCAGCCCTTATATTGCAAGCATTTACGATTCTAAAAATCGGCAATATGTAATCAATATTTGATTTTCATATAGTTAAATTAACAAAGAAGATCAGGCAGATTATAGATCGGATCTCTGAGCAGCCGGATCTAGATCAGCATGAAGGTGTTTCCGATATCTTTGGCGACGAGGCCTTTAAGCTCGAGATTTGTGATGATCGTGGAGAGTTTCCCGGCGTTGAATCCACTTTGGGCAAAGAGTTCGTCAAAGCTCAGATTTCGCTTTTCACGAGCAAGGATATCGCAGATTTTTTGCTCTGCGATGCTGAGGACATCGGCGATCTCCAGTTGTTTGGACT
>Ga0334895_1001081_pt1 | contig 30533 bp, 26 predicted proteins | sample GraSluR3_MG_7_FD_207229 | JGI IMG/M metagenome (GOLD analysis project Ga0334895, IMG submission 207229) | Sludge microbial communities from methane-producing bioreactor in Wageningen University, Netherlands - Granular Sludge_31_05-R3 | ecosystem: Engineered > Bioreactor > Anaerobic >... | reverse complement strand
CAGTGCACCGTGTGCGCTCTGGTGAACGATACCGATCCGAAGAGCGCAGAGCGGTGCTTTCAGACACATCTGCACAACGCCATGCTCGCCGAACGATTCGGCGGCTCCTATATCTACTTCTGTCTCTTCTCCACGCTCTACTGGGTCAGTCCGGTCATCATGAACGGAGGCATGGAGTTCGCCATCATTGCAGGACCGGTGATGGTCCTCGATGATGGTGAAGCACTGGAAGACCCGCTTGTCACCACTGATGAGCTACGAGTCAAAATCGAGCAGGAATTGAAGAAGCTGCCCCACCTTGAGATTTCCCGGGTGCACAACCTGAGCGAGGTCCTGCGCATGTGTGCCGGGTGGGCCAGTGGGTATGCAGAGCATCAAATGGTGGAGAATCGCCAGATCATGCAGATGCAATCGCGACTCTCCGAGTACATACAGGAGATCAAGGAGGAGGGCGATACCGCCATCGACCGCCTTCGATGCTATCCCATAGAGCAGGAGGAACGTCTGCAGGAGGCCATCCGGTGGGGGGACCGCCAGATGGCACAGGAGGTGATGAACGAGCTGCTCGGCATGATCTTCTTCGTCAGTGGCAATACGATTGACCGGATACGCTTCAGAGTGATCGAGCTGGTCTCGCTCTTCAGCCGCGCAGCAGTGCAAGGTGGCGCACCCGAGGATGAAATTCTCGAGATGAGCTACCGGTGCCAGCGCGAGGTAGGCTACTACAACAGTCTCGAAGGGATGGCCCTCTGGCTTTCAAAGATTCTCCACCAGTTCACCGACCTCGTGTTCGCCTCCAAGGATGCCGAGTACGGTACCATGATCGCCCAGGCGATCAGATACATCCGCAAGCATTACTCCGAGCACATCACCCTGGAGGAGGTCTCTGCAGCGGTCTCCCTCAGCCCCAACTACTTCAGTCGAATATTCAATGCGAAGATGAACATCTCGTTTACCTCCTATGTGAACCGAGTCAGGATCGAGGAGGCACAGCGACTGCTGCTCAACACCCGTCTTTCGCTGGTGGAGATCGCCGGAGCGGTCGGCTTCGAAGATCAGTCCTACTTCACCAAAGTCTTCAAGAAGATGACCAGCCTCTCTCCGGGACAGTACCGGAAACGGGCAGGGCGGTTCCCCACGGACAATCAGGAGATTCATGATGATCCCCGACAACGCTCCAAAACGTAGAAAATTACCAAAATTGACAAGATAGTTACAGAATGCTCGATCCTGTCGCGTTATCGTATACAGCGTAGAATGATACGCGATGACTGCAAGGGAAGTGAGGTGTGAATCCTCCACGAGCCCGTCACTGTGAGCGTAGACGAACCTGCAAGAGACCACTGGGAGACCGGGAAGGGGCAGAGGAGGATGATACGTGAGTCAGGAAACCTTGGTCATTGACATGTGCTTCGTGGGTCAAGCGATAACCAGGACATCCATACAGGGAGGAAATGATATGGCTGACATGAACGCACTTTCCGAATTTCTACAGAAGGGGAAAGCCAAGGAAGTGAAGGAACTCGTCCAACAGGCCGTTGACGAAGGCATGGGCGCAGAGGAAATTCTCGATCAGGGATTGCTCTCGGGCATGAACGTGATCGGCGTGAAGTTCAAGAACAACGAAGTATTCGTACCGGAAGTCCTGATCGCAGCACGTGCGATGAATGCCGGCATGGAGATCCTTCAGCCGCTGCTTGCTGCAGGCAATGCCCAGAACAGAGGCACGGTGGTGATCGGTACGGTGAAGGGAGATCTGCACGATATCGGCAAGAATCTGGTCGGTATGATGATGAAGGGCAAGGGCCTCACCGTCATCGATCTCGGAACCGATGTTGCTCCCAAGCGCTTTGTCGAGGAGGCAGTCTCACACAACGCCAACATCATCGCCTGTTCGGCACTGTTGACCACCACCATGAAAGAGATGGAAGCGGTCGTGAAGGCAGTCAAGGAAGCAGGTCTGCAGGACAAGATCAAGGTCATGGTAGGCGGTGCTCCGGTGACCGAATCATTCAAGAACACCATCGGCGCAGACAGATACACTCCGGATGCTGCTACAGCCGCTGAAGTCGCGCTGGAGATGTGCAAGAGCGCTTAGGAGACAAGGAGATTACATGACAGGCAAAGAGCGGGTGCTTCGCACCATCGAGGGAGTAGCGACAGACAAGCTGGCATGGGTACCGTTCACCGGTGTGCATGCCGGGAAATTACTCGGCCATAACGCGAAACGGGTCTCGACAGATGTCGAAGCCCTCGTCGAATCGGCACTGGAGGTCAATCGACTCTACCACCCCGACGGACAACCGGTGATGTTCGATCTGCAGATCGAGGCAGAGCTCCTTGGTTGCGAGATGGCGTGGGCCGATGATGGACCACCGAGTGTAGCCAGTCACCCGCTCTGTGATACCACCGAAATCCCCACCCGGATTCCCGGACCGGACGAGGGTCGCCTTGCCATGGAGCTTGAGGCCACCAGACGGCTCAAAAAGGAGATCGGCGAGAACACCGCTCTCTACGGTGTCTGCTGCGGTCCATTCACCCTCGCTTCCCATCTGAGAGGAACCGAGATATTCATGGACATGATGCTCCAAGGCGATTATGTACACGAGTTGCTCGCCTATGTAAACGAGGTGGCCAAGGCCGTCAGCGGGTACCTGCTCGATGCGGGAATCGATGTGGTTGCCGTGACCGACCCGCTGATCAGTCAGATCTCGCCCGACCACTTTGCCGAGTTCATGGAGAAACCGTTTCGTGAGTTGTTCGACTTCATACGGGAGCGCAAGGGGAAGAGCTCATTCTTTGTCTGTGGCAACGCGACGATGAATATCGAACCGATGTGCCGCACCAAGTGCGACAGCATTTCGGTGGACGAGAATGTGAATCTGGCGGTGGCCAAGCAGATCACCGACCGATACGATATCACCATCGGAGGAAACATCCCGTTGACATCGGTCATGCTGTTCGGCAATCAGCAGGACAACATGAAGACGGTGGTGGATCTGATCGACTCGACGACCTCGGGTAGACTGATCATCTCTCCGGGATGCGACATGCCCTACGATGTACCGGTGGAAAACACCATTGCCGCAGAGCATGCGGTGCATGAGACCGAAAGTGCCCGTGCGATGGTTGCGAACTACCAGAGTGCGGAGATCGAGTTCGAAGGCGAGCTGCCCGACTATGGGCATCTGCAGAAGCCGCTGGTGGAGGTATTCACCCTCGACTCGGCAACCTGCGCGGCATGCACCTATATGTGGGCCGCAGCGCAGGACGCGGTGAAGAGCATCGATGCCGCCATCGATTTGATCGAGTACAAGTACACTGTACCGCAGAACATCGCCCGTTGTCGTGAGGTGGGTGTGAAGCAACTTCCCAGCATCTACATCAATGGGCAGCTGGCATTCTCATCGATCATTCCCAGTCGTGAGGAGTTGATCGGAAGGATATCCGAGGCTCTCTGATGACCCAATCCAAGACCATACAGCTGGTGCTGATCACCGGTTTCCTCGGTTCGGGGAAGACTTCGGTGATCAACAGCCTGCTGGGACACCTGACTGATAGAACCGTCGGTCTAATCCTCAATGATTTCGGTTCGATCGTGGTCGACCGTGCCCTGGTCGAACAGTCACAGCGGATAGTCGCAACCCGCAGTCTATCCGGCGGCCAGATATTCTGCAGCTGCCTCAGTGGTTCGTTCATCGATGCCGTCGAGGCAATGGTCGTAGTAGAGCCCGATGTGATCATCGTCGAGGCCTCCGGTTTGGCCAAGCCGTCTCCTCTGCTTGAGATCGTCTCGATCATCCAGCAGCGGACGAATCACGCAGTCTCCTACAGTGGCATGCTCTGTGTGATCGATGCCGACCGGTACACGCTCCTTTCGCAGGCGCTCAAGACGCTCGAGGAGCAGGTGGTCTTCAGTGACTGGTTCGTGATAAACAAGTGCGACCTGGTCGACTCGGCAACACTTGCCCAGGTGACCAATGCGGTGACCGCGCTCCGTCCTCTCGCTCCACTGATGACCACTCAGTTCGGTGCCGTTCCGACCGAGTTCGTCAAGGTGCTCATGGACAGCGCCTCACAACCGGTGACCTTCGAGTCGGCACCTTCGGACTCCTATGCCGGTTGGGGAGTACATGGTCGTCCGAAGACTTGCCTATTCTGGCCACCCGATCGTTTCGATCGGGAGGTGTTGCACCAGTTCCTCAAGAAGGTCTCCTCACACCTGTTGAGGATGAAGGGATTTGTCTCGCTTGCCGATGGTACGGTCCTGCTGATCGACGCAGTCGGGCCTCATGTGACACTCGCAGAGCGAAATGCCAGTGAGATGACCGAATTCGGGATCGTCTGCATCCACGCGGCCGACTTCGATGCCGTCGAATTTCTGTGCAATGCATGGAGAGACCTCGCACACACCGAGGCTCTCTGTGAAGCCAACCAGTGACAAGATCGGGTAGTAGAAGATGATGTATGAACCGACAGTACTCGAAGCACCATTCGAGGCGAAATTACCACAGTACAGACACCGTATCCGGTATGACGATATCGACGATGCACAGAGTGATGCCGATGAGCTTTTTTCGGTCGCTTCCAAGAGTCTCAAGCCGAAGGTGCTCCTTCGCGAGATGTTCATCGAATCGCACGAAACCGTAGTGGGGTTGCCCTCGGTCACCATTGGACAGGAGCAGTTCGTCGGCAAGGCGCTCGCGGTGCTCGGCGATGTGCATCGGGTGATCGGCTATGTGGCGACCTGCGGGGCCGAGATGGAGACCTACGACCTCTCCTCTTTCGACTTTCTTGCGCCCTACTGGCTCGATTCGCTCAAGACACAGGCACTTGGGTGTGCGCGTCGCTATCTCCTCGACCACTGTGAAAAGCAGTTCGGTATCACCAAGCCACTGAGTCTGAATCCCGGTTCGGGCAATGTCGATATCTGGCCGATCGAGCAGATGCAGGGGCTCTTCAGGCTCCTTGGAGGGGCAGAGCAGATCGGTGTCAGACTCACCGAGAGTTCCCTGATGATCCCCAACAAGTCGATCTCAGGCATCCTCTTCGCCTCGGCAACAAGCGACTACGAGAGCTGTGCCTACTGCGAGCGGGCGCACTGTCCGAATCGGCGGGTTCCATTCCGCGAGGTCCTGTAGATTCGTTGTAGGAGTACCGGTGAAAATGGTATAGAGTGGAACGATGGAAAGAGAGCGTTGGTACCGGGAAATTCCACTAAGACCTGCCGATCCCAGGAGTTTTCCTGAGACGGACAGAGGGCAAGGGAGCGAAGATTCTACCCCCTTCAGAAAGTACCTGAACTGCAGGTCAGCGAGGAGCTTTGTTCACCAGAAACCCACACGAACCAGCGTTCCAGCACCTTGGAATGCAGGTCGGTGTGGTTATGTGTCAATTCAAGCAGGTTGACTAGGAACCGTTTATTGGTACTTCCTTGCCTCCCTCCTCTCTATTCATGATATGCCGTCGAATGAGATCCTTGCAGGCTCCCTTTTCCCCTGTTCGTAGATATTGGACCATGGTTGCATGCTGATTTATGATCTCTCCCAACCGAGGGGTAGGAAGGTTCTGGGCAATTCTCAACAACTGGACTTGAGAATCAAGACGCTCATACAATGAATAGAGAGCGAGATTCCCAGTGCATTTCACCAATTCAAGGTGGAACATACTATCCATCATGAACAACTTTCCCCGCTCTCCAATACCGAAGTAGTACTGGCAATCAGCGGAGAGTCGAGAGAGTTGCTCAATATGCTTCTCGACTCTGTCCGGAGTGATCTCATCCACCGCGAGCTGTTCCAGAGCAACGCGTACCATTCCGATATCATGCGCCTCTTTCTCGTTCACCGTATAGACCATCGCATGACTTCGTGGTTTGAGTATCACCAATCCATATTCGGACAACCTACGAATAGCCTCCCGAATCGGTGTTCGTGAAACACCATACTCCTGAGCCAGTTGCTCCTCAGGTATCGTCATACCTCCGGCAAGTTCTCCCGACAGAATCTGAGATTTGAGCAGAGCGTACACCTTATCCGCCAAACTGCTCTGGGTAATGATTTTGGACAACTTCCCCCTCCTTGTTCTTTGTATACATGATACGCATAAAACGCTCGAATAGCAATTGGATTGTTTCTATTATACAGTCTATTACATACGAGAAATGCACCCTGAAGCGATGAACTAAGTCCAAATATACCAAAATTCTCGATGTTGTCCAACTACTTGTACAATACTGTCAATCTTTCGTTACCTCATCCCTATCTTTTTGTGATTATCCATTTGACAGAAAAGACGAATTGAGCTACGATTGTATACCGTATACAATAAAATTAGATTCAGCCATGATCCTTTCTACGGTTGGACAAAGGAGTTTCACTTGCACCAGAATTCCCCATTGCTGGAGAGGTTGTCCAAGAAATCGCATTCCACAGAGAAATTGACCTCGAAAGAGCTGGATGTACTAGCGGCACACTTTCGATTACAGATGTTCGATGTCCTGCATCAGCGAGGAACGGGGCACTGGGGTGGATCCTCTTCCGCAGCCGAACTGATCACAGCACTCTACTTCTCTCGCATGCACATCGATACCGATAATCCCACATGGCCCGATAGAGACCGATTCGTCCTCTCGAAGGGGCATGCTTCCATGAACTACTACACCATACTTGCCCATAGAGGCTACTTTTCGACAGAAGATCTGGTTGGATTCAGAACCCTCGGTTCTCACCTCCAGGGACATCCGAGCATGAAGAAGACCCCAGGAGTCGATATGTCGACCGGTGCCCTCGGACACGGTCTCTCGGTAGGCTTGGGCATGGCTCTCGCTGCACAGCTTTCGGGAAAGTCGTACTGGACCTATGTCCTATCAGGAGAGGGGTGTCTCAACGAGGGACAGACCTGGGAGGCGGTCATGATGGCCGCGAAGTACCGGCCGAAGCGGCTCGTGTACCTGATCGACTACAACAAGGTGCAACTCGATGGTGCAACCGACGATATCATGCCACTGGATCCATTGAAGGAAAAGTTCGCCGCATTCGGTTGGCATGTGGCTCCTCGTATCTACGACGGACACGACTCGGGCGATATTCTCGATTCCTTTACCTGGATGGATGAAGACGACCAGTGGCCGAAGGCTGTGGTGTACCGGACAGTGAAGGGTAGGGGTGTGGATTTCATGGAGCATAGACACACGTGGCATGGAGCTCCCATCGACCTGGAAAGCTACGAGAAGGGTCGACCGCAACTGGTTGCCGATTTTGAACAGAAGGAGAAGCGCATATGAGCATTGCCATGAGAGATGCATTTGGAAAGCGGCTTGCAGAGCTTGGAGCCATTCACGAAAGACTGGTGGTACTGGATGCCGATGTATCCTCGAGCACGAAGTCGGCCCTCTTCGGGAAGCAGTTTCCTGACCGTTTCTACAACTGTGGTGTCTCCGAGGCCAATATGGTTGGCGTCGCAGCCGGTCTGGCCACAGCGGGGCTGATCCCTGTGGTGAACGCATTCGCCATATTCCTGGCCCTGAAGGGGACCGATCAGATTCGCAACGACATCTGCTACAACAACCTTCCTGTGATCATAGCGGGAGCCTACGGTGGGCTCAGCGACTCCTTCGATGGAGCAAGTCACCAGAGCATAACCGATATCGCCATCATGCGTGCCATGCCGAACATGGAGGTCATAGTTCCCTCCGATTCGCGCCAGGCAGAGCTTGCCCTGGAGTATGCCTTGACCAGAGACAATCCCGTCTATATCCGGTTGAACAGAAACCCCATGCCTGCAGTTCCGGAGCCGGCGAATTTCGCATCGAGAGAGGTTATCCTCATGCAGGAAGGTTCGGATATCACCATTGCCGCCAATGGCATCACTGCAGCGATGGCCCATGAAGCGGGTACCATGCTCGCCGATCGAGGTATCAAGGCGGAGATCCTCTCGGTTCCCTTCGTGAAGCCTCTCGACAAGAAGGGACTGTCCGCCTCGGTACGAAAGACGGGTCGACTGATCTCCGTTGAAGAGCATACCGTGATCGGAGGATTCGGTGGAGCCTGTCTGGAGGCCTTGGCACCAGAGGGTTTTCCCTACACCTATCGGGCAATCGGCATTCAGGACACCTTTACCGAGACGGGACCGTACGATGAGCTGCTCGAGGCCTACACTCTGAGTGCGAATCACATCGTAACGGTCGCAGAAGAACTCATGAAACCAGAACAAGGAGAGAGAATATGAAGACATCTGTCAAGAAAGCGTACGAATTGTTGAAAGAGTGGAAGGGAGCGTCCTATATCTTCGGACTGGATGTTCTCGATCAGGTCGGCGCTACTGCCGCCAAGTTCGGAAAACGGGCATTGGTGGTCTCCAACACGACCTACCTGAAGCCGGTATCCGATAGTGTCGTTGCAAGTCTGCAGGCTGCGAAGGTGGAGATCGTCGGAGACGTCATAGCGCCCGATGCCAAACCGAATGCTCCGAGAGAGGATGTGTATCGTCTGGAGAGCTATATCCTGCACCACAACCCCGACGTGGTCATAGCCATCGGCGGCGGTTCTGCAATCGATGCAGTGAAGGCGGCGAATGTACTGGCAACGCTCGGCGGAGCCGTGACTCCTGAGATCGATCACTATTTCGGGACATCGGTCGTGACCGGGGCGCTCGAGAAGACTGGTCTATCCCTCCGTCCGGTCATTGCAGTGGAGACTTCGGCGAGCAGTGGAGCACACTTGACCAAGTATGCGAACATCACCGATCCGGTGGTGGGACAGAAGAAGCTGATCGTGGATATGGCAGTGGTGCCTCCCGTGTCGGTATTCGACTACGCGACAACGGTGAGCATGCCTGTCAGTGTCACCATCGATGGTGCGCTCGATGCCATAGCCCATACCTTCGAGGTGTTCTGCGGGGCGAACGAGGCGAACTTCGAACTGGCCAGGGAGATCACTGCAACCGCAATAGACCTGGTTGCTTCCTTTGCACAGGTGCTGGTGAAGGATCCGCAGAATCTCGAGGCTCGCGAAGCGATCGGTCTCGCAACCGACCTTGGTGGATATGCGATCATGATCGGGGGAACCAGTGGTGCTCACCTGACCAGCTTCTCCCTTGTGGATATCGTCTCTCATGGGACAGCCTGTGGCATCATGAATCCCTACTATGCTGTCTACTATGGGAAAGCCATCCAGAGGCAGTTGCGTGTGGTAGGAGAGGCTTTCGCTCGCCATGGCTATATCGAGGCCGACCTTGCGACACTGGAGGGAAGAGACCTTTCTCTCGCCGTCGCTCAGGGAATGATTGCCTTCGGGAAATCGATCGGGGCACCGACGAAGCTCTCCGACCTATCTGGGTTCAGTGAAGCCCATATCCAGCGTGCGGTGAAGGCGGCGAAGGATCCGCAGCTTGAGATGAAGCTGAAGAATATGCCTGTACCCATGACCTCTGCCGATGTGGATAGCTACATGGAGCCGATTCTGAGAGCCGCCGCAACAGGCGATATGTCTCTCATACGAGAAAAGTAGGGTGGACCGACTATGCAAGTAGCCAATCCATTTGGAGAGGGGTATGCTCCTCTGATCTTACCCGACCACACGCATGTGGTCGGGATGCGTGAACCTCCCGTGGTGGACAGCCCAAAGCGTGCCATCAGGGAGGCGCTGGAGCGTCCGATCGACTCAGGTCCACTGAGTGTCCTGGCACGGAGGAAGATGGCAGAGTCCCAGGAGACGAGTGGCCGAAGGGCCACTGCCGTCATTGTCGTCTCCGACAATACCCGCCCCGTTCCGTATCGAGGAGAGCAGGGGATTCTTCTTCCCATTCTCGCAGTCCTCTCGGCAGAGGGGTATGCAGTCTCGGATATCACCATTCTGATTGCAACGGGGACCCACCGGGCGATGAGTGAGAGCGAGATAGCGAAGATGATCGATCCGGAGGTGCTGGCAATGGGCATCGAGGTGGTCAATCACGACTGTACCGACGATGCCTCGCTCTCCTATCTGGGAAAGACGCGAAAAGGGACCGAGATCCATATCAACTCCCGGTATGTGCATGCCGACTTGAAGATCGCGACCGGACTGGTGGAGAGTCACTTCATGGCAGGTGCCTCTGGGGGACGCAAGGCGATCTGTCCAGGTCTGATCGGCGAGAAGAGTACCTATGTATTCCATGGAGCTCCATTCATGGCACACGAGAACTCCCGGGACTTGAATCTCGATGGGAACTTGGTCCACGAGGAGGCTGTGGAGGTCGCCACCGTGGCAGGAATCGATTTTCTGGTGAATGTGACACTGAATCATGCATTCGCTCTGACGGGGATCTTTGCCGGAGACTTCAGAACCGCCCACCAGGCAGCTGTTGCCCATATCACCGAGAGTGTTGCCGTTCAGGCCCCTGTGGCCGATATCGTGATCACCCACGGTGGGTTCGTGGGGATGAACCATTACCAGTGTGCCAAGTGTGCCGTGGCGAGTCTCGGCATCCTGAAGGAGGGTGGGTATCTCATCATCATCGCCGATACGACCGATGAAGGGAATGTGGTCGGAAGCATCAACTATCGCACGACGCTGGCACTGATGAGACTGTTCGGCGCCGAAGCATTCCTCCGTCTCATATCGAGTGACGCATGGACCTTCATACCGGAGCAGTGGCAAGTGCAGATGTGGGCAAAAGTCTTCCAGAAGATTCCGATGGATCACCTCATATTCTACTCACCCCAGATGGATGAGATCTGGTGGCCAGGGCTTCCGGGAGTGAATGGCTCCACTCTCCTCGGAACGTTACCAGTAGAGAAAACTGAATTGTTTGGTGCTGTGATCGAGCAATCCTTGGAGTATATCGAATCTCGTGAGAAGCGTGATGTGCAGGATATGCAGGTCACCTGGATTAGCGATGGTCCCTATGTGATTCCGATGAGTCAGTGAGGGAGAGAGGAAAGAAATTCCATACAGGCACGAGTGGATAAAAATTTATTGACAACTTTGTTATTGAAGTATACAATATACAGTATACATAATTGAATAAGGTAATAGGACGTACACATGAAATTATCCGTGGCAGTTGCCGGAGAGCAGGCTTTACATTCAGCATTTGTGGTGTTTCGTGGGTTTGAACAATCCATCATCCAGGCAAGTACACTGGGGTACGATGGCGTTGAACTCGCTCTGAAAAGTCCAGAGGACTGTGATGTGCATGCGATCTCCTCCCTCCTGGAAGAACAGGGGATGGAAATCTCTTGCATATCGACAGGGCAGGTCTCCGCAGATCTCGGTTATTCATTCAGCGATGAGGATATACAGCGGAGAAGATCTCTCATCTCCCTGTTTCGGGAAATGATCGATATCGGTCAGTTGTTCCATGCTCCTGTGAATGTCGGCAGGGTGCGAGGATCGATCGGTGATCGCGATGGAGAGCAGGTTGAGACTCTTTTCATGGAGAGCATGCAGGAGGTTGGTTCCTATGCCCAGAAGAGAGGCGTGACACTCCTCATCGAACCGGTGAACCGCTATGAGATAGACTTCATAAACTCCGTTGAGGAGGGCTCGCAGATACTGCAGAAGATAAATCTGCCAAATATTCTGCTCATGCCCGATGTTTTTCACATGAATATCGAGGATAGGAGTATTGAGGGAAGTCTTGAGGCCTATATCGATCAGATAGGGTATGTCCATCTTGCCGATTCAAACAGACATGCTCCAGGGTGGGGGCATCTGGACTTCCGTAACATACTAACTACTTTGAAGTCGGTTGGTTATGACGGTTGGACTTCTGTAGAAGTGCTTCCCGTTCCCGATCCGTTCGCTGCAGCCAGGCAGGCTGCGGACCATATACTGGGTCTTATGCGGGAGCTGGATCTGCGGACTTGAGTATTGCATCAAAGGGTGTAGGTTGTATACAATTTTGTTTGACAGGTCAAAAAATACGGTATACAATATACTAAATACAATTTGAAAGGGGTGAGCTTATGAAGATTCATCGTATCGTATTAACAATGCTCGTGATAGCACTTGTTATGGCTCCAGTATTCTCTGCTGGTACATCCGAAAGCGGTAGCGCAAGAAGAATGAACGTGAACGTTGCATCCGTGTTTCCGCCTGAAGGTCCTGTCCATGAGTTGATGGTGCAGTTCAAGAGCTTGGTTGAGGATCGGAGTGAGGGACGAATCAATGTCACTATCCATCCTAGTGGAGCTCTCGGTGGAGAGAGGGAAGTCGTTGAAGCCATCGCCAGCGGTTCCGTTGAAATGGCTGCCCAGGGTATCATGGACCTGATCATGTATATGCCCGAGTATACCGTTTTCGAAGAGCCGTTCGTCATTCGGGACGTTGAGCATCTGCGAAAGTTCTGGAGCACCATCGGACAGGAGATGAATGAGCTGCTGGAAGAAGAGGCAGGAATCATCACTGCTGCAATTGCCGTTCGTGGTTCCAGAATGATGACTTCGAACAAGCCGATCTACACGCCAGACGATCTGAGAGGTCTTCGCTTCCGTCTCCCTCAGTACCCAGTCAGAATCAAGGTTTTTGAAGCCTTTGGTGCCATTCCTACAGTCGTCGACTTCCCGGAAGTATACATGGCACTGAGAACCGGTACGGTTGACGCCCAGGAGAATCCCCCTGAGACCATCTACACCTACAAGTATCACGAAGCACAGAAGTATCTGATCAATACAGCTCACGTATGGTCCACGGCACGATACCAGATTTCCAAGCGTTGGTTCGACTCGATCTCAGCAAGTGATCAGCAGTTGATTCTCGATGCATGGAAGGATGCTGAAGACTATGTCAAGGAGCTCTCCTACAATCCAGACATCGAATATATCGAAATGCTCGTTGATGCTGGCATGGAACTCATCGAGCCGGATGCCGAAGCTTTCAGAAAGCTTGCTGAACCGGTCATGCGTGAGTTCGACAGTACTCAGTGGGTGCCCGGACTGAGACAGAGAATCATGGATCTCTAAGGATTCATGATCGATTGCCGAACGAAGCGAGTGGAGAGGGAGCATTTCTTGGTCCCTCTCCCGAGCAAGTGCTGGCAATGTAAGGATCAATGTCTCGTTCCCTGGAGCAGGAAAGGAGGTAACGCCTCCTCAGTCCAGAGAGGTCCTGAGATGTTGATCCCCTTCATATCTGAAATTCGGGCAATACAGGCAACTGTATTGCCCAATCTGTAGAGAGACAAGGGCTGATATATGAGAAAAATTATTCAGATTGGCGAGCTGGTTGGCGGATTGCTTGTGGCAGTTCTCTTCGGTGTTGTTCTACTTCAGGTTGTGGCAAGAGTCATACTGCAAGTTCCTACATCGTGGACAGTCGAGCTCGGAAGAGTACTGTTTGTGGCGATCGTGTTCCTTGGTTCGATCACTCTGGTGTATACCAACGGACATATGGTGATCAACACGCTGTTGGAATTTCTCCCTCCAAGAATGAGAAGAGTCATTGAGCTGTTCACCAACGTTCTGATCATCCTCTTGCTGGGTGCGTTCTCTTTTGGAGCACTGGAGAAGACGGTGTCCAACTGGAAGATCGTCATACCGACCCTTGAGTGGATGACCAATGGATATATGTATCTGATTGTACTCATCGGAGGCGTCGGCATGCTGGTGTGTTCCATTATCATTTTCGTTCATAAACTGAGGAGAGCAGCATAATGTATTACATCTTGACGATTGGACTTATAGCCCTACTTGCGCTCGGTGTCCCTGTGGGAAAATCTCTCATGCTATCTGGTCTCATCGGGTACATCCTGAATATCGGACCCATCACCGCATGGATGAATATCGGTGTCATCTCTCAGAAGATGACCTACAGTCTCATGAACTTTCTGCTTCTGACCATTCCGCTGTTCATTCTTGCCGCGAAGGTGATGAACAGTTCTAGTATCACGAAGAAGATATTCGGGTTTGCGAATACATCGGTAGGATTTCTCCCTGGAGGTCTTGCTCATGCAAATGTCTTTGCGAGTCTGTTGTTTGCTGGGATGTCCGGAGCGGCAGTATCGGATGCAGCCGGTCTGGGAAGGATCGAGATCGAGTCCATGAAGTCGCATGGCTACGATGCCGACTTCAGTGCTGCGGTGACTGCAGCCTCTTCCACGATTGGACCGATCTTTCCTCCGAGTGTTCCGATGGTTGTCTACTCGACCATCAGTGGTGTATCAGTTGGACGACTCTTTCTGGGTGGCGTGGTTCCTGGACTGCTCATGACGTTCACCATGATGATCATGATTGTCGTTTTTGCCAAGAAACGAAACTATCCACGTATGCCTTTTCCCTCCCTCAAGGAGTTGTGGATCTCATTTAGGCAGGCAATCCTTGCGCTGCTCACGCCGATCATTCTGCTTACGGGAATATGGACTGGCGTGTTCACTCCTACCGAATCGGCTGTGATCGCCGCTGCCTACGCATTGCTGATCAGCTTCTTTGTGTATCGAGAACTGAATTTCAAGAGTCTGCTTGGTATTCTCAAGGATACCGCGAAGGATACCGCCTCCATTGGTTTCGTCATTGCGTCCGCAGCCTTCTATGGATGGGTACTTGCCCGTAGTGGTCTCACTTACCAGCTTGCCGAATGGTTCGGTAGCGTCACCGATAACCCCATTGTCTTCCTGTTGATGATCAACGTGTTCTTTCTGGTCGTCGGCTGTTTTCTTGAGGCGATTGCAGCAATCATGGTCTTTGGGCCCATTCTGTACGGTCCTGCGATCGCGATCGGTGTCGATCCACTGCAGTTCGGTGTCATCATGGTCCTCAACCTGATGATAGGATTGCTTACACCACCATTTGGGATCGTGCTGTTCATTACCCAAGGACTTGCAGGAATCAAGTTCCAGCAGATGGTCAAGGCCATCATGCCATTCTTCATTCCCCTGATTGTCGTTCTGCTCATGATGACGTTCTTCCCCGAGATCGTCACATGGTTGCCGAATCTATTGCAATAGTGTTTTTACCCAATGTGAGAAAAGGACAAGTAATATGAATGCAAAAGAGAGAGTACAGGCGTGTCTTTCACACGAGAGGCCAGACAGAGCACCCACGCAGATATCCTACACTCCCGAGTTCAAGAGACGACTGCTGGATGTATATACGAACCTGGATGTGGAGAAGGATCCCTATCAGCTCGACATCGCGCTCGGCAGTGATCTCCTACTCAATTCGGTTGGTTGGATGACCGGTTACAATCAACCGGGCGATCGATATGTGGACGAGTGGAATGTCGGTTGGAAATCGGTGGACTATTCCACCCCATTCGGTGTCGGCAGGTACACGGAGGTGGAGCAGTATCCACTTGCCGACGATGCTGCGATCTCATCGTACAAGACACCCGACCCGCACCGGGATGTGCTCTATGAACCGGTGAAGAGACTCATTGCCGATCATGGCAGTGAGTATTGGATAACCGGAGTGGTTAAGACCACCATCTTCGAGTGTGCCTGGGGTCTGAGAGGTCTTGAGCAGATGATGATGGATTTCTATCTCGAGCCTGATACTGCTCACGCCATTCTCGATTTTCCCTATTCCTACCACGTCGAGGTTGCCAAGCACATGGTTGAACTCGGAGTGGACATGATCTGGATCGGTGACGATGTAGGGAGTCAGAATGGGATGATGATATCTCCGGAGATGTGGCAGACTTTCCTGAAGCCACGTATGGCGTCCTTCATCTCGGCACTGCGAGAGATCAGAAAGGATATCGTGATCGCCTACCACTCCGACGGTGTCATCTCTCCCATCATTCCCGAACTGATCGAGATCGGAGTCGATGTGCTCAATCCCATTCAGCCCAACTGTATGGATCCAGCCGAGTTGAAGAAACTATATGGAGATCGTCTATCCTTCTGGGGAGGTATCGATCAACAGAGTGTATTGCCATTCGCATCGCCGGATGAGGTGTTTGCGAATACTACGGAGATGCTATCCATTCTCGGTGAAGGTGGTGGATACATCGCAGGGCCTACACACAATGTGCAACTGGACGTTCCAGTCGAGAATCTCCAGGCGATGATTCGTGCCATCGGAGCCACCAACTCCTGAACTTCCAACGCCGAGGAATCCAAGAAGTGATCCCCCGCCCACGTGTGCGGGGGAGATGCAAGGACTTCCCCGGCGATGATCCCTGCTCCACACTGTGTAGCTAGTTGGAAGCACGATGCTCCAGTGGTCGCGTGTTGAAACATCGAGCCTAATTATAAACAGCCTGTAGTATCACAGCCCCCTCGGAAAGTACCTGAACTGCAGGTCGGTGTGGTTATGTGGCAATTCAAGCGGGGGAGTTTAACCTTTTTATCCTTCTTTGTTGTAGGGAGAAGCAGTGCTATCACGGATGATCAATTTCGAATGCAAACTACTAGATTGTTGTTGGGTAGTCTTAGGATTATCGATAGCATTGATGATTGCTTCAACCGATTTTCTTGCCATTTCTTCGAATGGTTGGCTTATCGAAGTCAATGAGGGTGTGATCATATTGCAAACTTCCAAGTCATCCATTCCAATGATGGAAAGATCTTTAGGGATCGATAATCCGGCATTGGTGAATTCCTTTATTGCTCCAATTGCCATCAGATCATTCTGAGACCAAATGGCAGTTGGCATGTGCTGTCTAGATAGAAAGTATCTAGCAGCCTGATTCCCAGATGCAAACTTGAAATCGCCCTCAAAAATATTTGAGTGGGAAATAACAATATTCTGTTCAAGAAAGTAGTCGGTAAAACCTCGAAGCCTCTCACGTGAAAGGAAGATGTCATAGGAACCAGTAATGCACCCTACCTCAGTATGTCCTAGGCTGTGCAGGTGCTCAGCTGCAATTCTGCCTGCAGCATAGTTGTCCAAGACAATAGTTGGAATATCCTCTTTTTTGAGAGCTCTATCTATAACGACAAAAGGTATGTCAGTTTCATTGAGCATTCGAAAAATTCGACTCTGATCTGATACCCTAACAAAAATTACACCACTTACATGTAGTCTTATCAGTTTGTCAATAAACTGTTCCTCAAGCTCTGGATTCTCATTGGTATTTCTTAACAGCAGCTCAAAACCTGTTTCCCGCGTTGCTTGTTCAACAAAATCGATAAATCTGGCAAACGTATTATGAGAAATTTCGGGAACTACCAATCCAATGAAATTGCGACTTTTTCCTCTCAGTCCCTGTGCTAGAAGATTTGGTCTATAGTTGGTTTTTTTTATTGCATCTTCAACACGTCTTCGTGTTCCTTTGTCAACAGGTACAGTGTTATGGATTACTCGAGAAACTGTAGAAATTGAGACTCCAGCTAATTTTGCTACGTCATACAACGATGCCATTTTTTATCCTTTATGTTTGATATCCTTGTTGCAAACGATATCATCTGTTTCGAATAGCTGTCAATCAAAATATTTATTCTTTAGTGATATGGAACAGGTCGTAGAAGTTAATAAAGTTATGTAATAAAATAAATAAAAAAGAATTTACAATTTTAAACCGAGGAATAATAATTCCGAATATTTTAGTTTGACATCTGGCAATATCAATGATAACGTTTGTGAAAAGGTTTTCATAAGTTTTATGAAGAATTTTTAAAAGGAGGGTTTTATGACTGTAAGACTCAAAAATGTTTCTAAGCTTCTGATCCTATCGGTTCTGATGGCTATGGTACTTGTGCCACTTACGGGTGCCGGTCAAGCAGAAAGAGCAACAGGCGACCAGGTTGAGTTGGTGGTATGGTTTGGAAGAGATAACTTCATCCCCGCTGATCGATTTGAATCTTTCCATGCTCAGTACCCCAACATCAAAGTGAAGTACGATGTGATTCCGCTTGAGCAGGCTGTTGGTGACACACTCAGAGCTGCACGGGCTGGCCAGGCTCCTGACATTGTCCAGGGATTCAACTACGACATACTCCCATTAGGGCAAGCTGGACAACTTCTCGATATTTCTGCTCAACTTGAAAGATGGCAGCAGGAAGACTCCACGCTTTATAATGATATTGCTGAATGGGGTTTTGAAATGGGTAAAGTGGAAGGTATTCCATCAGGGGTTGGTATTCATGGTGGAGGCCGTTGGCTAGCTTATCATAAGGATATTCTTGATAAGTATGGTTTGGATGTTCCAGAGACATGGGATGACGTGTTGGATGTCTCCAGAGTGGTAGTTGCAAATGAATCTGATATGTATGGTGTTGCATTGTTAGGTGCGAGACAACACAATCCTTCAACGCTTCTACAGATCTTTTTTGCCATGGGTGGAGAGTGGAATGATAACGATATTCCACAACTCGATTCTCCTGCTGGTTATTATTTGATTAATTTCTATCAGACTCTCGTTCGTGAGGGATTGATTCATCCGGAGACAAAAGCATGGACCAGTGGTGAGCAGCGTGCTGCATTCATAAGTGGACGTGCAATGTTCAAGATGATGGGACAGAATATTTTCCCAACCCTACAGAAGGAACGAGCATATGGAACTCAGTGGGGCGTAGCAGTTCCTCCTTACCGTCCAGGTGCTGAAGCAGATAGGAAAGTTCCAATCATTGGATTCCCTAGTTATGTTACTTCACAGACAAAGCATCCTTATGAAGCATCGTTGGTTTTGCGATACCTTGCAGAACCAGAAAACTCCATGGAAGTTGCTATGAGGTATCAACCGACAAGCACATTGAGCGCAATGAATGATCCTCGAATGCTATCTGCGCAACCATGGGTAGAAGTGTTCGAGCCTTGGGATCACCTGGCCATTCCATATCCAACCATGTTGGGTTCGCAGGATGCCTTCGAAGTCTTGAAAGATTTCAGGGACGAAATTTTCACAAATGTGAATGGACGACCTGAAGAGATCGCCAAACGCTATCAGCAGAAACTGGAAGCGGTTGCTCGAAAATAGTGAATTTCTCGGGAGCATGTGGTCTCATATGCTCCCGAAGTTTCGTTTTTCCTAATATTGAAGAATGTGCCAAATATGATACTGCATTGTTGATTGAATGTGACTAAAGGAAGTGGAAATATGGGAATTCAAACTACTGTCTATTTTTCAGGGTGGTCAAAATGTTTTTAAAAGCTTCAAGTAGAATTGGCCAAAGAAGATTGACTGCAATTTTCTTGGTATCTCCAGCAATTATTTCGGTTCTCCTCGTGATGGGATATGGAATATTTATGGCTGGGTATACATCGTTGCATAAAGTGGATTACATGTTGGGATCCAAGGAATTCGTCGGACTCTCCATATATCTTAACTTGTTTCGGGACCCTCGGTTTCTTAATTCCTTGTCTCGTTCATTGATTCTGACGGTTGGAACCGTTTCTCTTGGGATATTGATTTCGCTCGGATCAAGCGTTCTGTTAAACAAAGTTCGGGTCATGAACAAATTTTTGAATACATTATCTCTATTTCCTTGGTTGGTTTCAGCTGTGGCGGTAGCGGTGATGTTCAGATTCATATTTGTGGGAAACTCGGGACTTGCCAATATTCTGTTAGAGAAACTTGGCTTGCCTCCGGTGTGGTGGTTCACCAATCCTACGTTGACCATGATCATTCTGATTATTGCGATTTGTTGGTACAACACTCCATTGGCAATCTTGGTGTTGCTTGGCGGATTAAAGACAATCGACAATGAACTGTATGATTCAGCATCCTTGGATGGAGCGTCAACCTTTCAGATGTTCAGAATGATTACGGTTCCTTTGATCAAACCGATGATCAAAGTCTCATTGATCTGGTTGACATTTGCCAGTTTCAACCAGTTCTCTGTTGTTCTGCCAGCAACTGGTGGAGGACCTGGAAATTCAACAGAAGTCTTGGCGTTGGTAATGTATCGGTACGCATTCAATTCTCTTGACTATTCATCAGCTTATGCGGTGACAATTATTTTGATGCTGATCAACATCATCGCAAGTATTCTTTATTCGTTCGTATTCAGGGAGAAAGATTAAATGAAAGCTGTTCTGTTACCAACTGGCATAATGTCATGGAAAATCCGATCGACATTCTCAAAGATCGGTATTGGAATTGCCGTAACTTTGTTCGCCCTATGGATAGTGCTTCCCTTGGCATGGCTCATCTCCACTTCATTGAAAGGAACCCTTGAAGTATACAACTCGAGGAACTTTTTCCCAATAGCTCCTTCCTTGAACTCTTTTAGAGCGGTTCTCTCGGAATCGAGCTTTTGGACCTCATTGGTCAATAGTCTCTATGTTTCTTTCTCCTCGACAATCATAGCTTTAGGGATCTGTATTTTCGCAGCCTATGGCTTCGCTCGGTATCTGACCAAATGGAAACATATCCTGTTGTTATTCATTCTCGTTCCACGAGTTATTCCGAGGATAAGTCTGGTCATTCCACTGTATGACCTCATCGTGTCTGTAGGGTTGCTCAATACATATTCGGCGTTGATCATAACCTACACTGCTACTGCAATTCCACTTGGTACTTGGATTCTTATTGGATTCTTTGAGGCAATTCCGAAGGAGATGGAGGAGTGTGCTTCCTTGGATGGGGCTTCACTATTCACAATCTTGTGGAAAATCATGGTACCGATAGCCTGGCCAGGAATAATGACTGTTTTTATCCTTACTCTTCGGGAAGGATGGAATGAGTTCCCATTTGCTCTGGCATTCACAACGGATAGAACAATGAGAACTTTGCCATATCAATTATTCTTGTTGCGAGATACCTTGGGTTTGGAGGATTGGTCTATTGTAAGTGCATTCACAATACTTACGATTATCCCAATACTGGTTCTCTTCCTTGTGTTCCAGAAGCATGTTGTAAAAAGTATTATGAGCGGAGCGATGAAGTCATAGCAACCTGTGTAACGTAGATGAATGGATAGGAAGATTCATCACGTTACATTTGAGTGAATTAAGGTTTAGACAATACAATCTGTTTTGTCTAAAGAGTATATATATCCAGAGATGATTATTTCTTCGGATATGGATGTAATAGGAGTCATCAGTATGAGTAAGAAGGTTAGGTGGGGAGTTCTTGGTACAGCACGAATAGCAAGAATTCTATTCAATGGAGCTGTTCAGCAGTCCAAGACAGGAACCCTTTATGGAATCGCAAGTAGGGATCAAGAGAAGGCAGAACAATGGAAGACTGATTTTGCTTTCGAAAAGACCTACGTTTCATATGACGATCTAATTGCTGATCCAAATATTGATGCAGTATATATTCCACTCCCAAACAACCTCCATAAGGAGTGGTGCATCAAGGCAGCGAATGCAGGGAAACATATCTTCTGTGAAAAACCAATCGCCATGAATGCAGAGGAGGTGATTGAGATCAAAAAGGCAGTTGAGCAGAACAACGTATTGTTTGCTGAAAACTATTCGTTCAGATATCATCCACAGTCATTCGAACTGAAGAAGATAATTGAGAGTGGAAAGATCGGAGAGGTGAAAAACGTCGTATGTTCCTTTCACAATCACATGAAGAAGCGCGATACGAATATCAGGCTGTTTCCCGAAATGGGGGGCGGAGTTCTCATGGATCTTGGAAGTTATATGGTCTCCTTGAGTCGATATGTCTTTGGTGCAGAACCGGTCTCTGTTATAGGCCACGGTGTAATCGATGAAAAGTTCGGTGTAGATATGACCTTTAACGGGATTATGGATTTCAGTAATGGGAAAACTGCCACCTTTGCAACTAGTTTCGACAATCCTGGCTGGCAATATCTTCGAGTTCTCGGGACTGAAGGAGAATTGGTTCTTACAACACCGCTCCATCCACGTGGTGAATATGATGGAATCCATATCAGAAAAGAGATGGTTGGTAATAGCGGGGCAACTCGTACATTCTCGGATGAACATATCACCCTGCCTTTCCTTGAGCCTTTTTCTGCAGTAGTCGATGCCTTCGGTGATGCGGTCAATGGAAAAGGAAGTTTGGATATATCTGATTCTCTGAACAATATGCGGGTACTGGATGCCTTGAAGAAGTCATCTGATACCGGCAGTCGTGTCATACTAGAAGGATAACATATGCCGATTTCAAATATGAGTAATGTGCTTCTGCATGCGCAGAAGCACGGATATGCAGTACCTGCGTTCAATGTGTTGAATTTAGAGTTTGCAAAGGTCGTCTGTGAAACAGCACAGGAACTATCAGCCCCAGTGATTTTAGCGATTCATCCCCTGGAATATCGTTATGGTGGATTGAGAGCCTTCAGTAGCGTAGTTAGAACCCTAGCGACGGATTGCAAAGTCCCTGTTGTGATTCATATGGATCATGGTGATGGCAAGCAATCCGCTATGGAGGCAATGAGTGCGGGTTTCTCCTCAATTATGTTTGATGGTTCCGCATTGGAGTATTCCGAGAATGTCAAGTTGACAAAAGAAATCGCTGAACTTGCACATATGATTGGCATCGATATTGAGGGAGAACTGGGGATGGTCGGTGGAGCAGAAGGGGAACTCTATGTTGAGATTGACTCTGTCCCAGAAGCATCCATGACAGATCCTGACATTGCTAAGGAATTTGTTGAACTGACTGGAGTGGATTCTCTCGCCGTTGCTATTGGTAATTCTCATGGGTTGTATAGAGGTGAACCAAAATTTGATCTGACCCGCTTGGCATCTATCCGTTCGAAGGTGGAGATACCACTTGTTCTCCACGGCGGTTCAGGTGCCACAAATTCAGTAATCAAAGAGTGCATTTCGTTGGGAATAACCAAGATCAACATTGCTTCTGAGTTGAAGCAGGCTTTTCATCAAGGGATTGCGAAATATATTTCGCAGTTCCCTGAGGATTTTGAGCCGAGAAACTTTCTTAAAGCCGCTTTTGAAACGATGCAAGCTTTGATCACAAGCAAGATTGAAATGTTTGGTACTGCGGGACGCGCATAGGTTGCGCTAAGGAGTTTCTTTTATGATGTTTGATCTTTTTGCGCTGGGAAGCGTGAATGTTGATATGATTGGGTTTGTGGATGCATATCCAGAACCGAATGTGAAAATACAGATATGCAATCTTCAGGAACGTGTAGGGGGGCCTTCATCGACTGCAGCTGTTACAGCAAGTTTTTTGGGACTTGGTGTCGCATTCTGTGGAATTTACGGTGATGACAAGAACGGCGAAGAAATTCTCGATTTCCTCAAGTTTTCCGGTATCGACACATCTTCCATGAAACGTCGTGATGGTCATGGTTCACGATTTGCTTTCGTGATCAATGATCCTGACTCCCGAACAATCTTTTGGAGTAATGACGACTTAAAACTAATTGCTGAAGAAGAGCTTCCCTATGAGATGATAAAAAAATCGCGTGCAATTCATATTGATGAGTATGAATGGGATGCAGCGGTTCCTGCAGCAAAGTACGCAAAGAGGGAAGGCGTAAAGGTATTTGTCGATATAGAGAGCGTCAATGAAACGACTCTTGAGCTTGCTTCTTTGGCAGACTATCTGGTGATTCCTGAGATTTTTGGAGTTACCTATACTGGAGAGTATGAAGATTTGTCTGGTGTTGCAAAAAAAATATTTGACGAATTCAAGGTTCCTGTAGTGTTGACCTGTGGAAAAAATGGAGCCTACTGCTGTTCCGAAGAGGGCCAGTTCCACCAAGCAATATTTGATATCCCTGTAAAAGATACTACGGGAGCAGGAGACGTGTTCCATGGTGCGTTCATATATTCGACATTGAAGGGAATGAGTCTGCAGGATGCTGTCCGGTTTGCTACGGCTGCATCGGCAGTCAGATGTAACGGCCCTGCAGCGAAGAATAACGTGCCCAGTACAGAAGAAATCGAAAAAGTTCTTGCAAGCAATATCGATAGAATATAGTGAGGAGACAGCTATGAGTATAGATATCAGAAAGCATTTTGAGCAGAATGAAGGAGTCCTGAGGCTGATTCCGAATTTTGTTCCTCGAAGATTTTCTTATCCTGGAAAGCGTTTGCGATTGCATCCAGATGATTACTATGCGCTAGGAACAAAAAGAGGGGCTATCAAGGAGCGATGGTTCTCGTCGGTGATTCCTGCGATGAATGGGCCTTTGGCTCCACCGGATGAGGGTATGAGTTATGTCTCATACTCCGATGACGTGAACGATAGATACGTGTTCAAAGACGCTGTTGATGAACTGAAAGCTGCTCTTATCGGTTCAGAACTTCATGAAACATATGGTACATGGCCGATGTATTCAAAGTTCTTTGATTATCGGGCTCCGTTGTTCCATCACCTTCATTTACGATTTGATGACGCCAAACGAGTTGGAATGCTCGGAAAGCCAGAGGCATATTACTTCCCTTTTCAATTGAACAATGTAATGGGAGACTTTCCTGTAACCTATTTTGGATACGATCCTGATGTATCGAAAGAGGAAGTGAAAGAGCGTCTCCTTTCCTATGAAAGTGGTGATAATAAAATTACTGAACTCTCTCGCGCCTATCGAATTGAACTTGGGACAGGATGGTATACTCCGCCTGGTGTTGTACATGCTCCTGGTTCAGTATTGACCTATGAGCCTCAATGGAATAGCGATGTCAATTCAGTGCATGAGAATATTACTGCTGAGGAGGTTTATTCATACGATTTTCTTGTTGAGAATTGTCCTGATGACAAGAAGAAGGACATTGAATATGTTCTAGACCTTCTGGATTGGGAAAAGAACATTGATCCTCATTATCGAAAGAATTTCTTCAGACCTCCTATCGACTGTTCACCTGCACAGGATGGTGTCAGTGAGAAGTGGATAACCTATGGCAATGACTATATCGGAGCAAAGGAGCTGACGATTGCACCGGGGGCTTCTTGCGTACATACGGATGAAGTAGCTTTTGGTTGTATTCTGATTCAAGGAAACGGTACGTTCGGAAAGTACAAGGCGCACGCAGCAAGTATGTTGAGATATGGACAACTCAGTTCCGATGAATATTTTGTCAGCGAAAAAGCTGCAAAGACTGGGATCAGAATTGAGAACCAGAATCAATTTGAACCTATGGTTATATTAAAGCATTTTGGGCCGAACCATAAGAAAATGCCTCGGTAGATAGGAGCGTGAATGTGAGAAGACTTGGTGACCAGTGAAGGTGCATACAGTTCACTGTTTCTTTCCCTGAGATTCCAGTGGTGCCGTATACAGCCTGCGAAGATACAGCCCCCTCGGAAAGTACCTGAACTGCAGGTCAGTGAGGAGCTTTGTTCACCAGAAAGCACACCAATCTGCGTTCCAGCACCTTGGAATGCAGGTCGGTGTGGTTATGTGTCAATTCAAGCGGGTTGATTAAAACATCACGTATACGCCGTCGGTTCCGATTGCGTTGAGCAGTGACTCGACCTCATTCGGCTGTACCTGTACCACCTGTACACACTTTCCCGCCTCCTTGATCTTCCGATACAGAGGGTACCACTGCTCATCGCCACCCTGCGGGACCTGTGGACCGGGGGTGAACTCGATGCAGTCCAGCTCCTCGATCTCCAGCAGCGCATCCACCGTGCGCAGGGCATCGGGCCCATCGACATGGTAGAGGCTGTAGTCGAGGCGGGATGCTTCGGCTCGGATCCACGGTACGGCGAACTCGCGAAACATCTCCTCGCTGATCAGGGCTGCGAAATCGCACTGGATCAGAGCGGCTCTTCCCCGCGCCCAGAACATGAAGAATGCATGGAACACCGAGCCATCCTCCTCCCGCATGATCTCATAGAGGGTGTTGTAGGCCTTTCTGTTCACCGCATCGATCTCCTGGAGCTTTTGCTTCACCCAATCCGGCTCAAGGACCAGATCCATACACAATTCCGATGTTCCACGCAGTTCGGCAAGGACATCCAGGCCACCGCAGACGGCTGGAAGACCGCAGAGGTACTTCCCTTTTGCCCATGCAGTTCCCACGCGGGCCAAATCCTGTAGGGTGGTGAACCACCGATCATCATCGTGCAGGATCAGCGGTCGATCATCCTCAGGTGAGAGGGCTGTCTGCTCATGCGTATACCAGACCGTCTCCTTGCTGAAATGCTGCTGTGCTCCGAGCATCGGTGCGAGGGTGACCGTTCCCCAGTCACAGTAGGCGAAGGGGATGAAATCTCCAGGGTAGTGGCCATGACAGATCGCGTTTCTCTGGTGGGACGCCACGAGCTCGGCATCGGTGTAGAACTGCTCCCACGCCCCTGATCGCTCTATCGCCCTCATCCGTTCGGCTATGTCTACCAAGTGCTTTTCGGGATTCGGACAGGTGACCTGATCTGTCTGTACATAGCCGTTCCACATGGAGACGATATGCCCTTTGCGCTGCCAGAAGGCATCGAATCGCTCCTGAAGCTGCTCCCATTGCTCTTTCCACATCTGCTCTCTTCTCCTTCTTTTCTATCAGTACGCTATCTGCAGATCTTCAGAGGAGAAGCTGCAGAGTTGTCCCACCGAAGAGGCGGCAAGGGAGGTGAACACCTCTTCTGAAGTCGATTCGGACACCGAGTCACAAAAACTCAGGTGCCGAATCGTGTCCATATCCATATCATCGGTGGAGTCGACCAGCTCAGGGTAGTAGGGAATCAGTGAGCCATAGCGAACGAAGACTGGAATCGCACCGAGCGAGCACTTGACCCCCAGGAGCCACCGTCCTCCCTCGAGGTGCCTTCCAGAAATCAGATCGACCCATCTCCCCTTTGGAAGGTAGATGTCCCGGATTCCCCTCTCATTCATCACCGGAGCAACGAGGAGGTCGCGACCGAAGAGGTACTGATCGTCGATATGCCAGACAGTCGGGTCCTCAGGGTAGTCCAGCAGGAGCGGGGCGATCAGCGATCGACCGCTGCTGGTGCAGTGTTTCGCCTCCTGTACGATGTAGGGGATGATCGCGTAGCGGAATCGGAGCCAGGATCGCACCAGGGATGCCACCGAAGGGAACTCCCACGGCTCGCGAGCCGTCGTTCCATGGTAGCGCATATGGGAGGTGAATACCCCGAACTGTGTCCACCGGAGATAGAGGTCTTCGGGAGGGAAGGTGTTCATGAATTCGGGTAGGCCGTGGAAGCCGGGAATGTCGTGGCTCCAGTAGGTATATCCTGAAAGACCGAACTGGAGACCCCCGCGGAGGGTGGATGCCATGCCGTCCCACGTTGCCGAGGTGTCACCACCCCAGTGTAGAGGATACCGCTGACCGCCGGTCCAGGTCGATCTGCCCCAGATGAATGGTCTGTCGGTGTATGCTGCGGTAGCCTCGAAGGCTGCCTTCTGGTAGAGCACCGAATAGAGGTTGTGCAGTCGTTCACCCGACATTCCCTTGAAGTCGGCATGCAGGAGGATCTTCTCGCCGAAGTCGGTCTTGATGCACGCCACCCCTATATCCAGCAGTCGACGCAGGAGATTCTGGTACCACTGTACAGCCGGTTCATAGGTAAAGTCGATCTGTCCGCCGAAGTCCTGACCCGAGAAGTCGCTCATGGTCCTCATGTGCTCACCCTCGTGCAGCGGCGGCAGGTAGCCCTTCTCGCGAGCCTCCGGGTAGAGCGGATTCTCTTTCCCGATATTCGGTGTCTGCCAGAGACTGATGCGGATACCTTTCTCACGCAGACGTGCGATGAACTGCTCGGGATCGGCAAAACGGGTGGGGGAGAACTCCCAGGTGCACACCCAGTCTTCGGCGAAGTAGCCCGAATCGAGGTGAATGACATCGCAGGGGTACCCCTCCCGTCTCAGCCGATCCACGATCCCCTCCACCTCCTCGGCAGTGAAGTAGGTCATGCGACTCATCCACATGCCGTAACTCCACAGAGGCAGTTCGGGAGAGAATCCGGTAAGTCTCCGGTAGTGGTGGAGGATCTTCTCGGGGGAGCCTCCACCGATCACAAAGAGATCGAGTCGTGTGTCGTTTACGAGGGCTTGCACTGCCCGGTTCGAGATATCGGCAAACGAGATGCGCATGTGGGCTGTCGAGTGGATAAGCAGGCCGTACCCGGCACTGGAGAGGTAGAACGGGACATTCTTGTAGGCCTTCCGACTCGCCGTTCCTAGGGCATCGGTGTTCTCCAGCGTGATCGTCCTTCCGGCAAGATCGAGCCTGCCGAACCGCTCACCGGTGCCGCAGAAGTGTTCGTTAGCCTCGGCGTGCAGGGAGAACAGGGTTCCTGTCACCTTGCCATCATCGACTATGCAGCCAAGTGGTGCCGATTCGAGCTTGCCGGGAAAGAAGTGGTCGTAGCTCATCACCTCCACACCCCGAGCAGTATCGCCGTCGGGATAGAGGGTGAGTTGTACCATCGCATCGGCTTTGCGCTGCAACGAACTCCACACCCGCTGGGTATGCGCTGCAGTCGACAGAAGTCCTCTGGTACGTCCCTTGCTGTCGAGGAAGGTATATACTCCCGCTTCGTCCTCGCTGAGCGTGAGCGAGTCGGGTGCGCCCTGGAGGGAGCCCTCGCTGTCGAGCATGAGGGAGTCGGTTTCGATCTCCTCGTCGGCGAAGGCGCCGCTGAAACGGAGGATCGAGTCTCCGTATGCCGCTAGATGAAACTGCACCGTCATGGGCGCGACCGAGCCGTCTGTGATGGGCATGAAGGTGCCATTGTGGCGCATGCCCTGTAGGTGCAGGGTAAGGGTGATCGTTCCGTCGCTGTTCTGGGTACACTGAACGTCCCGGGTGGCGATGGAGAGTATGCGGTTCGGATGCGTATCCAGGTCGATCATATCGTGGGCGAAGTCGTTGGACTGTTTCATGCAGTAGGTTCCTCCAGCATTGATGGTACTAAATAGGGTGAAGCGAAAACGTGTCGGGTATCCATGGTGCAGCTACCCTTTCACGGAACCCGCGGTGGATCCCATGGTGATATAGTTCTGGAATATGATATAGAGTATCAGGGGTACGCCGCTGGTGACCAGTATGGCCGCGGTGAGCACCGGGGTGGGTAGGCCGAACTCTCCCTGCATCAGGGCGATGCCCAGGGTAAGAGTGCGTAGCTGCTGACGTTGGAGTATGAGCATGGAGAATGGTAGCTCATGCCACATCGCCAGAGCCCCGATGATACCGAGCGTTCCGATCATCGGCTTGGCTATCGGTATCATGATCCGCACCAGTTGCTGCAGGACATTCGCGCCGTCGATCCTGGCCGATTCGACCAGCGACTTGGGAACACTCGCGTAGTAGGTCGTCATGATGTAGGTCCCGAAAGGAGCGAAGTAGGCGACCCAGACGAGGATCAGACCTCTGAAGGTATTCAGCATTCCCATTTTGTTCAGCAGCTGGTAGACCTGTCCGGCTATGACCATCTGCGGGAATATCTGGATGAAGAGTACGAAGGTGAATGCCCAGAGGCGTCCCTTGAACCGGAGCTTCCCGAAGGCGAAGCCTGCTGCGGTACAGATCAGGAAGTAGAGGACCATGCTCAAGCCGACCACGATGAGGGTGTTGATCAAGAACTGTAGCATGTGCATGTTGGTGAGCACCGAGGTGTAGTTGGCCAGTGTTGGCGCTGTCGGTAAGCCGATCTTGTCACTGGTATAGAGTGTCGGGGTCTTGAGGCTGCTGATGATCGAGAAGTAGATGGGATATGCGATAATGGCAGCGAATATGGTAAGCAGCAGGTAGGTGATGCCCTCGGAGATGCGGCGGTGGAGTAGTCTGCGTGTACGTTCGGTGTTTCTCATGAGCGTTCCTCCGATCTGATCAGGCGTATCTGGATCAGTGCGATGATGGCGCAGAAAAAGAAGAGTACGACCGCCCACGCAGCTGCATATCCTTTCTGGTAGGCACTGAAGCTGAGCATGTAGACACCGAATTCGAGGGTGTAGGTGGCAAAGCCCGGACCGCCGCCGGTGAGGGTGAAGATCATGCCGTACATACGGGCAAAGACCTCGATGAAAGCCAGAACGATGAAGAACTGGATGGAGAACTTGATACCGGGAATCGTCACGTGGATGAAGTCCTGCAGTGCGTTCGTTCCGTCGATCTTGGCTGCATCATAGAGGCTGCTGTCGATGGTGCTCATGGCAGCTAGGAAGTAGATACAGCCGAATCCCACTCGCATCCATACGACGAAGAGGAAGGAGAGGGTGTTGATCGCGCTTTTCGATCGTCCTAGGAGGTAGATGCGGTTCGCATCGGCAAAGCCCATCCGCGTCAGTATCTCAGTGATCGGGCCGACCTGACTGAGCATGACCGAGAAGATCGTTCCCAGGATGACCGGTCCGAGGATGTTCGGCAGGTAGAGGAGCCCTCGGTAGAGCTTCCACCCTTTCAATCCGGTTCTCAACACGTTCGCGATGATCAGGGGAAGTCCCACGCCGATGGGGATGTAGAGTGTCAGGATGAGCAGGTTCTTCAGTGAGCTGTAGAACCGATCGTCGCTGAACATGCGTACGTAGTTCTCCAGTCCGATGAATACCGGCTCTCCGAAACCCTTATACTGCGTAAGGCTGTAATAGAAGTTGGAGAATACCGGGTAGACAAGAAAGATCCCGGTGAGAAGGAGCAGTGGGGACAGCAGTACCCAACCGTCCTTGGCGTCCTGACTGAGGCGTCTGGTTCTTTTCACTCTGGTCTTGTGCACACTCTCTCCTTATAGTAAGGCGGAGACTGGTGTACGATACACCAGCTCCGCCAGGGTGATCCATGGGCTCTACAGGTTGTTTCTGTACAGGTTCTCGACCTGTCGAATGTA
>Ga0334895_1001078_pt1 | contig 30614 bp, 28 predicted proteins | sample GraSluR3_MG_7_FD_207229 | JGI IMG/M metagenome (GOLD analysis project Ga0334895, IMG submission 207229) | Sludge microbial communities from methane-producing bioreactor in Wageningen University, Netherlands - Granular Sludge_31_05-R3 | ecosystem: Engineered > Bioreactor > Anaerobic >... | reverse complement strand
TGGCCTGCTTTGCCCGTGCTTATTAATAGTGTCCGGACACCGGAACTATTAACAATGAAAGGGATTTTAAATGGATAAGAAAGCTCTGCGCAGGAAGATTATCGGTTTGCGCGATCAGTATTCTCCCGATCAAATCAAGGAAAAAAGTGCGCTTATTGCAGCAAATCTTTACAGCCTGCCTGAATATCAGCTGGCAAAATCGGTAATGTTTTTTATAACTTTTGGCAGTGAAGTTTATACCAGGGATATGGTTGAGGAGACACTTTGCAGAAATAAGGTTGTTTTTGTTCCGAAAGCTGTATCTGAAACCCGGAAGTTGATCCCTTCACTGCTCCTCGATTACGATAAAGACCTTAAGCCGGGAGCTTACAATATACCCGAACCACAGGATTCTTCTCTCAGGCCATATGATCCTGAAACGATTGATCTGCTTATTGTCCCTGGTGTTGCCTTTGATCTTTCCGGCAACCGTCTTGGTTACGGTGGCGGTTATTACGATCGTTTTTTTGAGCTTTTAAAGCCAAAAACCCCTTTGGTCTCATTGGTATTTGACATGCAGATTTGCGAAAAAGTTCCTGTTGAAGAATGGGATCGTCCTGTTGATGTAATTGTAACCGAAAAGCGTATTATCCGAATTGCCTAAACCTATTTCTTCTTCTTTTCCCTGCTGCTGAAAAAACCGGTAAACAACATATCGATAATAATATTGGTTATATGCTCAAGGTCACGTTCATTTTCATTAACTACTTCCCAGATGAAACGGTCGACCAGCAGAATATAAGCCTTGGCAACTGTCTGGATATCAAACTTGCCGGAAAGTTTTTTATCCTGGGCATAGGCGAAAGATTTTGCCGAGCTTATTATGAACTGCTCGATAATACTTTGCCAGTGAGCGCTTATTGATGGTGATTGACCGAGTGCTTCCTGGTATACTTTCATGATCGGCCTGTGCTGTTCGGATAGCCGGAATGATGTAAGGACCAGTTCGTAATATGCTTTGCGGGCTTCTTCCAGGGTTCCGGGCGAGAATGGTACTTCGAGGAGGTTGTAAAATTCAGTCAGTACATTATCTACAACTTTGCTCAGGATATCGTCTTTACCTTTAAAATGGCTGTATACTGTTCCGTAGCCGACGTTTGCCTGGTCGCTTATTTTGGCTATTGTTGTTTTGGCATAACCCTCGGTGAGAAAAACATCAAGTGCCGTGTCTAGTATTAATTTTCTGGTAATACGGCTGCGCAGGTATCGGCGGGGGCGCCTGGGAGAACCTGTATCCATGATTGGGGACCTCCTTAATTTCTCGCATTTGAGTATTTTAATGACAGTTTATCATTTTATTATAATATTTACAAATTTTAATTCTGAAGACATATAATCCTAATCAACCGAACAAGACTCCTTTTGCAAACTTCTTGTTCTTTTAGTAGGATATAAAGAGAAATACTATTTAAGAGGGGCTCTCATGGGAATTCTGGCTATTGGTGATCTTCACCTTTCCACAAGCAGCAATAAGCCAATGGATGTTTTTGGCGGTGAATGGGAAAACCATATCGAAAAGATAAGAGAAGGCTGGAACCGGGTTGTTGATGATGGCGACCTGGTTATTGTTGCAGGGGATATTTCATGGGCCATGCACCTTGATGAAGCTCTTTCCGACCTAAACTTGCTGGATGCACTTAAAGGAACCAAGCTGCTGCTCAGGGGCAATCATGATTACTGGTGGTCTTCAATCAGCAAGGTCAGGGCTGTTCTGCCCCCCTCAATCCTCGCACTTCAAAACGATAGTTTTACATGGCAGGAGACAGTAATTTGCGGCACCCGTGGCTGGATTTGCCCCGGGGAGGAAGGGTTCACCGACAACGGAGATGAGAAAGTTTATTTACGTGAAGTCCAGCGCCTTCAACTTTCTCTTGACCATGCCGTTAAATCCGGCTGCAAACGAATCATTGCCGCCATGCATTACCCACCTTACAACCGCAATAACCAGGAAAGCGACTTTACAAAGCTTTTGGAAGAATATAATGTTGAAATTTGTGTGTTTGGACATATTCATGATCAGGGCAGGGATTACATTTTCCAGGGACTGAAAAACGGTGTGCAGTACTGTTTTGTTGCTGCCGATGGGATTAACTTTACCCCGGTCAGGTTGTTTTAATAATTTAGCTTCCGGGAGCAGGATTGCTGCTTTTTAAGGGGAAATTATAATGGTGCAGTAATTTTACCTGTATATTTTAATTGTGTAAAATAATTAATAAATCAACAGGCAATGCCCGCTAATTAAATAGTTATTCGTGGTTTTAGTGCTCCTGATGGATGCATGGCAATATTGCCTGGTAATGGAGGTTCTTTTTTTGAGCAAAGAAACAGTAACAGCTGCAGCAGAAGAATTGGATTTAAGCAAGCTCGATCAGATTATTGAGCCATACCTTGGCAAAAAAGAGATGGTAATACCGGTTTTACAGAAAGTCCAGGAACACTTTGGTTACCTGCCGCGACCGGCTATGGAATGGGTTTCCGAGCATATGAATATACCTCTCAGCAGGCTTTACGGAGTGGCAACGTTCTATGCCCAGTTTAAAATGAAACCAAGGGGAAAGTACATAATAAGGGTATGCAAGGGTACAGCCTGTCATATTCAGGGCAGCCCCAAAATTTCTGACCGAATTGAAGAAACCCTGGGAATACCTAGTGGCGAAACAACTGAAGATTTACGCTTCACCCTGGAAGAGGTTGCCTGTATCGGGGCTTGTGCTCTTGCTCCTGTTATTATGGTCAATGATGATCCGCATGGGCGGCTCACTCCCGATAAGGTCAAGGATATATTAGATAGTTATAAATAATTGCCGGAGGAGTGAATTGCGTGGAAAAATTTATCGATCACTGTTGCGAAAAGTGTACCCATACCAGGGAGAATCCCTGTAAAGATTTTGTTCGCTGCTGTGTTGAGGGGCCGATATGCCATGAAGATCCTGCTTGTGCTGCAAAACGGAAAGCAATAATCGACCGGGTAGCGATCAACGAACAATTTGTAATTATCTAACTGTCACTGGTTAAACTCTTAATGGTGGTGGCACTGAGGAGGGTTTTGTAATTTGTATGATAAACATTTGATGATTTGTGGGGCGACAGGCTGTCTTTCTTCCGGTTCACAATCGGTTGAAGATGCTTTAATTGAAGAGCTGGAGAAGCGCGGAATCCGGGATAAATACCGGATAGTGATGGGAGGGTGCCCCGGGTTTTGTGAAGTGGGGCCGATTATTGTAGTATATCCCGATGAAGTTTTTTATTGCCGCCTCAAGCCTAAAAATATGGCCGAAATTGTTGAAAAGCACCTGGTAGGCGGCGAGATTGTTGAGCACCTGCTCTATAAGGGGCCTGATGTAGATGCTCCGTCCCGTTTTATTGATACTATCCCCTTTTATGCCAAGCAAAAATTTAATGTTCTGCGTAACAGCGGGATCATTGATCCCGAGAGTATCGACGAATATATTATGCGGGGAGGATACAGGGCTTTAACGCGGGCACTGCAGACAGAACCTGCTGCTATTTGCGAAGAGGTGAAAAAAGCAGGTTTGCGCGGACGAGGAGGAGCCGGTTTTTCGACCGGACTGAAATGGGAGTTTACATTAAACGCCTCCGGTTCAAAAAAATATGTTGTATGTAATGCAGATGAAGGCGATCCGGGAGCTTTTATGGATCGTTCAATCCTTGAGGGTGATCCTCATGCTATTCTTGAAGGTATGTTGGTCTGCGGCCGCGCTATAGGCGCCAGTGAAGGATATGTATACTGCCGTGCCGAGTACCCTCTGGCAATAAAAAGATTGAAGATTGCGATCAGGCAGGCTGAAGAATACGGACTGCTGGGTGAGTGTATCCTGGGTTCAGACTTTAACTTTAAAATTAATATCAAAGAAGGGGCAGGAGCCTTTGTATGTGGTGAAGAAACTGCCCTGCTTGCCTCTATTGAGGGGCGTCGTGGTATGCCCCGACCCCGTCCTCCGTTCCCTGCTCAGTCAGGGCTTTTTGGTAAACCGACAACTATCAATAACGTGGAAACCCTAGCCAATATACCCCTCATTCTCAGGGAAGGTGGAGCTAAAGAGTTTGCCTCTGTCGGAACCGAGGGCAGCAAGGGAACAAAGGTATTTGCCCTGGCCGGGAAAATCCGCAATACCGGCCTGTGTGAAGTGCCAATGGGTATAACTATAAGGGAAATCATTTATGACGTGGGCGGTGGAATCAAGGGAGGCAGGGATTTTAAAGCAGTTCAGGCAGGGGGGCCCTCAGGGGGATGTATTCCTGCTGAGCAGCTTGACCTGCCTATTGATTATGATTCTTTAAACCAGGCCGGGGCAATCATGGGTTCCGGGGGACTGGTGGTAATGGATGATCGGACCTGCATGGTAGACCTGGCTCGTTATTTCCTCTCTTTTACTCAGAAAGAGTCATGCGGTAAGTGCACTCCCTGTCGAGAAGGAACGAAGCGAATGCTGGAAATCCTGAACCGGATCACCGAAGGGGAAGGAAAACCGGAAGACCTGCAAACCCTTGACAGGCTTGCTTACAGCATTAAAGATAGTGCACTCTGCGGTCTAGGTCAAACCTGTCCCAACCCGGTTTTAAGCACTATCCGATATTTTCGTCATGAATATGAAGAACATATCAATGATAAGTTTTGCCGGGCAGGGATATGCAAACCGCTCTTTAACTACTGGATAGACCCGAAAAAATGTACAGGCTGCACGGTATGCGCCAAGGTATGTCCGGTTAATGCCATCAGCGGCGAAAAGAAGGGACCGCACGAAATAGATCTTGACCTGTGCACTAACTGCGGCAGCTGTATTGAGAAATGCCGGTTCGATAGCATATTTATTACTCCGGTAAGGAGGGAAGCAGATGTCAACCATTAAACTGACCATTGACGAAACAGAATTGGAAGTAGAACCAGGTACTACTATACTGGAAGCAGCAAGAATAGCGGGTGCAGATATCCCTACTTTTTGCTATGATCCCCAACTTCCCCCCAACGGCGCCTGCCGGATATGCGTGGTTGAAGTGGAGAAAGCTAAGGCCCTGGTTGCTTCCTGTGTTACTCCTGTTGCTCCCGGGATGATTGTTCATACAGAATCGGAGCGTGTAGTCAGGGCCAGGCAGGATATATTAAAGCTTATGGTGGCCAACCACCCCCTGGTTTGTATTACCTGTGAAAAAACCGGTGAGTGCAAGCTACAGGACTACTGTTACCGGTATGGGATTACCGACAGTGAATACTTGGGTGAAGTAAAAGAACTTTCACTTGATGACAGCAATCAGTTCTTTATCAGGGATATGAATAAGTGTATTTTATGCGGTATCTGTGTCGGTAAATGCCAGGAGGTTGTCGGAGCGGGAGCAATCGATTTTACTGAGCGCGGATTTGCCAGTAATGTAGGTCCTGCCTATGAAGATAAAATTGAAGACTCTACCTGTGTTTTTTGCGGACTCTGTATCGATAGTTGCCCTGTAGGAGCCCTCACTCCAAAATCCGGTATTGGGAAAGGCCGACCTTGGGAACTGGAAAAAACCAAGGCTATCTGCCCATACTGCAGCGTTGGTTGCGGTATTTACCTGCATACCCACGGAAATCAAATAACAGGGGTAACCCCCGACAAGGAAAGCCCGGTTAACAGGGGACAACTTTGCGCCAGTGGTAAATTCGGGTGGGATTACCAGCAGAGTGCTGAGCGGATAACGGCGCCCCTTGTTAAATCGGAGGGGGTTTTTATTGAGGTAACCTGGGAAGAAGCTCTTGGCTTTATCGTTGACAACCTGGACAGGGTCAGAAAGCGCTATGGTGATGCATCTGTGATGGGGCTCTGTTCACCCAAAGTGACCAACGAAGAAAGCTACCTGTTTCAAAAGCTGATCCGCAGCATGGGCACAAACAATATTGATAGCCATACCCGTTATTCTCATGTCTCGGCAATAAAAGCTCTGAGACAATCTCTGGGCAGCACGGCTATGACCAACAGTATTGAAGAACTGGTTGGGGCAAAGGCCTTGCTGGTGATAGAAGCCGTCCCACTTCGGACTCATCCGGTGATCGGTTACCGGATCAGGGAAGCGGTAAGGTGCGGAGCTAAATTGATATCGGCCAATGAAAAACAGGCAGGCTTTAGAGATATTGCTCATCAGGTAATGGATCTTAAACCCGGTGGAGCAGTTGTTCTGGCTCATGCCATGGCCAACGTTATAATCTCTGAAGAGCTATATGACCACAAGTATGTATCGAAACGAACAGAAGGCTTTGAAAACTTTAAAAAGGGGATTGCGTCTATAACCCCTGAGCTGGCTGCCGGGATTACAGGCGTTACCGCTGTTGAAATCAGAGAGGCTGCCAGAATTTATGCCGGAGCCGAATCGGCAGCTATAATATCAAGCGCAATGTTAAATGATCATGAGCACGGAGAAGAGCTGGTCCTGGCCCTGGTTAACCTGGCCCTTCTGACCGGAAATATTGGTAAAAAGTCTTCCGGTCTTTACCTGCCTTTTGGCGAGAATAACCTGCAGGGTTGTGGCGATATGGGAATAATGCCCACGGTATTAACCGGTTATCAGTCAGTAACAGAAAAAGCAGTCCGGGAAAAATTTTCCCATTCCTGGCAGATTCCGATCAGCAAGGAGCCCGGTCTGTCTGTCGATTGTGTTTTTGTTCCTCAGGATAACCCGGCTGTTAAAGCGATGCTTATACTTGGTGAAAACCCGGCAGCCTGTGGAGAGGGTAGTGCCGATGCAATTAATGTTTTGAAGAAACTTGACTTTTTACTTGTCCAGGAAATGTTTATGACTGAAACTGCAGCCCTTGCCGATGTTGTATTGCCGGCGGCCGCGTTTGCTGAAAAAATGGGAACCTACACCAATACGGAGCGCAGAGTTCAATTGAATATGCCTGCAGTGGATTCGCCGGGGGATGTATACCCTGATTGGCAGGTGATAGCTGAATTGGCCGGCTGGCTCGGGTTTGAATGGGAATATGAAAGTCCCGAAGATATATTCGACGAGATAATTGCTTTAACGCCACAATACGCCGGAATTAATTACAGCCGTTTATTAGAACAGGGTTTGCAATGGCCCTGTAAAACAGAGGAGCACCCGGGAACAGAATTTATCTACGAAGGCAGGTTTCGTCGCGGCCTTGGGCTTCTGACCACGCCGGATAGCAACATTGCCCTCAGGGTAGACGGTAATTTAAATGGAAAACAGCAATCTTCGGTTCCGCATGTCTGCGGATGTGCCGGTAATGAGATGAAAAGACATTCAATAATTGCCAATCTCGAATAAGCAAATGGAGGGGACCGTTAATGAGCAGTAAAATATTTCCTGACGAATTTGTCTGGGGTGCTGCTACAGCTTCTTACCAGATTGAAGGTTCCCCAGATGCTGACGGGAAAGGAAAATCTATTTGGGATCAATTTGCACACACTGAGGGCAGGATTTGGAACAATGATACCGGGGATGTTGCCTGCGATCATTACCTTCGCTTTAAAGACGATGTAAAAATGATGGCTGACCTTGGTTTGAACAGTTACCGTTTTTCCATATCCTGGCCCAGGATATTTCCTGCCGGTGGAGGTACGCCCAACACCAGGGGGCTTGATTTTTATCGCAAACTGGTGGATGAACTCCACAAATTTAGTATACAACCTGCCGCTACCCTTTATCACTGGGATCTCCCCCAGGCTCTTCAGGATAAAGGCGGTTGGGAAAATCGGGATACTGCTCGCTATTTTGCTGAATATGCCGCATATCTTTTTGAAAGCCTCGATCTTCCTGTCAGCATGTGGATAACTCTCAATGAACCCTGGGTGGTTGCTGTTCTTGGAAATGCATTTGGCGTTCATGCTCCCGGGCAGACTGATTTTAATCAAGCCTTGCAGGTATCGCATAACCTTTTGATAGCTCACGGGCTTGCCGTAAATGCTTTTCGCCAGGTAAAAAGGGTTGATGAAAAGATTGGTATTACCCTGAACCTGGCTCCCGTGCAGCCTTTAACTGATAGCGAAGAAGACATGAAAGCTGCGCACCGGTCGGATGGTTTTATAAACAGGTGGTTCCTGGACCCGATTTTTAAGGGTTCCTACCCGGAAGATATGGTTGAGATCTTCTCCAGGAGCTTTAAGGTGCCACTTTTCAGTGAAGAGGACTCTATCATGGTGAGTGAACCGCTCGATTTCCTGGGCATTAATAACTATACCCGCGTGCTGGTGGAATCTACAGGTGATGATAATGCTTTCATGGGCAGCCCGGTAAACCCGCCTGATGCCGATTATACGGAAATGGGTTGGGAGGTATACCCGGAAGGGCTTTATGAACTGTTGGTCCGTGTGCACCGTGATTATGGGCCACTGCCCCTTTATATAACCGAAAATGGCGCTGCATTTGATGACCAACTTCTGGCGGATGGGTCGGTTAATGACGATAAGCGGGTAGCCTACCTCAGAGGCTATATCGAGCAGTGCTGGAAAGCAGTTCAGGAAGGGGTGCCATTGAAGGGTTATTATCTATGGACCCTGATGGATAATTTTGAGTGGGCTTTTGGTTACAGTAAACGTTTTGGTATAGTATATATCGATTTTGAAACACAGAAACGTTATCCGAAGAAAAGCGCAGACTGGTACAAACAGGTAATCAGCCGCAATGGCCTTGAGTAATTAAAGCGTGGCGGTTATATGCCGGAAAGTCCTTTTTCCCAGGGGCGGCCGGCATAATCTATTAGTATAATGCGCTGTGGAGTTGAAATGATAATTGATTGATATTAATAAATCTGTTTTAAAAAAAATAAGAACCCTGCGTGATAACAAATGGGCGGATAAGGAAGATCCGGTTGTAGTGGAAACTCCGGTCACCTTGTTCCTTAACGGTAAGGAGCTAGTTACCCTGCTCTGTACTCCGGAAAAAATAGATCGTCTTGCCCTTGGTTTTCTGCGCTCTGAAGGTTTTATCGATACTGTTGATGATCTTTCTTCAATCAGGGTAAACGAGGGTAGGCTGGTTGAAATAGAGCTTAATAAAGATACTGGGGCGATAGAAAAGCTTTATGGTAAAAGGACTATCACCTCTGGTTGTGGGAAAGGAACAATATTTTTTAATGTTCTTGATTCCATGCAGAGCAAACCCCTGGATGGTAAACTGCAGGTTGAAGCAGATACAATAATCAGTCTCAGTAAAAAAGTGCAGCATATTTCAGACTTGTTTAAAATAACCGGGGGAGTGCACAGTGCAGCCCTGGCCGATAAAAATGAAATCCTTTTCTTTTTTGAAGATATCGGCAGGCATAATGCTGTTGACAAACTAGTCGGCGAATGCCTTCTGGGCAGAATTCCAATGGAGGGAAAGTTTTTCATTCTTAGCGGACGTATAACTTCCGAAATATTACTCAAGGCAGCCAGGCTAAAAACAGAATTGATAGTATCAAGGGCAGCGCCTACCACCCTCAGTATTGAACTGGCTGACAAATTAAATATTACTCTTATCGGTTTTGCCAGGGGGCAGCGAATGAATATTTATACTAATGAATGGCGGGTTTTAAAGGGGCACGTTTAATTATCTACTGAAAATGGAGCGCATTTTATCCCTGTCATTTAAAACGGTTTCATCAATATGAAGTTTTCGTGCATAGACATTAACCTGGTCCAGGAAAAATCCGGTTTGATGTTCCACCTGTTCTTTAACCGTGTTTTGAATTTCCTTGAGAAGACTGTCTATCGGTTTCTGTGAAATGCTGAAAATATCAATGGAAAGGTCGATATTTATACAGACCCTGCCGTTGCCATTTTCTACCTCGGTATGCATTATCTTTTTTACCCCGGGGATATTCCGGGCCAGGTATTCAACCAGGTCGTGTATAACATGCTCGCTAATGTAAAAGCTGCCTAGGGTGCTGAAGACAGGACGAACCACCGAGCGTTCAAGAGCGGTTTCTGATTTATGGGCTGCAGGCAGGGCAAAGAAAGTGCGCAGGGGGTTGATCAGGTAACCCGGAAAATCTTTTTTTATGGCAAAAGTGGGCAAAGGAATAACGTGGCGGTTTGTCTTTGCTCTCACAGTTAGCGCAGTTTCAATTGATTCAGGGCTGGAAACTTCTTCGATGGTAAAATAATAGGTCGGTAAATCAAGCCCCAGGTTGAGGGCAATCATATCGACCATTCGCCTGGATGTGCCGATGATAAGCAGTTTGCCGGGTGATATTTCGGCAAGTTTACTCTTAACCTGTCTGGCATGTTTTTCATCTTTAAAAAGGGCTCTTTTTATTGCCCCGTAACGGGTGTTTTCCCTTTTGGCAGAGCGTCCCGCCAACGACTGGTTGCCCTTTATTAAGAGACCGTCATCAATTATATATTCAATATTATACTGCCTGGCCAGGATGGGAGCCTGGTGACTTTTACCCGTGCCACTATGGCCAATTAAGGCAAATATATCCATAAGATCACTACCACTTCCTCTCAATTATGCTTGCCGAAGAGGGGCAAACTGTTTTATTATTATATCACACCTGTAATAGAACTGAATCAGGAGCAAATCATGATCATTATTATCAATCGTCCCCAAAAGTTAAATGGCGAACTTACCGTGCCCGGTGATAAATCTATAACCCACCGTGCCCTGATTATCGGTTCGCTGGCTCACGGTATTACTGAAATAGAAGGCTTTCTTGATGCAGACGATTGCCGTTCAACCATTAACTGCCTGAGAGCTCTCGGGGTAAAAATTACTGAAAGCCCCGGGTTACTGCTTGTCGAAGGCCGTGATATGAACCTGGAAAAGCCTGCTGTCACTCTCGATGCCGGCAATTCCGGCACTACCGCCAGGCTGCTCCTTGGAGTTCTGGCCGGGCAACCATTTGAAACGGTGATTACAGGCGATGATTCACTGCGAAAACGGCCGATGAATAGAGTAATAAAGCCTCTTTCCCTGATGGGTGCATCTATCAGGGGGACAGACGGGTTGCTTCCCCTTACTGTTAGTGAGGGCAGGATCCGGGGGATCAACTATTCTTCGCCGCGGGCCAGCGCCCAGGTTAAGTCGGCAGTATTGCTGGCTGCCCTTTTTAACGCAGAAGAGACAAAGTTTATTGAGCCTTACCTCAGCCGTGACCATACAGAATTGATGCTTGCAGAATTCGGAGCCTGCATCAGCAATAAAGAAAGCACTGTGCTGCTTCGTGGAGGTAAACGGTTGGAAGGCTGCCGGATTAAGGTTCCCGGAGACATCTCGACAGCTGCTTTCTTTATGGTTGCTGCGGCAATTATTCCCGGGGCGGAGGTTTACCTGAAAGATGTGGGTATTAATCCGACCAGGAGTGGAATTATTGACGTTTTATTGGAAATGGGTGCTGACCTGGAGATAAGGGACAAAAGATTATGGGGCAGGGAACCGGTTGCCGACATCTTTGTCAGGGGCGGTCCTGCTTTAAAAGGAACTATAATCGATGGAGAAACAATTCCGAAGCTAATTGATGAAATACCGGTAATAGCTGTCGCTGCATCGGTTGCAGACGGTATTACAACAATTAAAAATGCCGGGGAACTGCGGGTTAAAGAAACTGATCGTCTGGCAGCTATTGAACAGGAATTAACCAGGCTCGGTGCAGTTATTTCATCCGGAGGGGACGACCTTTCGATACAGGGAAACACCCGTTTCATGGGTGCAAAGGTGCACAGCTACGGCGATCACCGCATGGCCATGGCTCTGGCAGTTGCCGGCCTTGCTGCCGAAGGTGATACTGTTATTAATGGAGCAGAAGCGGTTTCTATTTCTTATCCGCATTTTATGCAGGATTTGAGGAAATTAATAGCGGACTAATCTTACTACCGGCAAATTGACGTTAACTATCAGCCATGTTAATATATGCATGATCTTTCCACCTGTTTCCGCCTTATAATAATACTTCTATAGAACTGGAGAAAACCGATGGTTTTACCGATTACTACATATCAAAAATATAGGGAAAGCGGCACAGATAATTCATTTAATCAATACAGGGATGAACTGGAGCAGGTCAGGGCAATAATAAAGGAAGTGCAGAATAAAGGAGATAGAGCTCTTCTTGATTATACAGAAAAATATGACCGCGCAGTTTTGGAAAACCTTACTGTCGATCAGGCAGAAATGGAATTGGCCCTGAAAAATATTGAGCCGGAATTACTTGAAGTGATCAGGAGTGCCATGCATAATATCAGGCGCTATCATGAACACCAGATCAGAAGTGGCTGGTGGAGCACAGAAGAAGGTTCTATAGTCGGTCAGCGTATAATGCCTCTTCAGTCTGTCGGGGCATATATTCCCGGTGGAACGGCGGCATATCCTTCTTCAGTTTTAATGACTGTTATACCGGCTATTGTTGCAGGGGTGAAAGACATATACGTCTGCACTCCACCGGACAGCACTGGCCGGGTTAATCCGGTAACGCTTGCCGCTTCCTCCCTGGCAGGAGCGAAAGCAGTATATAAAATAGGCGGTGCCCAGGCTGTCGCAGCGCTTGCTTATGGAACTGAAACTGTGAGGGCGGTGCAGAAAATTGTTGGTCCTGGCAACATATATGTTACCCTGGCAAAAAAAGAAGTCTACGGGCATGTCGGCATTGATATGCTGGCCGGGCCGAGTGAAATAGTTATCGTAGCTGATGATCAGGCTAACCCTGCTTATATAGCAGCCGACCTGTTGTCGCAGGCAGAGCATGATCCTCTCTCCAGGTCAATACTGGTAACCTGTTCTGAAAGCCTGGCAGTGAGGGTGGATCAACATCTGGAGGAACAGTTGAAAGACCTTCCCCGCCGGAAGATTGCCCTGCAATCACTGTCTGAAAAAGGGGCGGCAATCCTGGTTTCTTCACTTGATCAGGCCTGGAACGTGGTTAATGATCTTGCCCCGGAGCATCTGGAGCTGCATCTCGAAGAAGCCTGGAGCTATCTTGAAAACATTAAGTGTGCAGGAGCAATTTTTATAGGACCATATGCGCCTGAACCGCTCGGTGATTACTGGGCCGGCTCTAATCATGTTCTGCCGACCGGCTCAGCTGCCAGGTATGCATCGCCCCTGTCCGTGGATGATTTCTATAAAAAAACCAGTGTGATATATTACAGCAGGGAAGCCATGGTTAAAGCAGCCGGGCCAATCGCTGATCTGGCCCGTTCCGAAGGCCTGGAAGCTCATGCCCGGGCTGCGCTGATAAGGAGGAAAAGAGATGAATCGTCAGGCAGGGATTGAACGTAATACCGCTGAAACGAGGATAACACTTGAACTGGGTATCGATGGTGACGGAAAGGCGGAACTGAAAACTGGGTTGCCATTTTTTGAACATATGCTCACACTCTGGGCCCGCCACGGGTTTTTCTCCCTTACCATTGATTCGGAAGGAGATATAGAGGTAGATCCACATCACCTGGTTGAGGATATTGGTATTTGCCTCGGGAGGGCTTTTAAAGATGCCCTGGGGAATAAGGAAGGAATTAGAAGGTATGGTTTCAGTGTGGTCCCCATGGATGAGGCTCTGGTTACAGCAGTAGTCGATTTGTCAGGACGCCCCTGGCTGCATTATGATTTTGAGCTTTCTCCCGGACCGGTAGGGTCTATGGATGGCGAACTGTTTAATGAGTTCTGGCAAGCTTTTGTCAATGAATGTGGGCTCAACCTTCACCTGACAATGAATCACGGAAAGAATAAACATCATATAATAGAAGCTTCTTTCAAGGCTGCTGCCAGGGCACTTAATGAGGCTTCATCAATAATGGATGGTTATAAGGGAGTACTTTCAACCAAGGGAAAACTGGAATGAGGTGAATTGTTTGCTGGTCATACCTGCAATTGATATGCGGCGGGGACGATGTGTGCGTTTATACCAGGGAGATCCGGGCAGGGAAACTGTGTATGGAGAAAATCCTGTTGAAGTTGCCCGGCAGTGGGAACAGCTCGGCGCAAAAATGCTGCACTTGGTCGATCTGGATGGCGCTTTTACCGGATTGACCCAAAATGCCAGGATTATTTCGGCAATTGGTGAAGAGGTTCAGATTCCCCTGCAGCTTGGCGGAGGAATGAGAACAAAAGAAAATGTTGAAAAAGCTTTTTCTGCAGGAATATGCAGGATTATTCTCGGCACCCTGGCGGTCGAAAGTCCTGATCTTGCCCGGGAAATGGTGAAAGAATACGGGGCTGGAATATTGATCGGAATTGATGCCCGTGATGGAAACGTTGCAGTTAAAGGTTGGACTGAATCATCGTCTCTGGATGTGAATGATTTTGCTGTGCAGGTTGAACAATGGGGCGTGAAGGAAATAGTTTATACTGATATCAGCAGGGATGGAACCCTCTCCGGACCAAATCTGAAGGGACTGGAGTCTTTATTGAATAGAACAAAGTTGCAGGTAATCATGTCTGGGGGTATATCTTCTCTGGATGATCTGATTGCACTCAAACCCTATAAAGATCGGGTCAGGGGAGTTATCGTCGGCAAAGCTCTTTATAGCAATCAATTTAGCCTGAGCGATGCGATGTCGGCAATTAATTAAAACAGGGCTGGAGGAATAAGAATGACAGATATTACCGGAAACGAACAATTGAAACCGCTGAAACCGGGAGAGCTAAAATATGACCAAAAAGGATTGATTCCGGCAGTAATCCAGGATGATAGAACAGACTCGGTTTTGATGGTCGGCTATATGAATGAAGAAGCTTTAAAACGAACTATAACTGAAGAAAGAGTTTGTTTTTGGAGCCGCAGCAGGCAGGAATACTGGGTTAAAGGAGAAACATCGGGCAATATATTTACTTTAAAATCAATCAACGCCGATTGTGACCTTGATACCCTGCTGTTAAGAGTTATCCCGGAGGGTCCCGGTGTTGCCTGTCATACCGGGCGTTACTCCTGCTTTTTTAACTCCCTGGAAGGGGCGGACAGCAGGGAGCCCCGGCGATGATCGATTATCATTTGCATACATCCCGCTGCTGCCATGCTACAGGAACTATGGAAGATTACCTTGAAAACGCAGTGAATAATGGTTTACAGGAAGTTGGTTTTGCCGATCACTTTCCGCTTGGGCTGCTTGGTATTACTCCTCGGGCGAAAGTTACTATGGAGCCCGAAGAATTGGATCAGTATGTCAGAGATGTAGAAGTTTTTAAAAAAAACAATACCGGGCTGAAGGTTAAGCTCGGAATTGAAGTGGACTATATCCCCGGAACAGAAAAAAAGCTGGAGCCGCTGTTAAAGCAATATCCTTTTGATTATGTGATTGGATCGATTCATTTCATGGATGAATGGGATTTTACCCATCCGGTATATGCTGATACTTATAAACACAGAAATATAGACGAGCTTTACCGAAATTATTTTAAACTGGTCAGGGAAGTCTGTCTCAGCGGACTATTTGATATATTTGGCCATATCGATGTTATAAAAAAATTCAATTATCGTCCGGAGGAAGGTCTTCAATTACTCTGGGACGAAACAACTTCTCTCTTAAAAACCACAGGTATGGCAATTGAAGTAAATACTGCGGGACGTGATGCCCCCGTTGGTGAATTTTATCCCGATTACCCATTTTTAGAAAGGTGTTTTCGCTCCGGAGTACCGGTCACCCTGGGTTCCGATGCTCACAGTCCGGAGCAGGTCGGGCGCTACTTTCCGGAAGCTATAGAGCTTTTGAAAAAAGCAGGTTATCGGGAATTAACTTTATTTGAAAGCCGCAAAAAAAATACAATCAGGCTGGTTTAGTAACCAGGAAAGGCGATAATATTTTGGGGAGGGCGGATATGCCTGATTACCGATATACAAAAATCAATACGCCGCGGGGCGTTTTTTTAGTAAAATTCAGCCCTGCCGGGATTTATGAAATTAATTTTCCCGGCTTGCGGCACGAGCCCGATATAACCTGCTCAGAGCTGCCCTGGCCCAAACTTGATCACGATCTTAACCTTTACTTTCAAGGCACCTGGGTTGCTTTTGAAGGTTACCCCCTAGACCTGTCCGGTTACCCGACCTTTGTAACAGCAGTTCTTATGGAGGTGAGCAAGGTGCCTTATGGGCATGTGATCACTTACCGCCAGGCGGCTGAACTGGCCGGTTCGCCGTTAGCCTGGAGGGCTGCCGGGCAGGCCCTGAAATCTAACCGCCATCCCCTGGTTATTCCCTGTCACAGGGTAATCAGCAGCAGTGGAAAAACAGGTGGTTTTAGCGGACCCCGTGGTTGGAAAGAAATGCTGCTACAGCTTGAAGGTGTTGATATGAAGGGTTAACCAGCCAACTCTGATCAATAAAATATGATTATCAATAGTTATTTATTAACGAAAATCAGACTACCGGGGAGTTGATCGAAATGCGTTACCTGTCTGCCGGAGAATCACACGGCCCCTGCCTGACTGCCATTGTAGAAGGGTTACCGGCTGGTTTAACTCTGTATTCTGAGGATATAAATCACCAGCTGTGGCGGCGACAGCAGGGGTATGGGCGCGGCGCCAGGATGAAGATTGAGAAAGACAGGGTCGAGATACTTTCCGGGCTGCGGTTCAACAAAACCCTGGGCACGCCGCTGACCTTGCAAATAAAAAATTGTGATTGGGATAACTGGCAGGACATTATGGCTCCCGAAGGAAGTGTGCCTTCTTCACTGGAAACTTTGAGCCGACCACGGCCCGGGCACGCCGATCTGGCCGGTGGCCTCAAATATAACCATGAAGATCTGAGAAATGTTTTGGAAAGAACCAGTGCCCGTGAAACGGCTATCCGTGTTGCAGTGGGAACTGTAGGACGGTTGTTTCTGGAAAAATTTAGGATTCAGGTTTTCAGCCATGTTATCCGTGTAGGGAATACATATTCAGCCCTGGATATAAACAATCTTCCTGAAAAATACCGCACGGTTGAAGAATCACCTGTCCGCTGTCTGGATAAAGGGCTTGAAAAAGCAATGATTGAGGAGATTGACAGGGCAGCGCAGGAAGGAGATAGTCTCGGAGGAGTGATCGAGCTGCTGGTTACCGGTTTGCCGCCCGGCCTGGGCAGCTACAGTCATCCCGATCGCCGTATAGATGCCCTCCTGGCCGGAGCGCTGATGGGAATACAGGCAATTAAAGCTGTAGAGATCGGCGCCGGTCTTTCTGCTGCCTCCATCCGGGGGTCGGAACTGCACGATCCTATTGTTAAAGATACTGATGGGCGGGTCACCAGATCTTCAAACAGGGCCGGAGGCATAGAGGGAGGGGTTACTAACGGGATGCCCCTGGTAATCAGGATAGCTATGAAACCAATACCCACCCTTTCAAAGCCGCTGGCCAGTGTTGATTGGCAGACCGGCCAAAATGTTCATGGAGCAACGGAGAGATCTGATGTTTGTGCTGTTCCGGCAGCGGCTGTTGTAGCGGAAGCTGTTACTGCCTGGGAATTGGCCTTTGTTTTCAGGGAAAAGTTTGGCGGAGACTTTATGGAAGAAATCGAGGCGGCTTATCAATATTATGTCGATAAAGTAGAAGCAAAGTTAAGAGGCAAGCAATAAACAGGGTTACTTCAATCAAATGAGTTAGCCTGTGAAGTGCTGGGAGGTGGGAGAGATGTCCGACGAGGAGATACATGTAAAATCTGGAGGAACTTCTTACACGGTTGCAATCAGGGAGAACCTGCTTGATAATTTTGGTGCGCTATTACGGCTTTATCTTCCCTCATCCGGAGCCCTTCTTGTCAGCGACAGCAATGTTTACTCTCTTTATGCTGAAAGAGTTCTCCGCTCACTGACCAATGAAGGTTGGCAGGTAACCACGGCAAGGATCAGGGCGGGTGAAAGATCAAAAACCATGGCCGGCGCAATGCGTCTTTATGATCGTGCTGTTGAGGCCGGGCTGGATCGCAGCTCTCCGGTTATTGCATTAGGCGGTGGTGTAGTTGGTGATCTGGCTGGATTTGTAGCAGCTACATATATGCGCGGTGTGCCGTTGATTATGCTGCCTACTTCTCTGCTGTCACAGGTAGACAGCTCGGTGGGTGGTAAGGTAGCAGTTAATCACCCCCGGGGGAAGAACCTTATCGGTTCATTTTATCCTCCCCGGCTGGTGGCAATTGATCCCCTGGTTCTTAAAACTTTACCCGATAGGCAGTTAAAAGCAGGGCTGGCGGAAGTGGTTAAGTATGGTATTATAATGAACGGTGAATTTTTTAGATGGCTTGAGAAAAACATTAACGGTTTACTTAACGGGAATCCGGAACAACTGGCTGAAGCTGTTGCTGTTTCTGTCCGGGCTAAAAGTGCAGTAGTTGAAGAGGATGAATATGAAAACGATTACCGTCGTATTTTAAATTACGGACATACAGTCGGTCATGCTCTGGAAGCAGCCACCTATTACAGGTATTACCTGCACGGTGAGGCTGTTCTTGCCGGAATGGCTGTTGCAGCCGGAATAGCCCTTGATCTGCGCCTGCTTGGTAAAGAATCCTATGGCAGGATTCTGCGGCTGCTTAAGATTATTGGTTTAAAAAACCCGCCGGCAGACTTGACCGCGACAGCTGTTATGGATAAACTAAGGCAGGATAAAAAAAGAAAGAGTAACGACCTGATCTTTATCTTGCCCTCTGACCTGGGATCGGTTGAAATACTGCCGGTAAATGATCCAGGGCTGATTAAAAGAAATCTGAAATTATATCTGGAAGGAAAGCAGGAGGAATAAAACTGGTGGAAATAATATCACTGTCGGACATACAGGATAATATACAGGTTAAAACGTTAATCCAGAAGGCCGATGATAATCTCGGCACTCTCGGTTATACAGAACATGGTTTTCGGCATTGCAGGCTTACCGGCAAAGCTGCCCGCAGGGTCCTCTCAGAACTGGGAAGCGACGCCAGAGAAGCAGAACTGGCCGGCATAGCCGGATACATGCATGATATAGGTAACGTTATGGGGCGGCGTGAGCATGACGTGGCCGGGGCAATAATGGCTTTGAAAATATTGCAGGAAATGGGTATGCCCCTTGAAGAGGCTGCCGATGTAGCAGCCGCAATCGGTAATCATGATGAGGAAGAAGGACGCGTGGTTAACAGAATTACTGCAGCCCTGATTCTGGCAGACAAATCTGATGTTCATCGCAGCAGGGTGCGTAATCAGGATATAAGCACTTTTGATATTCACGACAGGGTGAACTATGCCGTGGAGGAGTCTAAACTTAATATTGATCCGGAAAAAAGAGTGATCACGCTTTTTCTACGTATTGATACGAGCATCAGCCAGGTTATGGAATATTTTGAAATATTTTTATCACGTATGGTCATGTGCCGCAGGGCGGCTTCTTTTCTTGATGCCCGCTTTGCCTTGATTATAAATGAAGTTGACTTACTTTAAACCAGAATAGTATTGGTAGAAATGAATGGAGAGTGGTGTAATGATGAAACCGGCCTTGAAACCGGGTCGCCTGATGATCCTCCTGGTGGTCTGCATTTTAATCATAGCCTCGGGAAACTGGGCTTTTGGTAATGCTGCCGATAGGGAAAATGGAATTAAGCGCGGCCTTGACATCTCCGGAGGTCTCTATGTGCTCCTCGAAGCGGTGGAAACCGGCGACCAGGAACTTGACCAGGATGCAATTGAAAGGGCAATAACTGTTATCAGGATGAGGGTTGATGAACTGGGAGTAGCAGAGCCGATTATTGCCGCCCAGGGAGATGACCGCATTCGAATAGAACTGCCTGACATAGATGATGTTGAGCAGGCACGTGAAATAATCGGGCGCACGGCCATGCTAATGTTTGTCGGCCCTGACGGGGAAGAGATCCTGACCGGATCCAACCTGGTAAGGGCGCAGGCCGAAAGAGCTCCTGAAGTTACTCCCTTTCCCTTTATCAGTCTTGAATTTGACCAGGAAGGGGCCCGGTTATTTGCTGATGCCACGGCAAAGTATCTCAACCAGCCGATCGCCATTGTTCTTGATGACGAGATTATTTCCGCTCCCAATGTAAGGGCAGTGATTACCGATGGCAAAGCAATAATCGAAGGAAATTTCGAGTTCGAGGAAGCGGCAAACTTGGCTCTGATGCTGCGCAGTGGCGCCCTGCCCGTTGAGCTTCGTGAACTTGAATCACGAATGATTGGCCCGACTCTCGGCCAGAGAACTGAAGAAATTGCCGTATATGCTGCGGCTGCTGGTTTAATTCTTGTTCTACTCTACATGATTATTTTTTACCGGTTAGCAGGAGTAATCGCCGGGGTTGCCCTGGTGTTCTACCTGTCCCTGGTATTGTGAGCCTTAACATACCTGCCTACCACCCTGACCCTTCCCGGTATTGCCGGTTTGATCCTGTCGATCGGTATGGCTGTTGATGCCAATGTAATTATATTTGAAAGAATAAAGGATGAACTGCGTTCCGGAAGAACGCCTCGCAGCGCTATGGAAGGGGGCTTTCAACGTGCATTCAGGGCTATATTGGATGCCAATGTAACAACGCTGATCGTTACCGTAGTTCTCTTTTCCCTGGCCAGTGGTCCGGTTAGAGGTTTTGCTGTAACCCTGTTCATCGGAATTATCTGCAGCATGTTCACAGCAATTGTATTGACCCGCCTGTTGATGCGGCTTGCTTTCCAGGCTGGCCTGATTCGCAGCGGAGCTTATGTGGGGGTGAAAATATAATGATTAACTTTATCGGTAACCGCCGCAAAGCATATGTTCTTTCGGCCGTCCTTGTTATTGCAGGTCTGGTGTCACTCTCTATTTTCGGCCTGAACCTGGGGATTGACTTTACAGGAGGAACTGTTTTACACCTGAATCTTGGCGATGAATTCTCAATGGAAGAAATTGAAACTGTATTAGTGCCATTTGAAGAGTTGAGCGGTGCTTCGATCCAGGTTGTTCAGGGCCGGGATCTCAGTGGAGAAATGTCTGATGAAGGCCTGGTGATTAAAGCTCCCTACATAGAAGAAACCAGGCGTGACCAGTTAATGGATGCTTTCCGGGACAAGTGGCCCAATCTTGATTCAGATGACCTGAGAATCGAAAGTGTGGGCGCAGTGGTCGGCAGTGAATTGGCCGGGCAGGCCTTGTTATCGCTTGGTGTGGCCATTATCCTGATGGTTCTTTATATAACCTTCAGGTTTGAATTTAAATTTGCAGTGGCGACTATTGCTGCGCTGCTACACAATGTTGTTATAGTTATAGGAATATTTTCAATACTGCAGATGGAAATTAACGTACCTTTTGTTGCTGCTATTCTGACGGTTTTCGGCTATTCGGTTAACGATACAATTGTAATTTTTGACCGCATTCGTGAAAACATCAGACACAAGAGAAAAAGTGATTATGCCGCAGTGGTCAACGAAAGCATTAACCAGAACCTGATTCGTTCCATTAATACATCCCTGACTACTTTATTTGTAATGGTTGCCCTGCTCTTTGGTTTCCATTACTATATTGGCTCTGTCGATCTGATTGTGTTTATCGTTGCCTTAATTATGGGTGTTTTAATCGGAACCTATTCATCAATTTTTATTGCCAGCCCGCTTTGGCTTAACCTGCAGGAGGTAAAACTAAAGCGGTAAAAACGGTTATGCTGAGAAGGGGAGAGGTCAAGTGAGTTCTTTTTACCTTATTCTGGCATTGATTTTTAGTTTGCTGATTGCTATTGTGGCCCTGGCGAATAATGACACCGTTACGGTAAGTTATCTATTTGGCCGCCGTGAGGTGTCGCTGATCTTGCTCATACTGGGTTCGGCTTTTGCAGGCGCCCTGGTAATGGGGCTTTTCAGCCTTTTCCGTACCATTCGTACGGCATTAACATTCAGAGAAATGCGTCATCAGCATGATGATCTCCGTAAAAAGTTAAAAAGTGTGGAAGAGGAGAAGTTATTTCTTGAAGCTGAACTTAATAAATGCTCTTCCGTGCCGGAAGACCTGGAATCAGACGAAAAGGAAAGTGTTTTTAATCACACCGACCAGCAGGTAACAGAGCCGGAACCTGACAATACAGCTGACCAGGTAGACAGGATTAAAGAAGAGGTGGAAGATAACAATTCATGAGTTTATGTGGAAAAGAGTGGGTCTGGCCGGATGATAAAAAGGGCCTGACCCTGGAACTGGCTGGTGAACTTGATGTGCCACCGGCCCTGGCCCGGCTCCTGCTAAACCGTGGGATAAGTGATCCTGAACAAGCCCGGGCTTTTTTGTCACCTGATATCAATAATCTGTATGATCCGTGGTTGATGTTAAACATGGATCGGGTGGTAGAGCGCCTGCTGATAGCACTTGAGGCAGGAGAGAAAATCACGGTTTATGGTGATTACGATGCCGACGGAATTACGGCATCTGTTATAATGATCGAGTCACTGCGCAGGTGCGGTGGGCATATAGATTATTATCTGCCCAGTCGTTTCGATGAGGGGTATGGTTTACACTGTGAACCTCTGAAACAACTTAAAGAAAACGGAACAGACCTGGTAATAACAGTCGACTGTGGGACAAATGCAGTTGAAGAAGCGCTTTATGCCAGGGAACTGGGTCTCGACCTGCTTATTACCGATCACCATTTGCCGCTATCGGCAATGCCTGAAGGGCAAATTCTCTTAAACCCTCTACAGGGTGGTTGCTCTTATCCATATAAAGAATTATCCGGAGCCGGTATTGCCTTTAAGCTGGCTACTGCAATATACCTGAAGCTGGGATATGCTTTCCCTGAAGAGCTGCTGGATCTGGCTGCCCTGGGAACGGCTGCCGACGTGGTTTCAGTTCTTGATGAAAACAGGCTTATAATCTCTTCCGGCCTGGAAGTTTTACGAAAACTGAGAAGGCCTGGCTTAAAAGCCTTGGCTGATTTATCCGGTCTCAGTGCAGATCGAATTTCATCTCATTCCCTCTCTTTTATTTTTGCACCTGCTATTAATGCTGCCGGCCGAATGGGAGAAGCGCTGCCCGCGGCAGAAATGCTACTGGAGAACGATCCGGACAAGGCGGCTCTCCTGGCAGAAAAACTTTTCCAGGTTAATCAGGAGCGACGGGCTACCGAGCGCAAAATCCTGGAAGAAGCAGAAAAAGCAGCTCTTGAGCAGTTGGCAAAGCCCGAACAGGGCATAATTACCCTGGCTGCTGAAAGCTGGCATCACGGGGTTATTGGCATTGTCGCTTCCCGGCTGGTTGAAAAGTTTTATCGCCCCGTTGCTCTCATTGCCCTCGATGGTGATGTGGGGCGTGGTTCGGCTCGTAGCATTCCGGGCTTTGACATTACCGCCGCCCTGTCGTCATCTTCTGATTTATTGACCAGGTTTGGGGGACATGAGCAGGCTGCCGGCTTCACCATTCCTAAAGCTAATTGTGGTTTACTCCGGGATAGCCTGAATCGTTTTGCCCTTGCAAGCTTCAAAAAAGAAAAGTTGCTCCCGGCTCTTAACATTGAAGTTGAGCTGGAAGATGAGGAAATTAGCTTCGAACTGGCTGATTTTGTAAAGCAGCTTGAACCTTTCGGACAGGCAAATCCTTCACCCCTTTTTGCCAGCCGTGACTGGGAACTTTCTTCATGGAAACTGGTAGGTTCCGATGAAAAACACCTCAAGCTTAATTTAAAAAAAGGAAGAAGGACCATAGCGCCCATTTTCTTTTCAGCTGCTGCTCTTGAACCGAAGCTGGAGCCCGGGCGTTCGATCAACCTTGCTTTCAGATTAAAATCCGGTTTTTTTCGTGAAAACAAAACACTTAATGTTGAAACAAAAGATATCCAGTTCAGCGATGGAGATGAATATGGTGGTTTAAGCGTGGTTGATAAACGCGGAACCACCGATCGTATTGGTTGCCTGCGGGAGCTTGTTAACAAACCTGGTAACAGCACAGCAGTATTCCTTTCCACCCTGTCAAGCCGGCGCCGTATTGAGGAAAAGTGCCGCCCCGGTAAGGAATGCCATTTGATCACCAGCGGCAGTCTAAATGGTAAGCAAAAAATTCCGGAGGCTGTTTCAAGAGTTATCCTCTATGAGCTGCCCCTGACGGAAGAATTAATTAAACCATTAATTAAAGCTGCCGGAAATGCAGGGAAGGCTACAATTTACCTTCTCTTTAACAAGCGGGATATTCTGGTTAACCGCAATATACTTGATTATACGCTGCCTACCAGCGACATTCTTAGGAAAGTGGTGGAATTGTTTCTCGAAGCAGAGAAAATGACATTTTCCGGGGAAGATTACCTGAAGATGGAGGAAGCAATTGGTTTTAAACCGGCTTTAACATTCTGGAGGCGGGTGGAGGCTGTAATTACTGAAACCGGTATACTAGCTTCTATTAAAAAAGATGTCGATTCCGATCAGCTTTTTCAAAACTGGTCTTCAATTCTTGCAAAATCAGCTACCTTTTCCGATATGGAAAAACGCCGCTCTGCCTGCAATGAATTCCAAAAGATGTTGCTTGAATCTTCACCTGCCGAGCTCTCGAAGTATTTCCGAAGCCTGGTTTGACAAACAGATAACTGCTTTAAACCGGGGGAGAGTTTTCCTGCTTTGTCTCCGGAAGCCTTTAATCAATGCTGCTATAGAATTTACTTCTGTTATTTAGTATTATATAATCCAGGCGTATTTAATTATTTCAGCAGTTTGTCTTTCGAACCTGGCCGACGTACAAATCCTATCAGAAGAAAATCGGGGCAGTGAAAAATGGTCGTCAAAGAAAAAAAATTGATCGATCTCAAGAACAGGATCAAAAAATATTATCCCAACCTTGAGGATTGGACCCTGGTGGAGAAGGCCTACCAGTTCTCGCTGAAGGCCCATTCCGGCCAGCTGCGTGAATCTGGTGAATCATATATTATTCATCCGCTAGGTGTTGTCCTGATCCTGGCCGAGCTTGAACTTGACCTGGTGACGATTATTGCCGGGTTGCTTCATGATGTTGTTGAAGACACTGAAATAACCCTTGATCAGATTAAAAGCGAGTTTGGAGACGAGGTTGCTTCCCTGGTGGATGGTGTAACCAAACTCAGCCGTCTTGATTTTACGTCCAAGGAAGAACAGCAGGCTGAAACTTTACGCAAGATGTTTATCGCCATGGCCCAGGATATTCGTGTGGTGTTGATAAAACTGGCCGACCGAACTCATAACCTTCGTACCCTGCGCTATTTGAATACTCATAAGCAGAAGGAGATTGCCCGGGAGACCCTGGAGATTTACGCTCCGCTGGCTCACCGCCTTGGAATTTATATGATCAAGTGGGAACTAGAAGACCTGGCTTTTCGCTACCTGCAGCCGAACGAGTATTTTCACCTGGTTGAAAAGCTGGCTAAAAAAAGGCGCGAAAGAGAGCATTTTATCAACAGAATCATTTGGATTTTACAGGATTATCTTTCAGAAGCATCAATCAAGGCTGAAATACAGGGAAGACCCAAGCACCTTTACAGCATTTATAATAAAATGAAAGCCCAGGGGAAAGATCTTAACGAAATATATGATCTTACTGCAGTTAGAATAATTGTTGATTCAGTTAAAGATTGTTATCACACCCTGGGGATAGTCCATACTATATGGAAACCGATTCCCGGACGTTTTAAAGATTTTATCGCCATGCCCAAGCCCAACATGTATCAATCGCTTCATACTACAGTTTTTGCTGCGGAAAATGAACTGGCCGAGATTCAAATCAGGACCTGGGATATGCACCGCACGGCTGAATATGGTATTGCTGCTCACTGGCGTTATAAAGAAAAAGTAAAAAGTTCCGATGAGCTGGATGAAAAGCTGATCTGGCTGCGTCAGCTGCTCGAGTGGCAGCACGATTACCGCGATGCCCGTGACTTTCTTAAGGATCTTAAAGGCGATCTGTTTACTGATGAGGTTTTTGTTTTTACACCCAAGGGCGATGTGATTGACCTGCCTGCAGGTTCGGTAACCCTTGACTTTGCCTATAAAATTCACACAGATATCGGACATCGCTGCACGGGAGCCCGCGTTAACGGCAGGCTTGTTCCCCTTGACTACAAATTAAAAACGGGTGACATGGTTGAAGTTGTAACATCCAAACAGGGCTCTCCAAGCCGTGACTGGCTCAAACTGGTTAAAACATCACATGCCAAGAGCAAAATCCGCTCATGGTTTAAAAAGGAGCGCCGTGAAGAAAACATCGAAAAAGGGCGCGAAATGATTGAAAAAGAGATCCGGCGGGTAACTGTCGAGCAGAGGATGAATATAAAAAATGATATGCTCGAGGAAGTCGGCCGCTCCTTCAATCTGATGTCGGTTGACGATTTGTACGCTGCAGTAGGTTACGGCGGGGTTTCTGTGCACCAGGTAATCAGCCGGTTAAAGGAAGAGTACAAAAGCAGGAAAAGCGATAAGGAAGAGGAAGAGGTCATTCCCGAGTTTAAGCCGGTAAAGCGCAGCAAGCAGGGCTCACCCGGGGTGGCGATAGAAGGCATGGACAACATCCTGATGCGGGTTGCCCGCTGTTGCAATCCCGTGCCCGGAGATGATATAGTCGGTTTTGTAACCAGGGGAAGGGGAGTAACAGTCCATCGCAGTGATTGTCCTAACCTTTCCCATTATAGTAAAGATAACGGTCGTTTCCTTAAAGCAATATGGGAAAATGAAACTAGCGCAGCGTATCCTGTTGAAATAGAAGTGACTGCCAACGACAGAAAAAACTTATTATCTGATGTTATGACGGCGATAAGTGAAAGTAAAATCGAAATAACTGCCATCTCGGCTAAAACAGATAAAAACAGGGTAGCCATAATTCATGTAACCATGATAGTCAGGGATCAGTTACACCTGGAGCAGATTATGACCAAGATACGTAAGCTCAAGGATGTTTATTCTGTCCAGAGATATGTCTACGGCTCAAATAGCTAATCGGGTAGAAACAGTTTTATTCTGGCCCGGTTTTTTTGACAGTTTTGGCGTTTGTAAAAAGTTTAGAAGGAGGAAATTATGCGGGCAGTTGTGCAACGCGTCCATAGGGCAGGCGTGGATGTCGAAGGAAAAACTGTAGGAAAAATTGGCCCGGGGTTGGCAGTATTCCTGGGTGTGGGACGCGAGGATGAGAAATCCGATGCTGATTACCTGGCAGCAAAAATATCCGGCCTGCGTATATTTGAAGATGAAGCTGGGTTGATGAATATTTCCGTGCAAGAAAAAGGTTTTTCAATTTTGGCCATATCACAGTTTACGCTTTACGGTGATTGCCGTAAGGGAAGACGTCCCGGTTTTTCGGCAGCAGCACCGCCTGAGCAGGCAGAGAAGTTATATGAATATTTTTGTGAATGCCTAAGTCAGGACGGTCTCAATGTAGCTACCGGGCAGTTTCAGGCAGAAATGCGAATTTTTGTTGACAATGATGGACCGGTTACAATATTACTTGATAGTAAGAGATTATTTTAAAGCATGATAGAGAGGAGCAACATGATGGATTATAAGGCCCCACGCGGAACAAGGGACATTCTTCCCGACGAATCAGATAAATGGCAATATTTGGAAACCAGGTACAGGGATTTTTGCAATCTATATGGATTTGGAGAAATACGTACCCCAATTTTTGAACAAACTGAACTGTTTGCCCGCAGTGTTGGCGAAGACAGTGATATAGTTTCAAAAGAAATGTACTCTTTTAAAGATCGTGGCGGTCGTGATCTTACCCTGAGGCCGGAACTGACTGCTGCTGTAGTCAGGGCTTACCTTGAACATAACCTTGGTGAAAAGCCACAACCTACCAAGCTTTATTACAGTGGGCCCATGTTTAGATATGATCGTCCCCAGGCCGGACGCTATCGTCAGTTTCATCAATTTGGCCTGGAAATTATCGGTGCTGAAAATGCAACAGCCGATGCCGAGATTATTTCATTTTGTTATCATTTTTTTAACAGTCTTAAACTGGAGAACCTTTCTATCGAGCTAAACAGCGTTGGCTGCCCGGTCTGCCGCCCGGCATACAGGGAAGCATTGCTGCCTTACCTGGGTAATATCCAGGAAGACTTATGTTCCGATTGCCGTAAACGCTACAAAACAAACCCGATGCGCGTCCTAGACTGCAAGGAAGAGGGTTGCCAGAAGCTTGTGGTTGGAGCGCCCAGGATAACAGAGCATCTCTGTGCAGATTGCAGCAAGCATTTTAACGACCTGCAGGCTTATCTGAAGAAGATGGATATCCCCTTCAATTTAAACAGCAGTCTGGTCAGGGGGTTAGACTACTATACCAGAACAGCATTTGAGATTACAGCTGGTGGTGAAGGCGCCCAGGCTTCAATTTGTGGTGGTGGTCGTTACGATCACCTGGCCGAATATATCGGGGGCCCATATACTCCTGCTGTCGGCGTTGCTTTCGGTAAAGAGCGGGTTATGCTGGCCATGGACTGGTCGAAAGCAGCCTTTGAAACAGGCGAGCCTGTTTTTATTGCAACTGCCGGTAAGGAACTTGAAGGTGAAGCCCTGCTTTTAGCCGGGCAGCTACGTGAAAAAGGCATTGCAGCTGAAGTAGATCTGCTTGGTAGAAGCCTGAAAGCGCAGATGAAATATGCCGGAAGGAAAAAATACAAAAAGGTTATTATAATTGGCGAAGAAGAAATAGCCGGCAACCTGGTTATCCTGCGTGATATGCAGGGAGGAGAACAAGTGGAAGTAAACCGTGATGCTTTATCAGTAATGCTGATAGCCGGTGATCAAAAAGAAAGTAATCATGTTGAAGATACAGCAAGAGAGTTGAAGCTGCCCGCGCCCGGAGCATATACAGATAAAACCCATTACTGTGGGGTAATTGACCCTTCTTTTGCAGGGCAGAGGGTGAAACTGGCCGGATGGGTCGGACGGCGCAGGGATCATGGTGGATTAATTTTTATTGATCTGAGGGATCGTACCGGTATCATGCAGCTTGTTTTCGATCAGCGTCTCGGGGTTGAACTTTTCCGGGAAGCAGAAGGATTGCGCAGTGAATTTGTAATTGCGGTTGAAGGTGAAGTTGTTAAGAGAACTGATGAAAACATCAACCCTTCATTGCCAACGGGTGAAGTAGAGTTATATGTTGATAAAATGAAAGTGTATAATAAATCCAAAACACCGCCGTTTTATATTGAAGATGATATTAATGTCGATGAAAATTTACGTTTACGCTATCGCTATCTCGACCTGCGCAGACCGGAAATGGCTAAACGAATACAGCTCCGTCACCGGGCGGTAAAGCTGATCAGGGATTACATGGACCGCTATGATTTTCTTGAAGTGGAAACTCCCATGCTTACCCGCAGCACACCCGAAGGAGCCAGGGATTTTCTAGTCCCCAGCCGTCTGCATGGGGGATCATTTTATGCTCTGCCGCAATCACCGCAGCTTTTCAAACAGCTTTTAATGGTTAGCGGTTTTGAGCGTTATTTTCAGATTGCCCGCTGCTTCCGTGATGAAGACCTTCGAGCCGATCGACAGCCTGAATTTACCCAGATTGATATTGAAACATCTTTCTTCGGCAGTGAAAACCTTTTTGCCCTGCTGGAAGGGATGATGGCCCTGCTCTGGAAAGAGCTGCTTGGTGTGGAAGTAAAAAGGCCATTCCTGCGAATGCCATATGAAGAGGCAATGAACCGCTTTGGCTCGGATAAGCCCGACCTGCGTTTTGGTATGGAACTGGTTGATATTAGCCCGGTGGCGGAAAAATGTGATTTTAAAGTTTTCCGGTCGGCAGTTGACGGGGGTGGCTCCGTTAAAGGTTTACGGGTTGAAAAAGGTGCAAAAATGAGCCGCAAAGAGCTGGATGACCTCACTGCTCTCTCCCGGCAGCTTGGGGCAAAAGGTTTGGCCTGGGCTTTTGTTGAAGAATCCGGATGGCGCTCTCCGATCAGTAAGTTTTTTGAAAAAGGTTTGATGGATGAAATAACTGTTTCACTGAAAGCGGAACCGGGAGATGTAATGCTTTTTGTGGCCGACACTTGGGAAACAACCTGCGAGGTGCTTGGCCATTTACGAAACAGGCTTGCACCGGCTAACCTTACTGATGAGCCTCATTTCCTCTGGGTTATTGACTTTCCGCTATTTGAATATGATCAGGAAGAAAAGCGTTACGATTCAAAACATCACCCTTTTACTTCGCCCAAAATTGAGGATATGTCAAGACTGAAAAGTGAGCCCCTGGCAGTGCGCGCCCAGGCTTATGACCTGGTTCTTAACGGGGTGGAAATTGGCGGGGGCAGCATTCGTATTCATGACAGGGAAGTGCAAAATACTATTTTTGAACTGCTCGGTTTGACAGAAGAACAGCGTAACGAAAAATTTGGCTTTTTACTAGAAGCCCTGTCTTACGGGGCTCCGCCCCATGGAGGACTGGCTTTGGGGCTGGACAGGATGATAGCTCTTATTAGCGGTGATGAATCTATCCGTCAGGTAATCCCTTTCCCGAAAACTGCTGCGGCAAGTTGCCTGATGACAGGTGCCCCGGAAAGTGTTGACCCGGAACAGCTTAATGAGTTGAAGATAGAACTTGTAGAGGAGGAAAAAGAGTAACATTAACTTTTTCTCGTTTAAATATTATAACGGCAGCCAATAAAAGGCTGCCGTTTCAATTGGTTTACTATAATATAATGATCTGCAGGGCTGGTTAGGTTGCTGCAGTAACCGGCGCTCACGGATCGCTCTGCGCGTCATTGCAGCGGCTCAGTTTCAACCCCT
>Ga0334895_1001071_pt1 | contig 30748 bp, 26 predicted proteins | sample GraSluR3_MG_7_FD_207229 | JGI IMG/M metagenome (GOLD analysis project Ga0334895, IMG submission 207229) | Sludge microbial communities from methane-producing bioreactor in Wageningen University, Netherlands - Granular Sludge_31_05-R3 | ecosystem: Engineered > Bioreactor > Anaerobic >... | reverse complement strand
TTTGTATAATGATTCCAAACAGCAGTAAGAACCCCAGTGGTAATATCAAAAAAACCTTTTGTGAAACGGGCATATCTCTTTGATTCCGAAACTACAAAATATAATTCTGTATTTACCGACACCCATGATTTACCAGCCTTACAATTGACTTTACTTATCTGACTTGAAGGATTATGGAAATTCATGATTTCTTCTATGTTGTCGATGAGCTGAATAACTTTTTTGGTTATCTTTCTGCCTTCTGAATCTGAAGTATTTACTTTTATATCAATAGTTGTTCCCATAGCCTGATACGAATGTGTGTATGTATATTCAGAATTATCTGCTGCTTTTTGCCAAAAATTCATAGAATTATTGGCATTAATAAGTTTATTATTTAACATATTTTTATCTTTTACCTTTATAATAAACTATGGAAAATATTTTTGAAATAAGTATAACATATACTTATATATCATAGATAAAAAATATTTTCGGCTACTTGTTTATTCAATAAATAAGATTTAAATGATTTATTTAGATTGTTCTCTTTAATTCCAGGGAATATTTTGACTTAATGTAAATATAACTTATAATAAAATAAGGTTGTAACTACATTTAATTATTATTTCAGCCCAAAGAAAGGTCATAAAAAGGTCTGATCTTTTAAATTCTGTAATTTGATAATATTAATGATTATTATCAGGGTGTCATAATATATTGCTTTCATATACTCTTTTTATTAAAATTAAATATTGAAATCTTTTGTTTTTCAATCTATAATTCCTAAATTGATTAAAATTGGCAATTTTCTTTCTTTTTGCATATAAAAGGAAAAAGTAAAAAAATATTATGGAAATTAAAAATAAAATAAATAAAAAACAGAATGGAAATTTAAATAAAGTTCTTTATAATATATCCAAGGCTGCTAATTCTGCTATAACCTTGCAGGAAATCTACAATATTATTTATAAAGAGTTGAATACTGTTATTGATGCAAACAATTTGCATATAGCTTTGCTTGATAAAGACAAAGTTTTTTTTGCCTATTTTATCGATGAGAAAGACACCCTTGATGAGCAAATTGACCAATTTGATGTTTCCGGCACACTGGCAAATTATAATATTAAATATGGAAAATCTCTTTTAGTTGATTATCAACAAATTGTTAAATTTTCTGATGAAGGTTTAATAAAAATCTCCAATATCGGAACCCTTACCAGAGAAACATCCTGGCTTGGGGTTCCACTAAAAATTGAAGATGATATAATTGGCTCAATGGCAGTGGTAAACTATAATATTCCGGGTGTCTATTCTAAAAAAGATATTCGCTTAATGGAATTCGTTTCAGAGCAAGTTGCAACAGCTATTGAAAGAAAAAGAAATGAGGAATCTTTACGACAGAGTCGCCTTGAATTTTCTCATCTGTTCCAGTATAGTCCCGAAGCACTGGTATATGTTGACCAGAGTGGTTATATCCTGGATATTAATTTTCGATTTTCAGAACTCTTTGGCTTTACCAAAGAGGAACTCCTGGGGAAAAATATTGATCAGGGATTCATCCATCCCGCAGAAATGCAGGAACATGCAAAAAAAATGACAAAAATGGCTGCCAATAAACCTATTAAATTTGAATCAATTCGAAAAAAGAAAGATGGCAATTTATTCCCGGCTTTGATTTCAGCCTCCCCTTTATGGTTTGATGAGAATACACGCAGAATAGTTTGTCTTTACCAGGATATAAGTAATCAGAAAAAGATTGAAGAAACAATACGCAATAATGAAGAAAAATTCGCCAGTCTTTTTAGAAGTAACCCTTTGGCAGCTGTTTATCATGATACCAAGGGTATTATATTAGACATTAATCCAAAATTTACAGAATTATTTGGTTATACCTTAAACGAGATTGAGGGTAAGAATATTGATGATATTAATTTCTATCCACATAATAAAATAGATGAAGGAAGCAGTTTAACAAAAAAAGCTCAATACTCAGGACTTATAAAATACGAAACCAACCGAAGAAAAAAAGATGGAACTATCATACCAGTTCATATCTCAACTTCCCAGGTGAAAATTAATGATGAATTACAGGGAATCATTGCCCTATATCAGGACATAACAGAACAAAAGCAAAACGAAAAGTTAAATCAAGTCCTTTATCATATTTCGCGGGCAGCGAATTCTCAAATTGGATTAACGGAACTCTACTCTATAATACATCGGGAATTAAACCATGTAATTGATGCAAAAAACTTTTATATTGCCTTGCTTGATACAAGATCTGAGCAACTGAATTTTGTCTATGCCTTTGACGAAAAAGAAACAAACTTTTCTTCAGAGTATTTAACGTACAAAAACACCTTGACTGGCTACCTGCTTAAAAAAGGTACTTCTCTGTTACTGAATTACCATGATATTTGTGATTTAATTTACAAAGGAGATGTAAAAAATCCTGGAGAGATGACTGAAGATATTTGCTGGCTAAGCGTCCCTCTAAAAATTAAAGATAAAATAATAGGATCAATGACAGTCCAAAATTATTATAACCCTGAATCTTATAAAGAAAAAGACATAAAACTAATGGAAATTGTTTCTGATCAGGTTGCTACAGCCATTATTCGTAAACAAGATGAAGAAAAAATAGCTTATATAAGTTTTCATGATAGCCTTACCGGCTTATACAATAGAGCGTATTTCGAGGAAGAGTTAAAAAGAATGAATAACACCCGTTATTACCCCCTCAGTGTAATTATGATTGATGTAAACGGATTAAAAGTTGTAAATGACACATTTGGTCACCAACAAGGTGATCAATTACTGAAAAACCTGGCTTATTTAATGAAAGATTCTTCCCGCCAGGGAGATATTTTGTCAAGGTTGGGGGGAGATGAATTTGCTGTTATTCTTCCTAATACCACTACCTCTGACACAGAACTATTCTGTAAAAGACTCGTCAATAATTGCAAGAAAAATAATTTTAGTCCGGCACATCTTAATCCAAATATATCTGTAGGTTTTGCTATACAGGATGGAAGTTTGTTAGATTTAGAAGAATTAGTTATTAAAGCAGATAAAGATATGTATCAAAATAAATTATTTAATGCTAAAAGTCATGAAAAACATCTTTTAAAGTCTTTCATCAAAATACTTTCTGAAAGAGATCATCATGGAGATAAAGATTTTGTTAATAACACTGAAGTAGTGGCAACTCTGATGGGTAAGAAAATTGGATTAAACAATTATGACCTGAACAGACTTCGTTTACTGGCATTAATGCATGATATCGGAAAAATAGGAGTTTCAAAACAGATATTATCAAAAACAGAAAAGCTTACTGGTGAAGAATGGCAAAAAATAAAGGGACATTGTCAAATTGGTTATCATATCACAAAAAGCATTCCTGAATTTTCCTCAATTTGTAAAGAAGTATTATACCACCACGAAAATTGGGATGGATCTGGATATCCAACGGGTTTAAAAGGTGAAAAAATTCCATTATTATCCAGAATTATATCAATAATTGACTCCTTTAATACTATGCAATCTAATAGGCCCTACAAAAGAATAATGACTAAAGAAGAATCAATAGAAGAGATAAAAAAGAATTCCGGGAGTCAATTTGACCCTAACCTGGTATCCATCTTCCTGGATATACTAAAAGAAAATTCTGACTAATTTTTTAATTTTTTTCCAAAAAGCTTTCTTTTTTCTAAAAAAGCCCTGACTACCTCTTCTCCATCTTTAGTTGTACATAGGCTGGAAAAAAGTTCTCCTATATAATCAATAGCCTGATGGTAAGGCAGATCCTGCATCTGATATATTTCCCACTTGCCTGCCTGTAAGGATAGAGGGCTTTTTAAAGTATTTTTGTGATTTAGATAACCAAATGATATAATAACAAAACATCAAATTCAAATATATTTAGACTAAGAAATCATTCAAATATACAATCAGCTATTGATTTTTATTCATTATATTTAATTTATGGAGGAGTAAAAGAATTGGTTGAGAATAATGTGTTACAAAAATTTGTAGACTATGTTAAATTAACCTGGGATAGAAAACTGACCGAATCAACGGGTGGAAATATGAGTATTAGGATTGATGATAAAATACATATAACTCCTACCGGATTTATAAAACATTTTTTTTCTGTTGAAGATATTGTTATCACTGACATGAATGGAAAACAATTGGCAGGTAGATATAGAGCTTCTTCTGAAATCAAAATGCATTTAAAAATATATAAAAATAGAAGTGACATAGAAAGCATTTTTCATGCTCATCCAAGAAATGCTCTTATTTGTGCAATTAATAAAATTAAAATAAATACCCATATTTTACCTGAAGCTGCTTTTTTGCTAAATAAAATTGCATATCTACCCTATAGCCAACCGGGAACAGAAGAATTTGCACAAGGTTTTGTAAATGATGTTAAAGGGGGATGCAATACATTTGTCCTTGAAAATCATGGTGTAACAACTTGTGGTAAATCAATTGAGGCTGCATTTGCACGCCTTGAATCTTTAGAAACATGCGCTTATCTATCTGTAATGCAAGAATTAATTGACAAAAAGCCAAATGATATTCCTCTGGAATAAATTTAAAAAATTATATCCTGAATTCTATAATATTTTAAAAAAATAATACACAATATTATATCAATTTTATTGATTTATTCTATGATGATTTTCCCTAATAACTGTTCATAAACACTTAGCGCAGTATTATCATGTAAAACAAACCTTATATGTTTAATATGTCGTAGCTTTGGAATCATTTTCTTGATTGTACGAAAGGAAATTTCTGTAGCATCTTTTAACGGGAAACCAAAGGCACCGGTAGATATTGCAGGAAAAGCTACCGATTCAATATGATGGTCTTCAGCTAACATTAAGGAATTCTTATAACAATCTGCTAATAAAACATCCTCAGGTTTGTCTATGCCATAAACAGGGCCCAGGCAATGAATCACAAAGCTATTAGGCAAATTATGTGCTCCGGTAATTACCGCTTCGCCTGGCTTTATAGGCGCCAGCGGTCTGCACTCTTCTTCTAATCCCGGTCCCGCAGCCCTGTGCAAAGCCCCGGCAACCCCTCCCCCAATTCTTAGCTGTGCATTTGCAGCATTTACCACTGCAGTCATATCCTTTTGTAAAGCAATATCCCCTATTAAACATTCTACAATTATTCCAGACACTATTTTTCTCATTATTATGCCTCCTGATTAGTGATAACATTATTTTTATTGCATATAATAATATTAAAATATTTTATTTTAGATAGCAAATCCGGCACATTATTTTTTAATAGAATTTTCATCACTTTTCTTATCTACAATTTTCTTGATTAATATTTTCATTATTCTGGGTAGAATAATGAAAAATGGTTTATTACAGAGATTATTTGCATTGAAATAAAATGAGCTTTAATGATAAACTTAGTTATATGCTTAAAATTCAATATAGATATTGTATAATTATTTTTAGTATTCCTGAAATATTTAAATGTCTGGGGATTTTTTAAATGAATCAGCTAATAATTATTTTATTCATCATTCTTATTTTAGCAGTTGTTTACATCTATCTTATAAAAGGCAGCAAAAGAAAGAGCAGGAAAAACTTATTATGGCAGGAATGCCGAAGACTATTACGTCTCCCTGATAATCTTGCTGACAAAACAATTAAAAGGCATATTGAACTATTAAAAGCACGTCATCCTAATCGCACAGAAGAATGGTATTTGGAAAAAATATTATATGATTTAGAAAGAGACCGACATTGACGTTAAACCCTTATTAACTTATATTTTTGTGAACCTAAGCCTAACTCTTCAGCATATTTCAATCCAACTTTCCAGTCAGTATCTATATGAACATGGGTAAATTTATCTTCTCCATCCTGGTAATCTCTTTCATGCAATACAGAATCCTTCACCATAGAAGCATTATTTACCAGATCAACACATGCACGGTCAAGAGCAACGGGATCAAAAGATGCAGCCATTCCAATATCAGGAGTAATGGCCATATCATTATAATCCAGACAATCACAAAATGGAGAAATATTCATTATAAAGCTGATATGGAAATGTGGTTTATCTTTTAATACAGCGAGAGCATATTCTACCATTTTCTCCTGTACTATTGCCCCTGAAGCATTAGAACCTACGACTGCAGCACTATATTGACATACTGCAACACATTGGCCGCAACCAATACATTTTTCATAGTTTATCTCAGCTTTTTTATCATTATTAAAACGAATCGCCCCCTGGGAACAATTCTTAATACAAACTCCACATCCTATACAATTTTTTATTTTTATTTTTGGTTTAGAAGTAGAATGCATTTCCATTTTCCCATTTCGGGAACCACTTCCCATACCAATATTTTTTAAGGTACCTCCAAAACCCGTCATTTCATGCCCTTTAAAATGCGTTAGAGATAATATAATATCTGTATCAGCAATTGCTGAAGCTATTTTTGGAGCTGGACAATGTTTTGTATTAATGATAATCTCGCGATATTCAGTCCCCTTCAATCCGTCTGCAATAATAACATCACAACCAACCCCAATACGGTTAAAGCCGTTTTCCATTGCTGTATTTAAATGATCAACAGCATTGGCTCTTTTTCCAAAATATAGCGTATTAGCGTCAGTTAAAAATGGCATTCCACCCTCACTCTTTACCAGTTTCACTATGCATGCCGCATAATTTGGTCGAATATAAGCAAGGTTACCGGCTTCTCCAAAATGTATCTTTAAAGCAACAAACTTTTTATTAAAGTTTATTTCCTTCATCCCTGCCTGTAACACTAATTTTTCTAACTTATCAAGTAAATTATTACCCGGGCTTGTTCTCAAATCAGTGAAATATACTTTTGGGTTCTCCATTTATTCACTCCTTTAAATCTATTTGATTGTACATCAAATATTAAACTTTTTTGCTTTAAATTTTAGGAATTTCATGCTCACATGGAACATTAACCTGACACTTCCCACATCCATATCTTGGCTTATATTTCTTTTTTATTATATCCAGAAATTCGGAACATATTACATGATCCTTCCCTTTTTCTAATGAAATTGCATTAGCGGGACATTGTTGTGCACAAATTCCGCATTTAGAACAATATTCTAAAATATTATTATAATTTCTAACTGTTGCTTCAACAAGTAAATCAGTAATTATACTTCCAAACCTTCCTGCTACACCTTTTTTAGTTATTAATCCTTTTGAAAGTCCAAAGGTACCAAGACCACAGATAAAAGCAACATGCCTTTCAGACCAGTTGCTGTTAAATTTTGGAATAGAGTATTCATAGTAGTTTTCCCCTGACCTATTATGATATTTTTCATCTAAAAATGGTACTACAGCCTTATAGCCCGCCTCTTCTAATGTTTGTTTTAACATTAAGCTCACTTTAAGTAAAAATTCATGTCCTTCAATTCGCCCATGGAGCCATCCTTCTGAAGGCCAACATCTGTCCCTGGTATTGCTTTTTCTGACAGACTCGGTAAAAGGGAGAAAAAAAGAGATTACAGTCCTGCCTCCAGGAAGCCATTTCTTTGGATTAATAAAATGCTTTCCTACAATTGACTGGTTTTCTAATAATTGAAAATAAGGATCATCAGTACTTCCAAATGCAAAAATTGGCTCATCAAATATTTTCATTCCTGCAACTGAAGTAGAAAGAGCAATGTTTCTATTTACTCTATTATCTGGTGAATCCTCTACAAAAGAAGATGCTAATTTTATAATATATTCCTTATCCATTAGCTTTTTCTCCTAATCTTTTATCCCATATCCTCATACATTATTAAATACTTTTTTATTTTTTCTTAAAATGATATTTACTATATATAATATTATACTTGAGAAATTAGATATTACAAAGCAATCTGGTTTATTTTATAGAGTTGTTTAATAATTATACCTGGCAAGGATTTTGATTCAATCCTTGCCAGGTATAATTATTAAATCATTTTTAAACTATTTTGTTTTCCAATATAAAAGAGACTCAGGTTTTTCCGGTTGGGGCAAATCTGGTACCCCTGGTCCTTTAAAATCATCAGGATTCTCTTTAGGTATCGGGGGCCACAAATCAGCTGGAATTACCGGATGGTAATCAGTTCCAATTAATCTTTCTTCAAACTCTGTACGAACACTTTCTAATTTATCACTATCGGTTAACAAATCTAATGCAGTCCAGCCCAGTACTTTAGTTGCAAAGACTGCTCCCTTCCACCCTATAGACATACCATTTTGCTCCATCTTGGCCAAGCTATGTCCCGGAGAACCTACTGCCTCAGTGGCAGCATTAAAGGCAATAAGTGGAGCTATATAGCTTACATCTCCTGTATCAGCCGATCCCTTACTAGTATCATCTATTGGTTCATGTATACTGCTATCCAGAGGACCCAATGGTATATCATATTTTTCAGACATAGATTGTACAAATTGATTTTCTTCTTCAGTAAAAGTTGGGGATCCGATAGCTTTCATATTCTCAATAACAATATCTGAACCGGTTTTGTTAGGAATTTTGTTATAGAAAGCACCAACTACCTGCATAGTAACATCAGTGCCGGTTCCCAAAGCCCCTGCTCTCATACAGTCATCAATTCCGCCATCCCTGGAACGAAGTTCATCAATATCTTTCATCATAGGCCCCCGGACAACTAATTTCATTTGAGCTGATTCTGGAACCACATTTGGCGCTTGACCACCATTAGTAATAATGTATTGTATTCTCATGGGTTCAATCATATGCTCTCTCAAGAATTCCATAGACATTGAGGCTATCATTAATGCGTCTACGGCTGAACGACCCTGTTCAGGTGCAGCACCTGCATGAGAACTTACTCCATTAAAATCAATTTCCATTATTTGAACAGCCAGATTAGAACCATAATTTGATTCATTCTTTGTTCCTGGGTGCCAGCTTAAAAATACATCACATCCATCAAAAACCCCTTCTCTTGCCATCCATACTTTCCCTCCATGCGTATCCTCAGTAGGGGTGCCGAATAATTTCACAGTGCCGTCAATATTGTGTTTTTCCATGGCTTCTTTTATAGCAATGGCACTGGCAACACTGGCAGCTCCAAATAGGTTGTGTCCACAGCTATGTCCATTGGGCAATGCATCATACTCAGCAAGAATACCAATAACGGGTTTGCCAATTCCTTGAACATATGTGCCAACAAAACTTGTAGGCATACCAGCCAGTCCTCTTTCAACAGCGAACCCATTTTGTTCCAATTCGCTTACCAATAGATCAGATGATTTAAATTCAGTTAAACCAATCTCAGCAAATTCCCATATCTTATAAGAAACTTCACCAATATGGTCAGCATTTTCGTCTGTCCATTCAATTACAGTTTTTTTTGCTTCTTCAATGCTTGCTTGTTCTATAGCTGCATTAACCGGTAAAACGGCGATAATTATTCCAATAATTATAAAAATATTTAAAACTAACAATCTTCTTTTCATAGTTTTCTCCTTATTTTGAGTTATAATTTATTACAAACAAATAATTAATTTACACCTATCCGTACAATTACTCTTTTGTACTATATTTCACTTTTTATTATCCATATAATACCTCCTTTTTTTTAATCCTTATAAAAACAAAAAAAACCACAAGTGTATTAAACACCTGTGGCCAAAAAACAACCACAGGCACTTATCTTTTTGAGATAAATGCCTGTGGTCTAAATCATCGATATGTTTAGTAACTACTAAACCCGATAGGCATTCACCTCTCGAATAAAGTAGTAATAAAATACAATATTGAATTGTTTTGGTTTATAATTTTCTTTTGTCATACGAATTGTCTTTTTTTTAATTTTTTCAATTTTATCTATTTATAAGTCAATTGTCAATAAAAAATAGAATTTTTTTTGTTTTTTTTATACTTCAAATCCTAAAAATGTTTTTACTAAATAACCTATAATAAATGAAAGTGCAGCTACACCGATACTGATTAATGCCATTTCCATAAATCTTTGTTTAAAATTATAATCATTTGCAATGGAAATATAAAAATTAAATACAAAAATAATTATTAATGCCACAAATATTGTCATCATTAAACTATAGATATAGTTTTTTATTAAAAAATAAGGAGCAATCAATGCTATAACTGTTAAAATATAAGCAACTCCAGTATAAAGAGCTGACTTACCAGCCCTTTTTTGCTCTTCCGGATCTGGCTCTGCTTTAGTAGACAGGTACTCACTGGCTGCCATAGAAAAAGACGCAGAAATACCAGTGATCAATCCAAGAAGAGCAATTGTTCTTGAGTTTTGTATTGACAGGGTAAATCCGGCTAGAGCTCCTGTTAATTCTACAAGTGCATCATTTAAACCCAAAACCACTGAACTCATATATGACAGCTTTTCTTCATTTAACATGTTAATCAGCTCAGACTCATGTTTTTCCTCTTCTTCTATAATATTCTTCATTTCAGGAATAGCACTGTGCATTTGCTTATAGTTTTTTTGTGCTGCTTCTTCCCCTTTTTCCTGCAATTTAATCCCAAAAGTTAGCCCAAAAACACGTGAAACAAAGAGATAAAAAAATACTCTGAATTTATTTACTTTTAGATCTGCCTGAGTATATTTTTTAAAAATTTTAGCATGTTTTTTTTCATCTTCTGATATCTTTGCCAATATTTTCGAATTGTAAGAATCTTTAACTATTTCTGATAATTTTCCATATACTGCCTGCCCTACCAATTCATCCTGTTGAGCTTTTTTCAGCCCCTCTATCTCATTTTGCTTTAATTGTCCAGACATTGCCGGTTCTCCTTATTAAAATAATTTTCAATCTTTCAGTTCTTTCTCAATCATTTCTTTTACAAAAAAATAAGTATGCTTGTCTTGTAAAATAATTTTTTACTAATATGGTCCATTATTATTATTATATATACTTAATAGTTTTTTTATTATAAAGCATATATATAACAAATCAAAGAATATAAGAAAATGTGAGAGAGTAAAATAAATCCGGGCAGGATTTATTTAGTCGGTTTAATAAGAATATATTTTATATATGGGAGCAATACATTTTTTACTTTTATTTTTTATATAATTCGATTTTCTCCATTATTAATCTTTCTTCCCATATCATTTCCAGTAAAGTCAATTCATCTTTATAATCATTCTCCGATTTATTTTCTTCTTGCTTAATTTCTTCAAGAATTTCAATGGAAAAATTATCTTTTCCAAATCTATTCCAGTCATCCTGAAGAGATTTTACCGGATGACTGCCAAAATCTAATTTAAATTTTGTCATATTTATTCTGCTTTTTAGATCTTTTGCTGCCTCGATGTAACATCTTTTATTTGCCTTAGAGCGTACTGTGAATAAACCCATCTTTTTTTTCATCTGTTTATATTGCAATTTTAATTCTTTTTTGCGATTCATAGATTTTCCCTGTTTCTATTTAAATATTTAAATATATGACAATTTTTATATTTTAAAATAAATTGAGATTATTGATGCAATAACAAAACCTATTATTGCTCCAACAATCACTTCAAATGGAGTATGTCCAATAAATTCTCTCAATCTTCTATCTTTAATTTTTATCTCATCAAAGAATTCTATAATTATTCTATTTAATACCTTTGCTTGCTCACCGGTAGCCCTTCTTACACCTGCTGCGTCAGCCATAACAATAATTGCCAAAATCATGGCTAAAGCAAATAATGAAGTATGCCATCCTTCCCTGTAACCAATTGAAACTGCCACACTTATCGATAAAGCAGAATGAGTACTGGGCATACCACCTGCTCCAAAAAATCTACTGATATCCCATCTTTTGTCTGTGAAGTAAAACAACACTGACTTAATAGTTTGATTGGATATCCATGTTATAAAGGCAATAACAAGAATTGAATTATTAAATATTAATTTCAAGTCATTAATAATATCGACTTCTATTTGCATAATACTCTTTCTTAATTTTTTTATTGCAGTTATTGATAAAATACAGTTATCGTCTAATTTATTGCTATTTAAGCAATAAATTTTTTGTTAAACTTTTACATAATTATAAGATATCTGCCTATATATTCTTATAAAGACAAAGCATTACATTATATTAAATAATATATTGTAATGCTTTCCGGGAAAGGAGATTTTGTTAAGCAAAATATACAGGTTATATATTAAGACATAAATTTTCCATACTACTCTATATCTTTTATAGTACTATTTATTGGAGCTATCAGTAGTGTCTAACCCTGATAGAAAATATTACTCTCCCAGATAAGCTTTTTTCACCCGTTTATCCTGTAAGAGTTCGCTTCCCGTTCCCTGTAACACTATATTTCCCGTTTCTAAGACATAAGCATAGTCTGAAATTTTTAATGCAGCAAAGGCATTCTGCTCAACCAAAAGGACAGTCATTCCTTCCTCATGAATTCGTTTTATTATATCAAAAATCTCTTTAACCAATAATGGGGCTAAACCCAAAGAAGGCTCATCCATCATCAACAGTTTTGGACGTGACATTAATCCTCGGGAAATGGCCAACATTTGCTGTTCTCCACCAGACAAAGTGCCTCCTTTTTGCCATAATCTCTCCTTAACCCTGGGAAATAGTTCATAAATCCATTGTAAGTCTTTCTCAATTTCCTCCCTATTAGTTCTGGCAAAAGCTCCCAATTGTAAGTTTTCCTGTACTGTCAAGTTGGGAAATATTTTTCTTCCCTCTGGAATTAAGGCTATACCTTTTTTGACAATCTGATCAGCATGAATATTATTTATGACCTGGTTGTCAAATTTTACTTCCCCCTTCTGGGGCTTAATTAAACCACAAATAGTTCTAAGTGTAGTACTTTTACCTGCTCCATTAGCACCAACTAAAGTAATAACCTTACCCTTAGGAACATCAAATGTAATTCCCTTTAAGGCGTGTATACCTCCAAAAAAGACGTTTAAATCATTTATTTTAAGCATAATTTGCATCCACCCCCAAATATGCCTTAATAACCTCAGGGTTATTCTGAATTTCCTTTGGATTCCCCTCTGCTATAGTTACTCCATAATCCATGACCAGTATTCTTTTACATATTCCCATTACTACCTTCATATCATGTTCTATTAACAAAATAGTCAAATTAAAGTCATCCTGAATCTTCTGTATAAATTCCATTAATTCTCTGGTTTCCTGGGGATTCATTCCAGCAGCAGGCTCGTCCAAAAGTAATAATTTAGGCTTTGTAGCTAATGCCCTGGCAATTTCCAGTTTTCTCTGCTGCCCATATGGAAGACCTCCTGCTTTCGCTAATTTTAATTTTTCCAACCCTACTTTTTTTAATAACTGCATGGAATTATCATAGATATCCTCTTCTTCGCGTACATAGCCTGGGAACTTAAAGATTGCTGATGCAAGATTTGATTTCAAGTGAAGATGAAAACCTATCATAACATTGTCTATTACTGTTAGATTATTCATAAGTCTCATATTTTGAAATGTTCGAGCAATCCCTTCCCTGGCAATTTTATCAGGTTTTAAACCGGTAATATCTTTCTCTAAAAAATATATCCTATTTATTGTAGGGGTATATATCCCTGTAATCATATTAAAAACAGTTGTCTTGCCAGCCCCGTTGGGACCTATCAGTCCAATAAGCTCTCCCGGATCCATCTTCAATTTAAAATTATTTACAGCTGTCAAACCACCAAACTTCATAGTTATACTATCAACATTTAATAATTCCATTATGTTGCACTCCCTTCAGATGAATTCTTTTTTGAAAACTTGTTAAAATAACGGAAAAAACCTTCCCAGGAAAACTCAATGCCGCCCAAAAGTCCTTTTTGTTTATATAAAATAATAATCAAGATAAGAGCAGCAAAAGCAACCATTCTTAATCCTGGTATACCAGGAATTTCAAACGACCCTAACTTAAAACCTGCCTCTATGGGACGTAAGTATTCTAACAAGAAATTAAATAAAAATGCTGCAATAACCGTGCCGGTTATACTTCCAAATCCACCCATAACAACCACGATTAAAATATTAAATGTCATTAAAAACATAAATGCCTTTGGATCTATTGTAGTAAGAAGACAGGCAAATAACCCTCCTCCAACTCCTGCAAAAAATCCCCCAATGGTAAATGACATAACCTTATGATAAGTAAGATTAACTCCTATTACTTCAGCTGCAATTTCATTTTCTCTAATTGCCATCAAAGCACGCCCATAGCTGCTGTTGATTAGTCCCCTTATGATATAAATTGTAAAAACTGCTACACCCATTGTCCACCATAGATTTGTAAATTCCGGAATCCCTTTGATTCCCAATGCCCCATTTGTTATATTAGGAATATTATTGGCAACAACTCTAATAATTTCTGCAAATCCCAATGTAGCTATGCCTAAATAGTCTCCCTTAAGTCGTAGAACTGGTAATCCTATCAAAAGAGCAGCAATGGCAGCCATCAGCCCACTAAAAAATAGGGCAACAATAAAAGGTGTATGTAATATCGTAAATGGCCAGACTAAAGGCTCAATTATAAATATCATCTCCTTGTAATAAGGGGGGAGCACCAATAAGGCTGTAGTATAAGCCCCGATAGCCATAAATCCAGCATGACCCAGTGAAAATTGACCGGTAAATCCATAAATCAAATTTAAACTTACACCTAAAGTGATATAAATACCACTAAGATTAAGAATTCTTAATTTATATGCATCTAAATAATTCTGTGCAAGATATATTAATAAACCCAATAAAATTAACGCAGATATAGTTAATATTTTTGTATTTAGTTTTTTCATTGTGCTATACCTTCTCCTGGACATTTTTACCTAAAAGCCCATCAGGTTTAAACAACAAGATTAAAATCAGTATTAAAAATATAAAAGCATCTCTATATCCTGATAAACCCGGTAAAAAAGCTACAAACAATATTTCAGACATCCCCAAAATCATTCCACCCAGCATCGCTCCCGGAATATTTCCTATCCCGCCTACTACTGCTGCTATAAAAGCCTTCAGTCCTGGTATCATCCCCATCCAGGGAAATAATTGGGGAAATCGTAACCCCCATAAAATACCACCAACTGCTGCCAGGGCAGAACCAATCATAAAAGTTATAGCTATAGTCCTATCTACATCAACTGACATTAGCCTTGATGTTTCAATATCTGTAGAAATCGCCCTCATGGCAAGGCCAGTTTTTGTTTTGTAAACAATATATATTAACATCAACAAAAAAATTGCAGATACTATTACCGAGGCAATGAGAGTTGACTGGATACGAATCCCACCAAATTGATATAGTGTTTTGAAAAATTCAGGACGGTGAACAGATTTTGGAATTCCGGAAAAAACAACAATAGCCAGATTTTGTAGAAAAAAGGACACACCGATAGCTGAAATCAAAACAGATATTTTGGGAGCATCACGTAAAGGTCTATAGGCAATTCTTTCTGATAACATTCCCGTTACAGCAGTTAAGATAATTGCGACTATTGCAGATAGCCACCATGGCAGATGAAAAATTAAAAAGCCAAAAAATAGAAAATAAGGCGCCAGCATAAATATTTCGCTATGTGCAAAGTTAATTAATCTTAAGATACCATAAACCATGGTATATCCTATAGCTATTAAAGCATACAAACTGCCCAGGGATAAACCGTTTGCTACATTCTGCAAGAATAAATTTATTGACATAGCATTCTCCTTTAAAACTTAGGATTATCATTATACAACTATATAAAATAATTATATTTCATTTATTGACATTAGATTAAAAATCTCAATTCATGATGAAGAGAAGAGATAGAATAATATGTATCTCTTCTATCTCTTCTCTTCTAAAGTATTAATTAATAATACTTATTTAAGGATTAACAGTATCAAAATACTCATAATTGCCATTAACTACTTTCACCAAAACAGCTGGTTTCACTGCATCACCAGTTTCATTTATAGTAATAGAGCCGCCTGCACCGGGGAAATCTACTGTTGCCGCAAGAGCATCTCTAATAGCTACTGGATCTAACGAACCGGCTCTTTCTATAGCATCAAGCATTAAATTATAGGAATCATAGGTAAGAATTGCCACAGCATCAGGAGCTAAATCATATTTTTCTCTGAAAAGTTCGGCAAATTTTTCACCCTCCGGATTTAGAGGCTGATCCTCGGCAAAGAAAGTACTGGCTATTAAACCCTCAGCAGCTTCTCCTGCTAAATCTATTAATACCGGGTTATGTAGAGTATCTCCTCCTAAATACATACCTTCATATCCTAATTCTCTCCCCTGGATTGCGATTAAAGCAACATCTCCAAAATAGCCGGGGAAAAACAGGGCTTCTGCCCCGGAATTAATAATCTGGGATAATTGGGCACTAAAATCCTGGTCACCGGTATTGTATTTTGTATCACTGACTATTTCTCCACCCAGTTCTTCAAATGTTCTTTTGTAAAAATTAGCCAAACCTACTGAATAATCCTGGGCAATATCAACTAAAAGTGCTGCTTTGGTGATTCCCAGGTCATTATAAGTATAACGGGCCATTACTTCACCCTGGAAAGGATCAATAAAACATGCACGAAAAACATAGTCTTTACCCTGAGTAACCAAAGGATTTGTTGCAGTACCGGAAATCATCGGGATTCCTGCTTTATCGGCAACTTCTCCACCCGGAATTGCCATACCGCTACCATAGCTGACAAAAACTCCAATAACGCCATCTCTTTCAATTAGTCTGGATACTGCACTTGCAGCTTCTACCTTATCACTTTTATTATCAACAAGAACCAGTTCAACCGGTTTTCCTAATACTGTGGGGTTTTGTTCATGGGCGAGTTCATATCCGCGCATACAGAGTTCCCCGCCAGTGGCCATAGCACCGGTCATGGGTTCAGAAATTCCAAGTTTGACAACATCTTGTGCAATAGCTGCATTCCCGATAAATATCATTAGTACAACTATTATCAAAATAAATAATTTTTTTTTCATTCTTCTCTCCTTTTAATATAAAACTCATTTTTTGTTTTTAATATACTTATCGTATTAAATAAATATATCTTATGTGTTTATTTTGTCCCCTCACCTCCTATAATATTTACTTTTTCAGATAAAAGGTACTGAGTATGTTGGCAAGCTTTTGTCTATTTGTTTAATTCTTTCATTTTAATAAAATATAATACACAATTATATTAATAATATAAGGAACTAGTACCAATACTTAGTGTAAGATAACATATTTAATATAACAATATAGTATATCATATTTTTTCTTAAGGTATATTTTCAGCAGTATTCATCTTAAAGTAATTCTAAAAAAACTTTTTATCAGGTTGCATTTTTATAGATATTATCTATTAATGAAAAGCATGGTTTAGGTAAAAATAAAACAATACAGGCTATGGTTATTTTTATTTTTTTTTATTCTTTCTCATTATATAAAAATAAATATTAAATACCTTTATTTTCTTGCCTATGTGTAAATTCTTCTAAAAAGAAAATCTTGTAGTTACTATTATTTTAAATATTATTTATATTATAGCTCTTTGTTTTACAAAAAACTATTAAATTATTATATTTTATTAAATTGCTAAACATTTTTAAATGATAAAATTGTAAAATACAACTACTAAAATATTAATTATTATTAAAAAGTATCATCTTATTTCGGCCATATTGCCTGTATTTCTTAATATTGTCAATACTTTCTCCGGATAATTGGTAATTATTATATCAATCTTATTTGAAATTAACTGTTTGATTATTTTTTTATCATCAACAGGCCAAACATATACTTTTATATTATTCTTATGGCAGGAATGAATAATGTCAGGTGAAACACTGAAATAATGGGGATGTATCGCATCTACACCCATCCTTTTAGCATAAAACCAGGGTTGGTATAGTTTTGAAACATACAATAATCCTGTTTTAATATCATGGCTTAATTCTTTAATTCTGGCTATGCTGTAGTGATTAAATGAAGAGCATACAATCTTGTTTTCCATTTTCATCTTTTTTATTATGCTTACTAATTCTTTTTCAATATTATTGTATTTTACTATTACATTCTTAATTTCAATATTGATTAACTTAAAACTGCTGGTCATTTCTAATGCTTCTTCCAATGTTAAAATTTTTTCTCCGGTAAATTCAGGAGAAAAGTAGCTTCCGGCATCTAATTGTTTTATTTCTTTTAATGTTAGGTCTTTAATGTAACCAATACCATTGGTGGTACGGTCTACACGTTCATCATGTATGACAACCAGTTTTTTATCCTTTGTCATCTGTACATCAAACTCTATTCCGTCTGCACCAATCTGAAAGGCTTTTTTAAATGCAATTGCTGTATTTTCAGGTGCTATTTTTGATGCACCCCGATGGGCTAAAACGAGAGTATTAATCATTTTTTGTTCTCCTTACATTGATGTTTGCTCTTCCCCTAAAAAATAGTCTTAAATATAAATATCTTTCATTGCCAAGCCATAATTTTGTTTTAAAAAAACTGTAATTAACTACATTCATTAAAACTATATCTTTTTATAGGCAAAAAAGCATGTACCTGCTTTTTATACTCAGCGTAATCCTTACCAAACTTATCATGCAAATATTTGTTTTCTTTAAATGCACTTATATTTAAGAAAAGAATGATTAAAAAAATAAAAAATAATATCAAAAATACTTCAAATAAAGAAAAAGGATGGTTATTTATTCCAATTACTATTCCTCCAAAAATAAATATATGAATACCTGTATAAAGTGGGTGTCTGATGTAACTGTATATTCCTACTTTTATAATTTTTGTAGAAGAAAGAATATGGCCAGCCCATGCATGATACTTCCCCAAATCAAGTTTGGCTTTTATAACTAATAATGTACCGATAATGTTAGCAATCAATCCTAAATAATTGGATAAACAAATATTTTCCAGATTAAGAATAAGATAAATAAATATAACAATAGGAATAGCATAAAATATTTTAATTAATAGAATAACGTGTTTCTGTATTAGTGGTTTCATACCTTCTTTACTTCTAAAATCAGAAACAAAAAAAGAAAATAATGCTAATACAAAAAGGGCAGCAAATTTAAATAAGTATAAGTTCATCTTCTTCCTTTTTATTGCCTATTTTTTTAATACTATTCATACCAAACAAAATATTCATTCAGCTCTTTTTTAATACTGCGATAGCTATTTAGCCTTGCATTAAAATCAGGATAACCTAAAGATATACAGGCAATTAATTTCTTTTTGCTATCAATTTCTAAAAATTTTTTAATTTCACCGGCATAACCAGTTACTGAAGCCTGTATACAACTGCCGATACCTTTACTATAAGCTGCCAGAATAAAATTTTGGGCAAATAACCCCATGTCAAATATAGACCAACCACTTAGATTCTTCTCCATAAAGAGAAATGCCACACACGGAGCTCCATAAAATTCATAATTCATTAAATTAAACTTTTTCCTCTCAACTTTATCTTCCCTTGCAATTCCTAAAATTTTAAGCCTACGGGCTCCATGTTCCCTTGTTCTCTTTTCCATTTCCGATGGCCAGTCAACTGGAAAATCAATATCCGGTTTTGGAGGGGTTTCGCTTTTTGCTAACTCTAATAACTTTTCACTTAATTTATTTTTCCTGGTCCCGCTTACTACTGCTACATCCCAGGGTTGTGTGTTAGTGTAAGATGGTGAATTTCCGGCAACTTTTAAAATTTCCTCTATGTCTCCTCTTAAAATATCTTTAGCTAAAAAACCCCTGATACTCTGTCTATTTATTATCCCTTCATAAAGATCCATTGTGACCTCCATTAAGAATTAAAATTTTCTAAAGTAATGGTTGATTTTGTTATGGTAATCACCCTTTACAGCAACTTAAATTGTTAATAGATAACCATTTTTTTTGAGCCAGTTTCTCTGTATTTTATAATCCGGCATTATTGAATCAACTTTTTTCCAAAAATTTTTAGAATGATTTTTTTCAATAATATGAATAAGCTCATGGACAACTACATAGTTCACAACTGAAATTGGCGCCATTATCAGTCGCCATGAAAAATATAGATTATTTAATCCGGTGCAGGAACCCCATTGTTTGCAGGCATTGGAAATTTTTAATTTATTATAATCTAAACCAATTTTTTGGGCATAATACTTTGCACGATGAAAGATTACATTTTTGGCTTCCTTCTTATACCAAAGCATAAAAGCAGACCTTATATCAATAACTTTTTCAGACAAACTAAAAAATCCTCTGTCAAATAATAAAGGGCTTGCCTGCTCTTCTGAACTAATTATTCTTAAGGGATACCTCTCTCCTAAATAAAAAAATTTCTCACCATTAACAAATCTTATTTGAGAAATTATTTTATCGCGGGAATTTATTTCTTGAATCTTTTTTTCTATCCACCTTGTATGTTTAGAAACTATCTTTTCAATTTCACTTTCTTTAAATTTTAACGGTGTTCTAACAATTAAAGAAGTATCATCACAAACCTTTAAAGAAACAGTCTTTCTATTGCTCTTGATAATCTTTTTTATTTTTATTTCCATTTTATCCACCAAATTGCTAAATTATTACATACAATTTTATGTTTTTTAAATCTAAACAATGCTTCAGTATAACATGGTTATACTATTAGTATTAAAAAGCCGGATTAGTTGCAACCGTTTTATAATTCTTGAAAATAATCTGTAATCCCTTCCATTATAGCTGCTGCAAACTCTTTTTGGAAAGCAGGTTGCAATAAATACCAGTTATCTTCAGGATGCATCATAAAAGCAGTTTCTATCATTACACTTGGAATCTGTGGGCGTCTTAAAACAACCAAATCACTTCTCTGCCAAACTCTTGCCAAGGGTAAACCAATTCTGCTTATCAATTTTTCCATCATGATTTCTGCTAAAATCTCATTAAAATCAAAATTATAAATAGTCATATGTCCATGATAATTTACAGCATCTGCTCCTACAGCATGGGCATTAGCATGAATGCTTATAAACAGGTCTGCTTTATTACTGACAGCAAAATCAATGCGTTCATAGAGATCCACATTTACATCCCCACTACGTGTCATAAGCACTTCCGCCCCGTTCTCTTCAAGCATGTCCTTGAGGTATTTACCAATTTCCAATACTACATCTTTTTCATGAACATTTCCAGGACCAATAGCACCGGTATGATTCCCTCCATGCCCTGGATCAACAACTATAGTGCGTCCCTGTATCGGATTATTGCTGTTGATTTCAGGGGATTTACATATGCTTATCTCCAGTCCTGTTTTGCTCCATTGATAATCAAAACCGGTTATAGATTGATAAAGACCAACTGTTATTATCATTGCGTCTTGACCTTCTTCCGGAATAGGCTCTACTTTTATCTCTTGTAAAGAAGGTGCCATACCTTGATATATAATATTATTACTATCGCTCATACCATATAAAACAATCCTGAGTCCGTTTTTATCATCTTTTATGAGAAAAGGAATGCCTTCTTTTATATCAATGACAACTGTCACTTTTTCACTGTTTTCGCTAATCCGGATTTTAGAAATATCACCACCGGGATTTTGGGGTGAATTTTGAACTTCGCGAACATCATCCTCATGAATCAAATAATTATTTTCTCCCAATTTCACACGCAGATAGTCTCCCGCAGTGCCCGTAACCTCAAAAAGTGTCCCGGGTAATAAGTAATATCCTAATACTTCAGTGGGCAAACCATCTCCACCCAGGGTAGAACTTTGAAAAGCAAAAGAATCTTCTTTAACTCGATGAATTCTGGCTTGTTCACCTACCACTTCAACCACTTTTAGAGAAGGCTTAGAAAAAACACTAACCTTACCTGGCAGTTCTTTGCTTATTTTCTCATCTCCCTTGTGTAAAGTAACTGTGATAGCCTGGGGAGTCATTTCCCCCATTAAAAGTAGATCTTCTTCTTTGATTGTATAACTGCCTTTATATATTCCTCTGCCATTAAGCGGCAAATTAGAATCTAAGAGCTCTTTCATGTCAATTTCTTTTGACTTTTTACCAATCTGGAAACTGGCCTCAGCTTCCGGACTGCCCTGAAACATTACCCTTATTTCATCGCCGATCCTCAACTCCTGATTTTTTTGAGGTTGCATGCGGGTGGAATGAATTGTTAAAGGGCTGGTTGGTATCTCTTCCCATATCCGTGGATAAAACACTGTTCTCTCAGCTGATGTTTGCTCATTTCCGCGAGCGGCAGTAATCACAATTGGCACTCTTTCTCCCTCTGGAATATCAATAACAGTAAGGAAATTACCGGTTCTAAAGTCATGAAGCTGAACCTCTTCATCATTAACAGTAACACTGATATCAGGTGAAGCATCAGTTGTTCCAAAAACATACAAAGGACTATTCCATATAGTTAGTTCTGTTTGGGAAGGGAATGCTACATTCAAATAAGGTTTTTCTATCTCTTCCTGCCACATTCTTAGTTTTTCTAATATTTCAAGAGAAAAGCCCTTCTCATGGACTTCTCTGACAAATACCCTCTGCTCTTGTTCCGGTAATTCTTCCAATAAATCAATAAATTCTATTTCATAAATATCGAGTTCTCCCAGGGTAGCAAGATATATGGCATAAATAGCGGGAAATCTCCCTTCCAGATATTCACGTACATTAATAGTATTTGCGAGAGATATAGTAATATATATAAATAAGATAAAAATTATAATTAACAAACAAGATATTGTTCTTTTCATTTACTCTTTAACCATTCATTTTACTGATTATTCCAATTGTTTATTTATTTTTATAATGGATAATTCTATTTAATAATTTGGGTATATTCCCCTTAAACTCTTTTGCCAGTATATCCATATACACCTGGTTATAAGTTTCTCCACCTAAAATATATGCTTCTCTTCTTATGCCAATTTCCTTAAACCCGCATTTTTTATAACATCTTATTGCTCTCTTGTTAAAAGAATGAACTCTTAAAAAAATACTATTCATATTTAATAAATTAAAAGAATAATCCAGCAATAAATTCATTGCTTCAGTCCCATATCCTTTGTTCCAGTATTTTTTGCTACCAATAAATATGCCTGCCTCGGCTGTTCTATTTATCTTGTCTACACTTAATAAACCACAAATACCTATCAACTCGTCATTTTTTAATTTTATTATAGAAAAATGATATCCTTCCTTGTATAAATTTTCCAATATTTGTTTTTCTTGTTCTATTGTAAAAATACAAGGAGCAATTGACAGGTTTAAAGTCAAATCGAGATTATTTACCCATTCAGTGAACTGCTGTGCATCATCTATATTTATTGGTGATAAATATAGATTTTTATCAACTATTTTTTTAAAATATTTAATAAGAATCTCCTCCGATCTAAAATTTACCCTGAACCCTTTTTATGTCTTCTTTCTATTCCTGGTCGCTACATCAAATACTACTGCAGCTACTAAAACAAGGGCTCTTACAATATATTGATAGGATATATCAATACCCATCAAATTCATACCACTGGTCAATGACATCATTACAAAGGCACCAACAATAGATCCGGTAACTTTTCCAATACCACCTGAGGGTGAAGCACCGCCTACAAAAGCGGCTGCTATTGCATCCAATTCAAATAATGTCCCTGCTGTTGTAGTTGCTGATTTAAAACGGGAAGCATACAGTATACCTGATAAGGCTGCAAGTACTCCCATTGAACAAAATACAATATATGTTATTTTTTTTACACTTATTCCTGTTAACTGTGCGGCTTCTGGATTACCGCCAACAGCATAAATATGTCTACCAAGATTGGTTCTGGTCATAACAAAATGATATAATAGCACCACGACTATCACAATTACTGCTGTCCATGATAGACCTCTATATCCTGACATTATCCAGGTAATAGCTCCGATTAATGCTGACATAAAAATCAATTTTAGAATAAAAAAATGGACTGGAGAGACTTTAAATTTATGGTATATCATCCTATTGCGTTTTTTGATTGCACTAATAATATAAAATATAATTACCAAAATTCCCAGCAAAAGTGTCAGTTTATGCACTCCTGCTAAAATTCCTATATCAGGAGTATAAGGAATATCAGGAATATAACCATTTCCTATAGCATTAAAGGAATCATTTGTAATAACAACGGTACCTCTGTGCATGGTTACCAGCTGCAATGCTCCTCTATAACCCAACCAACCGGCAAGTGTGGCTACAAAAGCAGGTATTTTCATCTGCCCTACTAAAAAACCAGTCAAAAAACCTGCCATAGCCCCTAAAATTACTATTAAAGCTATGCTAACAGGAGCAGACATTTGCCAGAATTCCATTGCAGTCGCCACTACTGCACCTAAAAAACCTGATAGGTAACCAACTGAAAGATCGATATGTGATATTATTATTACCAGTGTCATTCCAATGGCTAATATTGCTATATACCCGGTCTGATTTATTAAATTGCTTATGTTCCTTGATGAAAGAAAAATACCTTTTGTAGTAATAGAAAAGATTATTATAATAACCAGTAAAGCAATATACATACCCCATTCGCGAATATTCTCTTGAAACATCCTGTTTACATCTTTAATTAATGTGGCTTTTTCAGGATTATTTGCTCTTGCCATCAGACCTTTTCCCTCCTTCTTCAGCAAAATCGTCACGTGCACCAACAATATATGCCACTACATGCTCCCGAAATGTATCAATATCACCTGTAACCTCTGTATCGCAGACCTTACGTCCCTGGCGTAAAACTATCATTCTATCACTAACCTGATAGATATCCTCTATGCGATGACTTATTATAATAATGGAATTACCCTGTGCCTTTAGTTCTTTTACCAAATCAAGTACTTTTTCAATTGCCGCTACACTTAATGCTGCCGTTGGCTCATCCATTATAGTAACTTTGGCATCAAATGCAGTTGCACGGGCAATTGCTATCGCTTGTCTTTGGCCACCAGAAAGGCTTTCGACTCTTAACCGAACAGAAGAAATATCAATTTTTAATCTATTCAAGAGTCTTTCTGTTTCTTTTTCCATGTAGTGTTCATCTAATATACCTATCGGTCCTAATTGCATGCTTGTTTTTTCTCTGCCCATAAATACATTTGCAACTACATCTAAATTATTAGCAAGTGCCAGATCCTGATATACCATCTCAATTCCCTGCCGGTGTGCATCCTGGGAACTTGTCATATGTATTTTTTTACCTTCCACAATAATTTCTCCTCCATCCGGGATATATGCCCCACTGAGGATTTTCATTAAAGTAGATTTACCAGCTGCATTATCTCCAACCAATCCCAGTACTTCATTATGATGTAACACCAAATCTACTCCTTTTAATGCCTGCACACCGCCAAAATTTTTTTTAATATTACGCATTTCTACAACTGGTATTTTTTCAGCCATAGTTTTCCCCTCTTTGTATTTGTATAGGAATAATTATAATTTGATAAGTGCTAAATAAAATCTAAATAATTCCATTTTTTTATATATATAATCTATTAGAAGTAGAAGCCTATTATAAATATTTAATAATTGTTTGCAAGTGGACGAAATGAGACACCCTTAATGCTTTGAGAAATTTTTCCTTCGTCCACTTGCCATTTTAAGTCAAGGATACAAAATTTCTTATTAAATCAGATTCTAATTATTTTTAGTCTAATCCGGTAAACTCAGAGGCATCCCAATAACCGGACTCTATTATTGCTTCTTTAACATTACCCTGGTCTACTGCAATAACTTCAGAAGGCTTTGCAGGAACATCGATTCTTCCATTATTGTAGGTATGAGTAGCTACCGGAACACCGCCTTCCAGGAATATTACTGCTGCATCACTGGCATCCTGCACTAATGTTCTAACGTCCTTTAGGACTGTCATTGACTGTTTACCATCAATAATATACTGAACTGAAGGTATTTCAGCATCCTGACCGGTACTAACATAACTGGTTACATCTGTATCATCAGCAAAGGCATCAGAAATAGCTCTGGAAGTTCCATCATTAGGTGCCAGTATAAAAACATCTCCCTTGTCTTCAGCACTGGCAACAGTTAGATTGGCCTCAGCAAGATTCTTTGCCGTAGTGAAGTCCCATTCAGTAGTAATCTGACCCAGGATTTCTCCCATTTCGGCACGAGTAAGCTGGGCTTTATCCTGTAATTCAATTGCCTTACTTGAATTCTTAATTACAAAAGTACCATCAGCTATCTTAGGTTGCAAAACATTCCATGCACCTTCAAAGAAAAGGAAAGAATTATTGTCGGTAGCAGCACCGGCATACAGATAAAGGGGGTTTCCGCTTCCGGTAGCTTTGTCAACCAAATACTGAGCTTGAGCTGCTCCAACTGCAATACTGTCAAAGGTTACATAGTAATCAACTGATTCAGTCTCGAGAATCAACCGGTCATAAGAAATAACCTTTAAACCAGCTTCCCTTGCCTCATCTGCTGAAGCGGCAGCGGCAGTTGCATCATGAGGACAAATTATTAGTATTTTTGCACCTTTGGTAATTAATGCCTCAACATTTTCTTTTTCTCTTGCAGAAGAGCCCTGACTAAAGAGAATCTCAGCACTATAACCGGCAGTTTCCAGCGCATCATTAAATCGTGCTTCATCCTGTATCCATCTGGGTTCATCCTTGGTAGGAAGGACAATACCAACTTCAACTGGTTGCGCAAAAGAAAAACTAACTATTGAAGAAACAAATATCAGAACTAAAATCCAAAGAATTGACTTTTTCATTTTTTTCTCTCCTTTTTAAATTTATTAATTGTTTTCTGTTGGTAAAACTGATTGTGAGTGTTCCGGTATATCACCACCTCTCTTTTTCATATTCAATAAATCTATAGTAAATTGTTAAAAGCAAACCCCTTATTTATGATATATTTACCTGATTTTAAAGTCAAATTTTTATCCACTTATCTGTTGACTGATTACTTTTTATAACTGCCTCAACAAAAGAAAGTCCTGTTATTCCTTCTTCTATGCCGGGGAAATCCCAACCGCTCTCCCCGCCGGGGCATGAATGCTGATTATCCTTATGACAGCGTATTGCCTTAAATACTGCGGCATATATATTTGCAAATGCACAGATAAAACCTTCCGGGTGTCCTGGTGGAAAATTAGATGCGTTTAGTGCATCCTTACATAATGCAGAAATGCCTTTTTTAAATATAGTGGTGGTACCGTCTGAATTCATCATTTCTAACACTTCTGGAAATTCTTGATCCCAGGATAAACTGGCTTTGTCTCCGTATATTTTTATTCGAAGAGCATTTCCTTCTCCTGTTGAAACCTGAGAAGCATGAAGCAGGCCATTGACCATATTATTAAATTTAATAAGTACTGTACCATTATCTTCAAGTTGATTTCCCGGTATAGCAGATTCAAGGTCAGCACATACCCTCTGAGGAGTTAAACCGGTAATAGTTTGAACAAGGTTAATAGCATGAGTCCCGATATCTATCATGGTATTGGAGGGACCGGAGATAGCAGGATCAAGGTGCCAGGTTTTAAATGTCTGTGGATTATTAATAAGTGGAGAGAGCCATCCCTGGTTATAGCTGACTATTATATTTATTATTTTGCCCAACCTGCCTGATTTAACCAAATACCTGGCTTGTTTAATCATCGGATAACCTGTATATCCATGAGTCAAAGCTAAAACCATTCCTGTTTTTTTCTGAATATTTTTGATTTCCAGACATTCAGCAAGAGAAATTCCCATGGGTTTATCAGTTATTACATGAAAACCATTCTCTAAAAATGCTTTTATCATATTGTAATGCAGAAAATTGGGAGTTGCAATTATTACAAAATCAATTCTCTTTTCATGTGGAAGACTGTTTTCATTTTCAATCATCCTGGAATAATCACAATATATTCTATCTCTTTCAATTCCCAGCTCCAAACCACGCTGCAGGCACTCGTCAGGGTTATTTGAAAAGACACCTGACTTTATCTCTGCTTCGTTGTAAAAATTGGCTGCTACTCTATGTGTAAATCCTATAAAAGAAGTTTTTCCTGCTCCGATTATTCCTCCAAATAGTTTATCCATAGTGAACCTCCTTAGACAAAGCTACTCAGGGTCAATAATTTTACAAATTTTTTGCAGTTTAATGAATTGCTGTAGATATTGTATCTTTTTATTTAATATTATATATTAAAAATGTTGATGTACAAAAGTTTTTTTCTGACAAATGCAATAGGAATACTAAAAAGCCTCATTTTTTAACTGAAAATAAAGAGCATAAAGGATCAACAAATACTACTGATTTATATCTTTTTCTAAACCTATAACCGCAAATTGGCTATTATATAAATCCGCATAAAAACCATTTTTTTGCAATAACTCTTTGTGGGTTCCTTTTTCAACAATATCTCCTTTATCCATAACCAAAATTAAATCTGCTCCCTGAATCGTAGATAAACGGTGGGCGATTACAAAGCTCGTTTTTCCTTCCATCAGGGAGAGCATGGCATTTTGAATATGTAATTCTGTTCTGGTATCAACACTGCTGGTTGCTTCATCAAGAATCAATACAGATGGTTTTGATAATATTGCCCTGGCGATGGTCAGCAATTGTTTTTGTCCTTGAGACAGATTACTCGCTTCTTCATCAATAACTGTATCATATCCAAGGGGAAGTGTCTTGATGAAATGGTCTGCATAAGCAAGCTTTGCTGCCTTGATTACCTGTTCCTCTGTAGAATCAATTTGGCCGTAGGCGATATTTTCCTTGATACTTCCTTTAAACAGCCAGGTATCTTGCAGAACCATCCCAAAAATATCTCGCAAGTTAGCCCTTTTCATATCAAGTATATTTTTTTCATCAACAGTTATTTTTCCAGCATCAATTTCATAAAAACGCATTAATAAATTTACTAAGGTCGTCTTTCCTGCACCAGTTGGGCCAACAATGGCAATTATCTGACCTTTTTTAGCTTTAAAACTCATATCTTTGATTATTGTCTTGTTTTTATCATACCCAAACTTAACATGATTAAATTCAATATTTCCCTGTGGTTTACTTAAAATTACCGGGTTTTCTGCCTCAGGAATTTGCTCTTTTTCATCAAGGACTTCAAAAACCCTTTCAGCAGCGGCTATTGTTGATTGAATAATGTTAGCAATATTTGCTGCCTGGACAATAGGATGAGTGAACTGCCTGGAGTACTGGAGGAAAGCCTGTACATTACCAATAGTAATAGTGCCCCTGGCTACTGCAATTCCACCGAGAATAACAATAAAGACATAACTAATATTGCTTATGGCAATCATTAGTGGCATAATCATTCCGGATATAAATTGTGCTTTCCAACCAGCATCATATAGCTTATCGTTCAGCCCGCTGAATTTTTTAATTGATTTTTTCTCATAGTTGAATGCTTTTACAATTTTATGACCGGTATACATTTCCTCTACATGACCGTTCAATTGACCTAATATCTTTTGTTGTCTTGCAAAATGCCTCTGTGACTTTCCGGCAATAACCCTGGTTACAAAGAAACTTGCCGGTAAGACAAAAAGTGTTATTAATGTTAACATCGGACTTATGGTCAGCATCATGATAAAAATTCCTACTAATGAAACTATTGAGGTGATTAATTGGGTAATACTCTGCTGAAGGGTATTACTGATTGTATCAATGTCATTAGTAACCCGGCTCAGTATTTCTCCATGAGTTCTACTGTCAAAGTAACTTAGCTGCAAACGGGTCAGCTTATGACTGATTTCCTTTCTCATATCATAAACAGTCTTTTGAGTAACATCTACCATCAGATAATGCTGTAGATAGGTAAAAAGTGCATTAAGAATATATAAAGATATTAAAATAAAAATAATATTAAATATATAGGGAAAATCAATAACTGCACCGGGAACATTTTGTAGTTTAAGGAGAAACCCTTCAAATAGTTTGGTAGTTGCCCTGCCCATCACTTTGGGACTTATAATAATGAAAACAGAACTGGCGATAGCCGCAAAAAAGGTGATGCTGATTTTTACATTATGTGGTTTTAAATAACTAACCAGTCTCAACAAAGTGCCTTTAAAATCTTTGGGTTTTTCAACTGGTGTAGTCAAGCCGGAATGACCTCCCGGACCACGACCAAGGCCTCTTGCAGAAATACCTGGTTTTCTCTGTTTTTCACTCATTCTTTTTTTCCTCATTTACCTCTGTGATACAACTATCTCTTTATATACTGCACATGTTTTCATTAAATCATGATGTTTGCCTATACCGGATATCTGACCTTCATCTAAAACTACAATCTGATCAGCATTCATTACTGTAGTAACCCTTTGGGCAATAATTAGTACAGTTTTATTCTTTGTTTCAACAAGCAATTTATTACGTAATTTTGCTTCTGTTTTAAAGTCAAGCGCAGAAAAACTATCATCAAAAATGTAAATATCAGGTTTCTTCGCCAAAGCCCTGGCTATGGCTATTCTTTGCTTTTGTCCTCCGGACAAATTGCTTCCACCCTGGCTAATCATTGAATTATAGCCATCAGGCATATTATTAATAAAATCAGAAGCCTGGGCAATCTCAGCTGCCTTGATAATCTCATCATCAGATATGTTATTATTTCCAAAACTGATGTTTTCTTTTACGGTTCCAGTGAATAAAATAGCCTTCTGAGGCACTATTCCAATCCTGTTGCGTAATTCAATCTGGGGTAGTTCTCTTATATCTATGCCATCAATCATAACACTTCCTCTTGTTGCATCATAAAATCTTGGAATAAGATTTATTAAAG
>Ga0334895_1001070_pt1 | contig 30827 bp, 18 predicted proteins | sample GraSluR3_MG_7_FD_207229 | JGI IMG/M metagenome (GOLD analysis project Ga0334895, IMG submission 207229) | Sludge microbial communities from methane-producing bioreactor in Wageningen University, Netherlands - Granular Sludge_31_05-R3 | ecosystem: Engineered > Bioreactor > Anaerobic >... | reverse complement strand
CGATACTGTTTTTGATTTTTAACATCAATTTCCATCACATACATTCCTGAATTCCAAGTGGATGCATCAATATACGCTTGAGTATCAATTAACTTTTGCTGACACATCGATCTGCCTTGTAAATCAAAAATCCGGATCATACTGCCAATCTCTGCTTCAACATTGAAACCTGACCGAAAAGGGTTGGGCCATACAGCAATAGCAGTGTAAGAAATGCTGTTGAGATAAAGATTGGAGGCATCGTGAATTACTCCCACGGCATCTAAATCGAAGCCAGACGAAGGAAAAGGTGTTGGCCAGGGATCGTTGATTGGACGACCTTCAAAATCCAAAGTCCTCCATTCCGTATCCAAACTGCCGACAACATCGGTGATTTTGATATGAGTCACGACCATTTTATCAAGCAGGTCATCATCGGGCAGGCTATCCAAATCGAAGGGAACCCCATAAGGTGCGCGGAATTTTCCGGCAAGCTGATGTATTTTGGTGGCATCCAGGGTTCCAAAGCTGGGAAGCTGTTCTTCAGTTTGGGTGAGTGATTGCGCAGGGAAAGTAAAAAAGTTTTTTCCATCGCTGCTAACTGCCACAAGAGCCAGCTCAAGGAATTGATCGTCAAAGGCGTTCTCAAAAACTACAAAATCCGGTCCCGGTCCGTTAAACAACGGAAAGTCAAATTGCAGTATGGCCTGACCTCCATCACCCAGGCTCACCACCAAACCATCGGCTTTTGCTGTGGCATCTGCATCTGTGCCATAAGTGGCATAGCCATAGGAAGCATCATTGATTTGTTGCAAACCCCGTTGTAACGTTACACTGTTTGCCCAGTTGATCAGGATACTGCTATCGGCATGAATTGCATCTGAACCTTGCTGACCGGCTGGAGGCGCAAACTGACAAAATCCGGTAAGCGGAAAAACAACTACCACAAATACCATCAAACCAAATGATATATTAAATGGTTTCGAAGATGCAAGCAGTTTCCTCAGGAAGTGGCAGTAGTGTTTCATTTTGCTTGTTTTAACAGTTTTTTATTCAACACTTTACCACTTTCTGTCGTTAGCTCAATCATATAATAACCCGGATTTAATCCGTTCAGATGAATGGCTTCCATTGAATTTATCAAACCATGATTTTCATAGATTAATTTTCCGGATAAATCAAATAGTTTGTAATAACGGATTGACTCAGATTCTGGAAGCTTAATGAAAATCTGATCACCGAAAGGATTCGGATAAAGTTGAAATTCAAGCTGATCATAACCAGGCAACGAAGTAAGCTGCTTTACAACAACCGCAAGTGCTTCTGCAGAAATACCAGCTTCAAAACTACCTTTTTGTGCACCTTCGATATCGTAAATTGTTCCCTGCCCGAAAGAGTAATAATCTGTTGTTGTGGCATAAAATTGCTGGTGCAAAGTATCGTAAACAATATCGGCAAAATAGATGAAATTGGTGCTTCCCGGATCAGGAATAAGCTGTGGGTTAAGCATCTCCATCAAGTCTAAATTTATCACTCCCAGTCCGTTATCAACAATAAGATAAAGCTGATCGTCGGCTAAATGGATGGCCTTTCCGAATGCATGGTCGAAGGCAAAATGTTCTGCAGTAAGACTTTCCGGATCAAAAACAGTAAGCCTTGCAGTGGTTTCACCATAAGGGGTTTTGTTCATGCATAGAATTTTCCCCTTATAGTGGAGTAAACTATAAATGCCCTTTGCCTCTGTGCCCAGATTTATTTCCTGGATCAACTCAAATGTTGTGGGGTTGATTATGGCCAGTGAGCCTGTTGTCGTTCCATAGCCCCCCGGAACAGCTACATACAGCAGGTCGTTGAAATGAATCATGCCAGCCGTTTCACCACTGATTCCTTCAATGGTATGCAGATGTTCCAGGGTTTGCTGATCATAAACCCTGACAAACCCATTTGATTCAGGATACTGAACCGACATGAATATCTCATTTCCGGTTTGCAACATCAGATTGGCACCGGACACCGCGCAGGACGCGAGCTTTTGGTTGTTGCTCAGGTCGATTTTTACAAGTGAATCTGTTGCCGTAATAAACAGACTTTCACCATTACTAATCAGATCCTGTACTGCTTGTGTAAAAATCGTATTAACGCTTGTAACATCTTGTTGCAGTGGATCATAACGAGTTACTTCTACATAGTCATCAGGATCAGAAAATGCTCCGCCCGAGGCAATGTACAATTGCGACTGAAGTTGGGCCTGAGTCGTTGCCGGAAAATGCAGGAGAAGTAGTAAAACTACTGCCAGCCAATGGAATTTTTTTAACATAAAAAAGTTTTAAGGTTAAACAACTACCTCAAAACTATCAGGAGAAAATGTGTCGAAACGACTGAAACGCTGTCGACAAGCCTTTATCCCGAAAGCTTTGCAAAACAATGAATTGGCAGGTCTTCTGACTTACTCCCCTGCGATGCCTTCCCATCCTGCCTGTGGCAGAACAGTGGCTTGAGGTTATCGCAGGATATATAAGAGCTTACAGCAGCGGGAACTGTTCAGGATTTGCACCTGATTCCCTTTTAAGTTCTCAGCTTTGCGAGAGCTTTGAACGCCAAATTCACTTGCAAAAGTAATAAACTTTGTCAGGCTGCGTCAGTCTCCCCGGAAATTATTTGGCTCAGTTATGAACAGTTTATGGTTGTATCTTGCTTTTTTAAAAGCTGATGAAGGGTTTAGATTGTTTATTTTTTTTACTTTTACGCCATAAAATTGTGATGGAGATGATTTTTAAATTTAGAAGTTCGATTAAGCTATTGTTTTTTCTGGCAGTACTATCCATGCTGTCAATATCTTGTAACAGAGGATCTTCCTATGTGTTGTCGGGTCGTGCAAACGCCAATAAACAAACCCACTTTAATCCTGTTAGTCCAAAATCACAACCCATTCCAAAGAAATTTATCATCAAAAACGGCAGTAAGACCTACCTTGGGCAGGTGAAACCGAAATAGATTTTTGATGCCCTCACCCTATCAAAGCAATAAGATTACTGAAGTTTCGCACTTCAATTAAGGTTCTGATAATGTGACAAAAAGGAAAATTAAATTTTCGATAAAACACAGATAAACAGGGTTATAAATTTTTCCATTTCACTATAAAGTTGGAATTATAACCCCTTAGTCAAGGAATGATTATTAGCAGAGCGCAAAGCGTGGCTTGTTGCCCCCAAACCTCTACCTGGCTGGTAGACAGGCCCAAAAATGGGGGCTTTCGACCCAGACCAGCACGAAGAAAAGGTGAAATGACAATCATTAAGTTAAGTCAATTCTGAAATTTCAAGCGGGCTGGAGCCCCCATTTTTGGGGGTTTGGGGGCAATGTGCAAAGAATAATCTTTTTCAAATATGACGTGTATTTCAAGTATGTTTCTAACATAAATCAGCGTGGATTAAGTGTATGTGCGAAACTTCAGTAAGATTACTTAAAAGAAAGGCTGCAAACAGAATTGTCCTAAAGCAAATTTCTGTGAGATTTTCCCAAAGTGAACTCTGATCAATTATGCTTCGTATTAAGTTTTTTGCGGAAAATTGCGAAAGCCCATTATGTTGTCACCACCCCTCCTATTTTCCATAAGCAGGCAATGATTGCCTTTTGCCTCTCTAAATTGAACCTGTTTTTAAATATTTTTTCTTGAAAAATTAAAATAGTTTAAAAATAAATACGTACTTTTACATCTCAAGACCAATTCTTTGCAAAAACTATTGATTAATCAATTGGCACAACATAATACAGTAATTGAAGCCAAGCGGGGTTGTGCGGAAAATATGGAATATTTGATTAACATAAATTACTGCCTCTGGAGAATTCATGAAGCCCCTTGCCTTAATAGTAACATTCTACCGGCAAACTGGCAATGGGATGTGGATGATTTCTATTTTTATACCCATGGCCTAACAGCCGATACATACACCTTTACAATCACTGACAATGCTACACCAGAACCCAATATCGTAACCGGCACTTTCGTAATCGAACTTGATAACAGCCATTTTAGTTTTCCGGATAATTATTTTGAAGTCACATCAGACAAAAGCTTACCCGATACTGAATATTCAGAAAATTTCTACACTTTCGAAAAAGGCATTCACATTTCTAATGGCGCAACACTCACAATCAACAACTCCGAATACGAATTTGGACCCGATGCCTCCATTATCATTGAGCCCGGCGCTAAGCTGATTGTAAACAATACAATCCTTACAAACAGTAAGTATTGTGCCCCCGATTTTAAATTATGGAAAGGGATCCAAGTGAGAGGAAACAGCGATGAAAGTCAATTACCCGAATATATCGATCAGCAATGGGTGTATCATCAGGGGCGACTTAAATTGCAGGATGCCGTGATTTCTTTTGCCGAAACAGCTATATCAGTTGCCAAACGCAACGCGGCAGGTGAGATTGATTGGAGTAGTGGTGGTGGCATTGTAGTGGCACAAGGCAGCCAGTTTATCAACAACCCTGCAGCAGTTGCATTTATTCCGTATCGTGCTGCCAACTTAAGTCATTTTACAGATTGCAGCTTTTCATTGAACAAAGATTACATTTCCGGCAATACCTTTTTTAAACATATTGACCTAAACCAAATTAATGATGTCCGCTTTAGGAGTTGCAGTTTCTCGGTAATACAACTGCCTGATGTTTCGCCATACAACCAAGGCATTGCAGCCTATAGCAGCTCCTTTAGAGTATTGCCTGATTGTGAACCTGAAACAATCCCTTGTCCTGATGAAAACCTGTTGCCAACACAATTTACCGGTTTTTACAGAGCTATTGGCGCCTATAACACAAACGCCGGTTTTTATGTTGATAATGCCGTGTTTACTGGTAACAGCACGGGAATATACGCCAGTAACACTAACAATTTTGTTGTACTCTCTTCAAAATTTTATATCGGTGCTAACCCTGCCGACAAAAGCGAATGTGAGGCCATTAGTAAAATTGGCAGCGGCTATGGCATCAATTCTATCGGTGGTAATGGCTTTGCCATTGAGGAAAACTACTTCACCAAAGCTACCGATGCACCAACTGGGATTTATACCGGTATTCGCATTGCAGAAACTCAGGCCACCGACCAGGTGTACAAAAACACCTTCGAAGGTTTGAGTTATGGGAATTATGCGGTGGGGAAGAATTTCACACCTCCATATAAATTGACAGAAGGACTTGCATATTACTGCAACGAAAATATTGGCAACTTTGCCGACTTTTATGTAGAACCTGATAATAATCCACAAATAACTTCTGGAATTCAATCGAAACAAGGTGATGACAATCTTGTAACTGGAAATAAATTTACATCTTCAGGTGCTACATGGCATTTCTACAACGGTGGAGATTATTTGGTTGGATACTATTTTTGTGATTACTGTGCCAATGAAAACCCAGATGATAATAAGGAGGAATATATAACTGATAAACCGAAAAACTTTGACAACATTTGTCTTTCGCATTACGGTGGTGGTAGTGGTATAGGCAGAGGACTGGTTCTTTCGCAAGGTGAAAGACAGGATACCGAGATGGAGTTTGCCAATAACCTTGCTGAATACAATAATGTAAAAACACTGTATGACAACCTGAAGGATGGAGGAAATACTGAAGCCACAATAGATGAAATTGAAACCGCATGGCCAAATGAAATGTGGGAACTAAGGTCAGAGTTGCTGGGTAAATCTCCACATCTTTCATTAGACGTTCTTAAAGCAACGGCTGACAAGACCGATGTTTTGCCCGACAATGTAATCTTTGAGATCATGGCGGCTAATCCCGATGAACTGAAAAAAGAGGAACTGATCAAATATCTTGAGGATAAGGCGAATCCTTTACCGGTGTACATGGTCAATATTTTGCGGCAGGTAGCAGAAGGAACTACCTATAAAACAGTTCTTGAGCAGGAAATGGCTCATTACAACCAGGTAAAAACCAGGGCGGCTTACGACATCATCCGAAGTAACCTGAATGACAGCGTTACAAACATGACTGAGTTGCGTAACTGGCTTGATAATGCAGGTGGCAAAAGGGCTGATGAACAGATCATCGCCTCATACATCGCTGAAAATAACTATACTGATGCTCTCGCATTGGCCAACATGATGCCTGCTTTGTACGACTTTTCGGGGTATGAGTTGACCGAATACAATTACTACATGGATATGCTGAACCTTCAAATACAGCTAACGCAGGAAGGAAGGACCGTTTACGAACTTGACACCAGTGAAGTAAATAATCTAGTTACGATAGCCGAAAACAATAACGGTACTGCCGGGGCACAAGCCAAAGGAATACTGGAGTTTGCGTATGGTCATCATTTTTGTAATTGTTTGAATGTTTCGGATGCTGCAGGATTTAAGAACAGTGGAATTACCAACCCGGAAGACTTTGCCAAAGCCTATGGTTTGGAAATAAGCACAGAACCCAATCCTGCCAAAGACTGGGTAGCATTTAATTATACCTTGCCTTATGATAAATCCGAGGGTATAATAAAGGTTGTTGATACCAAAGGTACATTTGTTACCATTTTTGAAGTATCAGGCATGCAGGGACAAAAGGTATGGGATACCAGAAAATTAAATTCCGGTGTTTATTTCTATACCTTGAGGGTTGGTGAATTTGTCCGGTCAGGTAAAATAGTTATTAGTAAGTAATTGTAGCCAAGCACTATGGCAATTTTCGCCATAGTGCTTTATTCTTTTAATTATGAGAAGACTGGTTTTGTTTATAATCTTTTCAATTTTATTAACAACAATTACTTATTGCCAGGTATTGGAAATTAAGTGGCAGCAGTGCTTTGGAGGTAGTAATATTGAAAATGTACATGATATTAAAAAGATACCTGGTGGATATATGTTAGTGGGAGGAACAGGATCAAATGATGGCGATGTATCTTTTAACCATGGAGGTTGGGATGCATGGATTGTAAAATTAGATAGTATTGGAAACTTATTATGGGAAAAAACCTATGGGGGTTCGGATGGGGACGCGTGGGGAACAATAATTCCAACACCGGATAACAAATATTATCTAGTGGGTGCATCCGGTTCATCTGATGGGGATATAAGTTTCGATCCATATCCGGGTTCAAATGACGTATGGGTTGCAAAAATTGATAGTTTTGGTGAGATTATATGGGAAAAAATTATTGGTGGTAAATTAATAGATTTGATGTATACAGGGACTTTGACTAAGGATGGAGGATTTGCCATGTTTGGTTATACTGGTTCACAAACCGGGGATGTTTCAGTAAATTATGGTATGTATGATATGTGGTTAGTAAAACTTAATAGTGACGGAGATATAGAATGGGATAAAAGTTTTGGCACCGATGATTTTGACTGGGGTATCGACATTATTCAAACATCTGATGGAGGATTTTTGTTAGGTGGCTTTTCAACAATTGGTAATGGAGGCAATCTAAGTTGTGAGCCATTTAATAATAATTCCGAAGCTGTTGTGATCAAGATTGATTCTATTGGTAATATTGAATGGCAAAATTGTTACGGGGGTAGTGGTAGTGATGGATTTAGTGCTATATTGGAAACAGAAAATGGATATATTTTATCAGGATATGGTGGCTCATCAGATGGAGACCTTAACGGTTCGGGATGGCATGGTGAAGGAGATGTATGGGTAATTAAGATAGATTTTTTTGGAAAAATAATATGGCAAAAATGTTTTGGGGGGTCAATGAATGAAACCCCTACTAGTGTTTTTCAAACTAGTGATAATTGTATCGTAATATTTGCACCAACCCAATCACAAAACGGAGATATAACAAATAATCACTCAATAAGTGAATATGACAATGACATATGGTTTTTTAAAATTGACAGTGTAGGTGAAATCATTACTCAAAAATGTTTTGGTGGTGTAGGGAATGAATTTTTGTGGAGTAGTAGTATAACAAAAAATAATGACTCTAATTATGTGATAGCAGCTCAAACTAATTTCGGCCCTTCTTATGATGTTGGCTGTGAGCCGCATGGTGGGTTATATGATGAAGACTGGTGGATATTTGAGATAGGCCTGGATGATACCACTGCATTGCATGAAAGCCTGCCCGGTTCAGGTAATTTAGATGTTTATCCCAACCCCGCCAAAGACTACATCATTTTTGAAACGCAAGCGAATAAAAGTACTGTATCAACACCGATGGAAATAATCGATATTTACGGCCGGAAAGTTGCCAGCCTACCAATGGTGTCAGGCAAAGCTGTGTTGGATGTAAGGTCTTTCAGCAGCGGAATTTACTTTTTCCGGCTCAGCCATGAAGGCCGGCACCAGGCAGGAAAATTTGTTGTGCGATAAGAAAAACTAAAATGAACGAAAGGAGTTTTAAATGGAAATTATACGGACACGGATCACAGATCCGCGCCAGCTGGGGGATAAGTTAATCATTAAGTAATTAATTGAAAGTGGTTTTGGAGCATATGCTCCAAAACCACTTTTAAAAAGATGTCAACATGAAAAGAAGAATACTTGTTTTGCTGATCGCATTTGTAATATTTGAAAGTTATGGTCAGACACCTACAATAAAATGGCAAAATTGTTATGGTACTCAAAATACATGGAATACAGGTAGAGGAATAGTTGAAACTGAAAACGAATACTTAATTGCAACAGGTATAAATGACGATGTTGGAGCCCCAAATTATCATGGTGGTGGAGATATTTGGTTGATAGAAACAGACACACTTGGTAATAAAATTTGGGAAAGCTGTTATGGTGGCTCAGAATCTGATGGTGCCTATAAACTGATTAGCAGAAATGATCAATATTATATTCTTGCCGCAACGCAGTCAACAGATGGTGATGTACAGTCAAATAACAATGGTGGTTTAGATTATTGGGTCATAAAACTAGATTCCGAAAGGGAAATAATCTGGGAAAAGTGTTATGGCTCTCCTGGTAACGAAGCCCCAAGAGATATGATTGTAACCCCGGATGGCGGAGTGGTGGTTATGGGCAGAATATTTAATTCAGGAGGGGATGTTTCTGTGCTTTATGGCTCTAACGATGTATGGATGTTCAAAACTGACAGCCTTGGTAATTTGGAGTGGGAAAAAACCCTGGGCAACCAATGGAATGATAACGGTGTTTCAATCATGCTAAACAGCGAAGGGAATATAATTTTGATAGGTGCTGTGGCACATTATGGAGGGATGGTTGAATGCAATACGGATGATTATTATGGTGATGTTTGGCTTGTTGAACTGGATCTTCAGGGAAATATTGTTTCGCAGCATTGTTATGGGGGGAGCTATTATGATCTTGGGTTTTCTGTGATTGAAGTAGATGCCGGTTATATTTTTGCAGCAGGTTCAAGTTCTAACGATGGTGATGTTTCGGGTCATCATGGGCCTGCTGGAATTGCTCCAAATGGTTGGCCTGATATATGGGTTGTGAAAATTGACTTGCAGGGTGAAATTATTTGGCAAAAAAGTATTGGTGGCTATGATAGTGAATTTCCTATGTATATAACACAAACAGAAGATAGTGGAATTGTCGTAATTGGCTTAACATCGTCCAATGATGGCGATGTAAGTGGTAACCATTCCAATCCCGACTTGATGAATGTTTCTGATATCTGGGTAGTAAAATTGAGTCCTGACGGAGAGATAGAGTGGCAGCAATGCTATGGAGGTTTGGGCAGCGAATACCTGGAAAGTCCACAAACCATTCTTAAAAAAAGTGACTATAATTATGTGATCGCATCTTCTACTGATTACGGCCCTTCTTATGATGTCGAATGTACGCCAACCGGAGGTAATTATATAGACAAAGATGTATTGATATTTGAGATAAGCCTGGATGATACCACCGCCTTGCATGAAAGCCTGCCCGGTTCAGGCAATTTAGATGTTTATCCTAATCCTGCTACAGATTGGGCTGTTTTTAACTATAACTTAGCCGACAGCAATGCAGAAGGTGTGATAAAAATCATGGATTCGAAAGGGTCATTTATTACGTCATTATCTATTTCAGGAATGCAAGGCCAAAAAGTTTGGGATACACGAAAGCTTAAAGCCGGTGTGTATTTTTATACTTTAAAAGTTGCAGGATATAGTATCAGTGGAAAAATAGTAGTTAGTAAATAATCTCAAAAAGAGGCTGTCTAAAAAGTCACGGATTTGTTCTTTAGAATTGAATATTTGACTTTAACCTTGAATAGGTATCCGAATAAAACAAGGTCGAGTATAATTTTTAGACAGCCTCTTATTAATTTTAAAATACAATGAGAAATTTTATAATTTTGATAATAGCTATTTTTCTACATTTTGACTCATTAGGGCAAAATATGGATATTAAATGGCAAAATTGTTTTGGGGGTAGCGAAAAGGATCAGGTGTATGATATTATTTCTGTTCCCGGAGGATATCTAATTGTTGGTTATACTAGGTCCAATAATGGAGATATATCATTTAATCATGGAGGTTCAGATGGATGGGTAATAAAAATCGACACTATTGGAAACCTTATTTGGGAAAAAACCTACGGAGGTACGGAAGGTGATAATTTTTTTAGAATATTTCCTGATAATGCAGGAAACTATTTTATTCTTGGAGCTTCTAATTCCTCAGATGGTGATGTGAGTTTTGATCCATACATTGATTCTTGGGATTACTGGGTATTGAAAATCGATATAGATGGCAATATTATCTGGGATAAAATAATAGGAGGAAGTAATGGAGAAAATCTATCAAATGCTTCACCCACACTTGACGGAGGCATAGTTGCGGTTGGTTGGACCTATTCAACCGACGGGGATGTAAGCGTAACTTATGGCGGGGCAGATACCTGGGCGGTAAAAATCAGCAGCGAAGGTGAACTGGAATGGGACTACAGCATCGGAACAGACTGGATAGACAAAGGCCAGGCCATACTGGCAACCTCTGATGGTGGATACCTGATTGCAAGTAACTCCATAATACCTGCTGATGCAATTGGAAACATCAAATGTAAACCACATTCTACGGGATTTGTTGAAGGAGTGGTCTTTAAACTTGATTCAATTCTCAATATTGAATGGCAAAGATGTTATGGTGGAAACAATCACGATGGGATATTTGGGATTATTGAGGTTGAGGATGGATATGTTTTTACAGGTTCCACATCATCTAATGATGGTGATGTCACTGGTTGGCATGGTGAGTCTGATTCCTGGGTCTTCAAAACTGATTTTGATGGAAATATAATATGGCAAAATTGCTTAGGTGGTTCTAAATCTGAAGGTGCAAATATTGTATTAAAATGTAGTAATGATGATTTAGTTATTATTGGAAGTACCCATTCAAATGATGGAGATGTCTCTGGGAATCATTCATTATTTGAACGAGATGATGATATTTGGCTCGTAAAACTGAATAGTGAGGGAGAACTATTGTCTCAGCAATGTTTTGGAGGTGCGGGAAATGAACTAAATTATTTTGGAGCTATTAAGAAAGGCGACAACAATTTTGTTATAGCGGCTTTTACCGATTATGGCCCCTCTTTTGATGTGGCTTGTTCACCAGACATGAATAATCCATTAGATTATGACTGGTGGGTTTTTGAGATCAAAGACTGCGCCCAATACATGCCCACCACACCCCAGCCAGCCACCGGCCCTGATACGCTCTGCCATACTGTGGACAGCACTTCGGTTTATCAAATAGCCGGAGACAGCACGGCATGGGGCTACAACTGGCAGATGGAGCCCGCCGAAGCCGGCACAATCACTGCCGACAGCCTGCAGGCCATGGTAAAATGGAACAGCAGCTACCAGGGGCCGGCACACATCAGCGCAGCAGCCTGGAACGATTGCGGAGAATCGGCATGGTCAACTGCCAAAACCACCATGGTTTACAGCTGTGTGGGCATGCCCGAACAAAAGGATACAGGGCTGGCAGTGGCTGTTTATCCCAACCCTGCAACTGAGTGGACACAGTTTACATGGCAATTGCCAACCGATGATGTAAAGGCTAGCTTGGAAATTTATGATGGTATGGGTAGGCTTTTGCAAAGCATCCAGCTTCAAGGCAATCAGGGTGCTCATTTGCTTGATACCCGCAAGTTGCCTGCTGGTATCTACAGTTGTGTGCTAAAGACAGCCGGCATGCAAAAAACTGTTAAGTTAGTTATCCATTAGATTTCACAGTTTCCCGCTATGCTAAGGCATAGCGGGAAACACTATTAATAAAAAGATGAAAGACTATAAAATCTTCCTATTTTTATCTATCTTCTTTCTGATTATTTTCCTTAGCAGTACTGCCTTACATGCCCAGGACAACTGGCAAATCAGCTGGCAACAGTGTTATGGAAGCGAATGGGATGAAGAAGCAGTTGCAATAACAGAAACACCTCAGGGATATCTTGTGCTGGCAAGAATTTACAATGTTGACCCCAATTTTGATTATTTTCGTAAGGTGATTGTGTATCATATTGATAGAAAAGGCAATCTTTTATGGAAACGTATTTATGGTGGATCGAATGGCGAGTATCCCGGAGATATACTATCCGACAAGCAGGGTAATTATTATGTAAGTATTAAAACATTTTCAAACGATGGCGATGTGCAGTCTGTTTACCACGGTGGTGGAGATCGTTGGATCGTAAAAATCGACATCGAGGGCAATATCCTCTGGGAACGCTGTTATGGTGGAAGCGGAGAAGAATACGGTGCAAGACTGAAGCTGTTAAGTGATGGCAATATACTGGCTTATAGTGCTACAACTTCCGGTGATGGAGATGTTCCGGTCAACTATGGCTACCTTGATAATTGGTTATTGATTATCAATCCTGATGGAGAAATACTACAAAGTCGTGTATTTGGCAATATTGGGCAGAACAATATCTTTGACATCACCGAAACCCGTGATGGAGGTTTTTTCTTTGCCACCAAGGCTTCAGAGGTGGAAGGAATGGTTGAAGGAGATTATCACGGTGGGCAAGACGATGTTTGGGCTGTAAAGCTGGATGCCGGGCTGGAAATTGAATGGCAAAAGTTGTACGGCGGAAGCGGGTCAGACTATGGAATGCAAGGGGTGATTGAACTGGAAAATGGTTATATTTTCCTGGCTTTGACGAAATCGCCTAACGATGGGGATGTATGGGGCTATCACTATGGCGATAAGCCTGATATCTGGGTGGTAAGGATCGACAGCCTGGGAAACATCCTTTGGCAGAAGTGTCTGGGTGGTAGTAGTTGGGATTACCCAATGGCAGGTATATACCAAATGCAGGACAGCAGCTTTATGGTGGTGGCAGAAACGCGGTCATCAGACGGTGATGTGCAGGGATATCACCCAGGTAATAGCACCTACGACATCTGGATGAGCCGCCTCTCAGCAGATGGTGAGCTGCTATGGAACCGGTGTTTTGGAGGAGCCGGGTGGGAACGGCCTGCCGATAATGTGCTGCAACTGGCAGACGACAACTGGCTTATCGCTGCCGGAGCAAGCAAATACAAGCTTGCCGACAGCCTCCTGAGTGGCGATATGGCATGCGTATCCGAAGAATATGGCAGACAAATTTGGCTCTACAACTTCAAAGACTGTGCCAACTACATGCCTGCCACGCCCCAGCCACCCACCGGCCCGGATACGCTCTGCCATACCGTGGATAGCACTTCGGTTTATCAAATAGCCGGCGACAGCACGGCCTGGGGCTACCACTGGCAGATTGAGCCCGCCGAAGCCGGCACAATCACTGCCGACAGCCTGCAGGCCATGGTAAAATGGAACAGCAGCTACCAGGGGCCGGCACACATCAGCGCAGCAACCTGGAACGATTGCGGAGAATCGGCATGGTCAAGCGCCAAAACCACCATGGTTTACAGCTGTGTGGGTCTGCCCGAACAAAAGGATACAGGGCTGGCAGTGGCTGTTTACCCCAACCCCGCCAAAGACTACATCATTTTTGAAATGCAAGCAAATAAAAGTACTGTATCAACACCCATGGAAATAATCGATATTTACGGCCGGATAGTTGCCAGCCTGCCAATGGTGTCAGGCAAAGCTGTGTTGGATGTAAGGTCTTTCAGCAGCGGAATTTACTTTTTCCGGCTCAGCCATGAAGGCCGGCACCAGGCAGGAAAATTTGTTGTGCGATAAGAAAAACGAAAATGAAAGAAAGGAGTTTTAAATGGAAATTATACGGACAAGCCAACCCGGTTTTACCGAAAATCAACAATCAACAAAAAACCGCCACATTCAAGGCGGTTTTTTGTTTGGAAACAATTAATTTATTCCTCTTTCATAAAAGGATAACGGTAATCTGTTGGTGGCACAAAATTTTCTTTGATAGTGCGTGGCGACACCCAGCGCAACAAATTCAGGTAAGAGCCTGATTTATCATTTGTGCCGGAAGCCCGGGCACCACCAAAAGGCTGTTGCCCCACCACTGCTCCCGTAGGTTTATCATTGATGTAGTAATTTCCGGCTGCATTAGTCAAAGCGTTGTTGGCTTCTTCGATGGCGTAACGATCCCGGGCAAAAACGGCTCCTGTAAGCGAATAAGTGGTGGTTGTATCAACGAGCTTCAGGGTTTCGTGCCATTTTTCGGTTTCATATACATAAATGGTAAGCACCGGACCAAACAATTCTTCATGCATGGTAACATAATGCGGGTCTTTGGTTAATATCACCGTAGGTTCGATAAAGTACCCCTTGCTTTTGTCGTAATTTCCGCCAAATAAAATTGTTGTGGCTTCGTCCTTTTTGGCATTATCAATAAAGCTGCTCAATTTATCAAAAGAGGCCTCATCAATCACTGCTCCCATAAAATTAGTGAAATCCTCAACAGGCCCCATCTTTATGCTTCGAAGGTCGTTTTCCATCAGCTTCCAGAGTTCAGGCCAAAGATTTTCAGGGATATAAGCCCTTGAAGCAGCGGAGCATTTTTGTCCCTGATATTCAAAAGCACCTCTGATCAAGGCCGTTGACAATGCTTTTACATCAGCACTTTTGTGTGCCACTACAAAGTCTTTTCCACCTGTTTCGCCAACTATTTTAGGATAGGTATTGTGGATACTGATGTTATCCCCAATGGCCTTCCAAATCTTCGAAAACACAGCGGTGGAGCCTGTATAATGAATCCCGACAAAATCAGGGTGTGAAGCAAAAATCTTACCAGCCACCGGACCAGGCACAAAAATCAGGTTGATCACTCCGGCAGGTAATCCGGCTTCTTCAAAAATCTCCATAATCACCCTGGCCGAATAGATCTGTGCATTTGAAGCTTTCCAAACCACCACATTACCCATCATGGCCGGAGCTGAAGGCAGGTTGCCGGCTATGGCAGTAAAATTGAAGGGTGTTAGGGCATAGATAAAACCTTCCAACGGACGATACTCTATCCTGTTCCAGATGCCACTGGACGAAATCGGTTGATCGTTATAGATTTTTGCCATGAAATGCACATTAAAACGCAAAAAATCAGCCAGTTCACATGCCGAATCAATCTCAGCCTGATGAACCGTTTTCGACTGGCCAAGCATGGTTGCTGCATTGATCTTTGTACGGTAAGGCCCGGCGATCAGATCAGCCGCTTTGAGAAATATCGCTGCCCGATCTTCCCATTCAAGCGACTGCCATTGGGCTCTTGCCTCAAGTGCCGCATCAATGGCCATATGCACATGATCAGCTCCTCCCTGATAAAAATAACCCAGCGTATGCTGAATATCATGTGGAGGTGCTATCCTGATCTTGTTCTCAGTTTTGATGCGCTGTCCGCCAATTACCATCGGAATTTCTATCTCTTCCGATCTCATTTTTGCCAGCATAGCCTTTACCTCTGCACGCTCAGGACTTCCCGGAGCGTAGTCTTTTACCGGTTCGTTAATGGGCATTGGAACCTTGTAAAACCCACTGTACATAACTATAAAATTTTAAGATGAATAATTGAAAAGTCTGCAAACTTAGCCATTTTATCAATGATATGGAAATATTTACATAGGTGTGGTTCTTTCCATAGGTTAAACGCTTTTACCTTTGTTTTTCTTGAAATTTCTGGCAAATTTTTGTATTTTTGTTCCCCCAATCGCTTATTTCAATCTAACCAATTGTATATCAATATAATAACTGATGCATTACTAAAATACAAGTGCTCACAAACCAGATTTAGATGAATTCCAGAAGCAAACAGAAGTTTAAAAAGTTAGATAAAATTGCTATCAATGTAAAGTCGCACAGGATTTTACAACAATTCAGCAAGGAAAATCCTGATATTGTTTCTTTGCTCAGGGAGGCCAATGACAAGGAAGAAGCCCTGGAGGCAATGCGGCAGTGGATCATGCCATATTTCGAGAATAACAAGACAGCCTGGGATTACTATAATGGGAAAATTTCGGGTCGTGAGGCTTTTGATCAGTTAAGCTGGCCCGATTATGGAGCCATCCGGCTGATGGATTACATCCAACATGCAGGAAGAATTTTTGAAGATCTCAACCTGGGTGGCGATCTGGTAGGAAGCCATCCCGTAAAATATCTTTGGCTCGCCATAAAATACGGTACGGGTGGTGCCAATCATCACTTTTTTTATGATACACTTTTGCTTTTTCGACAAATCAAAGGAACTTATGTAAGGCAGATGCCCGACAATACAATGCTAAAGCAATGGATGGACCGACACCCTTCGGGCCTGGATGAAAAAGTAATTAAAATACGAAAGCACAACAGAGACAGGATTTTAAAAGTGATCATCCAGAAGATGGATGCCGGCGAACTGAGCAGTCGCAGGTATCAGTTTGAACCCGGAATGACCTTTGAGCAAAAGTTCCTTACTGCTACCCGTTGGTGGGATGATACAAACTTTCATCTTAAATTTGCCGTACGCTCCCCAAAAATGCTCAATGAATTATTAAACAACTCGCTGAGTACCAAAACAATGGAATTGCTCAACGAAGCCCGCCAGGCAGGAATACCGTTTTTTGTTAATCCCTACTACCTGTCGCTGCTTAATGTTGCCGAGCCTGAATTTGCTGTCGGCTCCGATCTGGCTATCAGGGATTATGTGATTTACAGCAAGCAGCTGATCAAGGAATTTGGGAAAATAGTTGCCTGGGAAATGGAAGATATTATTGAGCCCGGCAAGCCTAATGCCGCCGGTTGGATTCTGCCTACTGTTCATAACCTTCACCGTCGCTATCCCGAAGTGGCTATCATGATACCGGATACGGTTGGTCGTGCCTGTGGAGGATTGTGCGTGAGTTGCCAGCGGATGTATGACTTTCAGAGCGGTCACCTGAACTTTAACCTAGACAAGCTGAAACCAAAAGAAACCTGGCCTCAAAAACTTCAGAAACTGATGGATTATTTTGAAGAAGACACCCAGCTCAGAGATATTTTAATTACCGGAGGCGATGCGTTGATGAGCAGCGACAAATCCTTGCAGACCATCCTCAATGCCGTTTATGAAATGGCCAAAAGAAAAATGGAAAGCAATCAAAACCTGCCTGATGATAAGAAAATTGCACCTATCACAAGAGTAAGGCTGGGCACCAGATTGCCTGTGTTTCTCCCACAACGAATTACAAATGAGCTTGTTGTAATATTGGCTGACTTCAAGAAGAAAGCCAGTGAGATAGGAATCAGGCAATTTGTGATTCAAACACATTTTGAATCAGCAATGGAAGTGACACCAGAAGTAAAAAATGCCATCGAAATGCTGCTCAGTGCGGGCTGGATCATCACCAACCAATTAGTGTTTACTGCAGCTGCCTCACGAAGGGGACATACCGCCAAACTGCGTAAGGTTTTAAACGATATTGGTGTGCTTACCTATTACACTTTTTCGGTGAAAGGATACAAAGAGAACAGCCATAATTTTGCTACCAACGAACGCGCAGTGCAAGAGCAATTGGAGGAAAAAGAGTTTGGCCGTATTGACAAACGCTACAACGAAAAAATTAGCAGCTTTGCACAGAATGCCGAAGAAATGGTTTCCAATATCAAAGCACTCAGAGAGGAGGCAGGTATTCCATTTCTGGCTACCGATCGCAATGTCCTGAATCTTCCCGGGGTTGGAAAAAGTCTGACATTCAGAACCATAGGATTAAGCCGGCATGGCCGCCGCATACTTGAGTTCGATCATGACGATACCCGTCGTCACAGCCCCATCATTCATGAGATGGGAAAAGTGGTCATCATTGAATCAAAATCGCTCAATGAATACTTGAACCAACTCGAAGATATGGGTGAAGATAAGGCCGAATATCACAGCATTTTTGGATATAGCATAGGCGAAACAGAGCCGCTGCAACATATTTATCAGTATCCTGCCTACGATTTTGAGGTTACTGATGAATACACCAACCTCGAATTGAGCGAAACTTTTATGGATATGGCAGATTAGTTATGCTATAATTCAATACTTTACATCGCAATCCAAAATATTGAAGCATAGTTTTGATGCTTGTTGTATTTTTACTTCCTCAAACTTAACCGCATGAAGCTTTTCTTTAAGTTTTTGGTTGTAGTATTCATTTCCGGCACATTGACTTCTTGTCATATTGGTCGCTTTTTTTATTACAACTTTGCGGATATCAGAGATCATAAAAAATTCCCAAAGCAGGAAATAAAACGAGATACAAGTTCAACTTACTGGCACTTACCTACCAGCAAACAAACAGTTCAACAGCAACTGATCCAAGGTTTGGGTAATTGGGACGAACTTACTGTGGATCAATATGTAGCCAGGCACAAAACGGTAGCCTTTTTAATCCTCAATGGCGACAGCCTGATTTTTGAAGCTTATTACAATGGTTACGATTCCAGTGCTGTTATCCCGGTTTTTTCAGTTGCCAAATCCTATATTTCGGCTCTGGTAGGTATCGCTTTGGAAAAAGGCATTTTTGAAAACCTGGATGATTCCATCACAAAGTATATCCCCGAATTACGGGATAAAGGTTTAGAATCCATAACCTTAAAAAACCTGCTTGAGATGCGGTCGGGTTTGGATTATCAGGAAAAATACAACTCCCCGTTTGCTGATATGGCAAAGTACTATTATGGTCGAAATCTTCGGAAGTATATTACAAAGCTTAAACCCAGCCAAACCCCTGATTCACAATACGATTATCAAAGTGTTAATACACTTCTGCTGGGACTGGCCCTGGAAAATGCGACCGGAAAAAATCCTGCCGTACTACTCGAAGAGTGGATTTGGCAGCAAGCCGGAATGCAGTATGATGCAAGCTGGAGCTTCGACAGCAAGAAGCACAAAACCATCAAGGCGTTCTGCTGCATAAACCTCAGAGCTACTGATTTGGCCCGATTTGGCTTACTTTATAAAGACAAGGGTAAATACCACGACCAACAAATAATTCCGGAGCAGTGGATAGAGAAAAGTCTGGAGATCAACAATGATTCGCGCGATTCCGGTGGATACCCTTACGCCATGCATTGGAGGAGTTTGCCGGATGGTTCATTTTTTGCAAAAGGGGTACTTGGGCAATATTTGTACGTTGATCCATCCAGAGATATTGTAATTGTACGACTTGGAAAATCGGCTGATAAGCTTGACTGGATTACGTTTTTCAGGGAGATTGCGGCGAAAATCCAACCCTGAGTTTTATTCTTCAGAGCGCTATTGACTGCTGACCAAAGGCAGGCAAAGTTTCGCGGTACTCCCCTGCCCTGCCACACTTTCAAGCTCAAATTTGCCGTTTTGCATCTGCATAAATTCTTTCACGAGTTGTAGCCCCAGACCGGTTCCGCCTTCGTTGTGTGTCCCTTTGGTCGATTCAAGGTTTTGATCGGCATGAAGAGCTGCCAACTGATCTGGTGTCATGCCTTTTCCATGATCTTCAATTTCAACAATTTGCCAGTTGTTAGCCTGGTAGTTTTTGATGATGATTTCCTGGCCTGCTTCACTAAATTTAATGGCGTTATTGATTAAATTGCGAAAAACTATGAGCATTAATTCCTTATCGGCCATCGCATAGGCTTCGTCATCAATTTTAAAAAGTATCCTGATTTGCTTTGCTTCTGCCTTTTGCTTGTAGAAATTGATTTCCTGATAGATTACAGCAGATAAATTCGTAGGGACAACTTTGCATTTAATGCTACCCCGTTGACTTAAAGCCCATTGCAACAAGTTTTCGACAGTTTGATAGGTATCGCCTGCCTGTTTGTATAAGGTTTGAAGAATTTCTTTTTGTTCCTGCTTGTCAAAGGCTTCAAAATCAGTCGTCATCAGTTGAAGCAAACCCAATATACTATTGAAAGGCGATCGGAGGTCGTGTCCGATTACGGAGAGCAATTTGTCCTTAGCCTGATTCGATTCCTGAAGCGTATTGTTTTGCTTTGTGATGGTGTTGTTCAATTCTTTGAGCGACTGATTAGCTTTCTCAAGTTTTTTGCGGCTTTGCCGAATATTGTATATAAAAACGACTAAGATGGCAAGCAACACAATCAAAACCAAACTAAAAAGCGTTCGCCAGAAGATCACAATGTTTTTACTTTTATTTTCGGTACGCAGCTGAAGGTTTTCAAGGGACTTTTTCTCTGCTTCATATTTTGTTTTAACATCCAATAGGTGTTGCTTATTGGCAAGTTCCGAAAGGCTGTCCTTAAGGGCAATATATTTTTCGCGATAGACCAATGCAGCTTCAAAGTCTGATTCTTGTTTCAACAAATCTACTTTGAGGTCATAAACTTCAACAAGCCTTGTATTCTCCTGAATCTCGCGTGCCACACGCTCTGCTGCATCTAAATGCTTCCAGGCTTTGGCATATGATTTTTGATAATAATACAAGGATGCCAATCCAAGATTATTAAAGATAGTGCCATTTTTAATGTCATTAGCCTGACAAATTTCCAGTGAGACCAGGTAATTCTCTTCTGCCTGGCTGGTATCAGCATTTACCATATGTATCTCGGCACTGTTTAAAAGTGCCCTTGCCATTTCCATTCTAAAATCATTCTCTTTGGCAATCAAATAAGCTGCATTGAAGGCTTCCAGGGCTTTGTCGTACTTTTCAAGTTTCTTATAACTGATACCAATATTGCCATAGTTCATCCCCAGATCGTAAATATCACCATAGATTCGGTTGATGGCCATGGCTTCTTCAAAATAACTTATTGCACTTTCATGGTCGCAAAGTTCCTGACTTACTCTGCCAATATTATTATTCAGAATGGCTCTGTTGCGTTTGTCGTCGAGCTCGGCAAAATAATGTAAAGCCTTGATGTAATAGTCATAACTCTCATTCAGCCTTCCCATATTCCCGGCCTGGATACCCCTATTATTATAATAGGCAGCATAAAATTTCGGTTTATCCAATTGTTCTGCTAACTTTTTTACTTTGTCTAGATAGCTTGCCGCTGTATCAAACTGCTGATAACGGGAACTTACTCTTACAAAAAGATTATTAATCATAAAATGCACCTCCCTGTCATCCACCTCCGGCAATCTGCTTATGGCATCCCGAAAATAGAGATAGCAGGAATCTTTATCGGCTTTAGTCAAATAATAAACTCCATTTAAGGCCAAAGCATAAGCCTGGCTATTCTGATCTTTTAGCTCTTCGGCTCGTTTCAAAAGCTGATCAACAAACAGTTTTCCCTTACGGGGATTCCTGTAAATAACAGATTCTGCAATGTTTAAATATTCCTTTAGAGAATCTGTTGGTGCAATTATTATCTGTTGCTCGGAAAGTACATCTTCCTCAAATTGAGCAAAAAGAGAATTCACCGAAAGGAAAATTATTCCCGACAGCAAAAAAAGAAAGTATCTTTGATTATGCTTCACATCAGGGGGTTTGCGTTTTACAAATTTAATCAATAAAGATGATTAAATCCTATCAAAAAAAACAACAGATTATTTTTGAATTAATCTTGAGGCATGTCCTGTAAATCAATTCAGGAAAATATTACCTCTATAAACCTCTGACCAATAAGCAGAAATAAGGAGCTAAACTTTTGTAATCAGCATATTACGAACAACACGTTGAAGCTATTCATCCAATTCAATAAATCGATCAAATTCTGTTTGAAATAATCTTTTCGAAAATGGATCATAGCGATAATGTACCGGTTCGCCATCCGGTTTGGTGTTTTTCGTCAGTTGATTATTTAGCAATTGGTCGTAGGTATATGCCGCAGATAATCTTCCCATAAAACTTGCAAACTCCTCGATATCTGCAATATCCAAAGTGTCAACATGATAATAATAATTTACACCACCTGTAAAAAAATCATAGGAAAACTGACCTTCGTGGTAATCAAATAAATTTTGATCCGTAAAATATACCTTATTTTCACTGCTTTCATCGTTAAGGGCATTGATCTCGGTCCAAACGGCAAAATTGATACCATTCAAAGGCACGATCTGCGAATACTGCAAACCAAAAAAACTCTCCACATCTTCATAGTCAGTAATAAATTCCTGAATTTCAATTTGCGCCACATTGGCAATCCAACTCAGGCTGTCGCGTTCGTAAAAACGATCGAAATCAGCCTCGCTGAACAGTTTCACATCATAGCGCGACAAGGCATCCCAATATGCATTCCTAAAATGGAAAAGTATCGTGCTGTCATTTAAACTGGAAAGAAACAGGCTTTGCGCCAAAAGGCTGTCGTGTTTCGCAGCTTCTGAAAGCCCCGTTAGTTTACCTTCATCCCGATCGTAGCGGTCGTTGATTTTAAAAACCTGATCCGGAAATAGTACCAGCAAGCCCCAATCAGCACTTTCGGTAACATACGATTTGGCGAGTTTTCGTGTGGGGTTACAAGCACTCACAAAAAGTACGACACCAATGACTATGAATATTTTAAACCAGATAGTAGTTCTTTTCATGCATTTGTAGTTATAAGCATCGCAAAATACAACAAAATGCATAACGTATCAAAGCCTAATTTGTTACTTGTTTGAGCAATAATTCTCCAAAACGCCGGCCGTACAATTCAGCCCTTTCCAGCTCATCATCCGTAGGACTGAATTTTACAAACACATCTGTTTCGGTATATTTTAGTTTCAGATTTTCCAGGTTCGTTCGAATAATTTTCATGCCTTCGCCGCTCCAGCCATACGAACCAAAGCCACCAGCCAGTTTTCCTTTATCGCGCAAAGGGCTCACCACGGCAAACAAGCGGTAGATGGGCAAAAGGATATTCTGATTGATTGTTGGACAACCTACAATCAGGCCGCTGGCCATAGCCACTTCCATATCAATATCACCCAGTGGGGTGTGTTCGATGTCCATCACCTTGGCTTCAAGTCCGTCAACACTTGAAACGCCCTTCCCAATGGCCTCGGCAAGCTGACCGGTTTTATGATAAGCCGAAACATAAGGAATATAAACCCGTTTCTTTTGCGGAAGTTTAATTGCTTCGCTGGCATACTGCTCCGAAAGCTCGACATAACGTTTCCAGCTGGAACGCAGGATTGGCCCATGTCCGGTGCATATTGCCACAATAGGCAGGGGTTTGATTTTTTCGATGGCTTTCAGCATAAACCTACTGAAAGGCTTCAGAATCACATCAAAATAATATTTGAAAGCATCATCCCAATTGCCCACTTCATCATCATACATCCTATCATCGGCATAATGTGCGCCAAAAGAATCACAGGTAAACAAAATCTGGTCTTCCTGCAGGTAACTATACATAGTATCAGGCCAGTGCAGATTAGGTGCGCCAATAAACCGGATGGTTTTGTTTCCCAGGTTCAGTTCCATGCCGTCCTTTACTTGCAGGCTCTTGAAAGGCACAGAAATCAGATCTTGTAAATACCTGATAGCCGTACCCGTGCCAACAACAACTGCCTGGGGAGCAATCTCCAACAGTTTACCCACACAACCCGAATGATCAGGTTCTGTGTGATTCATGATGATGTAAGCTAACTCAGAAGGATCAGTCAAGGCACGAATTTTAGCTTCATAGGCTGGCCAAAACCTTTCTTTTACGGTTTCCACAACGGCTTTCTTCTCAGCATTGATGAAATAGGAATTGTAAGTAGTGCCATATTTGGTCTCCATCACCACATCAAAAGTAACCAAATCGTGATCAAGCACACCGATCCATTTTACTTCATCATTAACGTCCAGAATATGAGGTTTCGTAGTCATTTTACACCAATTTTGTTTGCAAAAACGTTCATGCAAAAGTAGGTGTTTAGCTGCATGGAATCATTATAAATAACAACTGGTTAGGTGATTAAACATCTGCTTAAAATGATACATTAAGCGAGTCTCCATCGCATATTTTCAGTTGATTCTAAAATTCCAACTCCATTTGTGCCGGCGGATCTGTTTTGCGATTTTTGTGTTCTTCTTTAGTATTTTCTGTAATCGTTGATTCAGTATCGTTGTACTCTTCGGGTTCTTCTATCCCATCAACTTGATCTTCAGTCTGATTCGAAGATGAAACATCCGGAAGATCAGCCAAATCATCAGCATGATCTTCGCTGGCATTTTCTTCAAATTGTGGTTCAATAGGTTCCAAAATCTGAATTTGTTTTATCTCTTTGTTCGACAGCCTTTTGCCTTTGGCTTTCACGCTTTTTATGGCAATAAATTCGGCTACATCCACCGCTTCATCATCAGGTTTTTGACCCTTTCCATTGGGCTTAAACTCCAGGTTGAGCATTGGAAAGTCGTCAACAAGCACATGTTTCAACACCGCCTGCGGATGTTCTCCAACAAAATTGACACGTTTGTTGGTTGCTGTATCTTCCTCTATCTGAAAGCGTTTCAGGTAGTGAAGCTGGGTTTCACCTTCGAGATAAATAACGGAAAACACCTCCTCTGGATTAAATTTTCGCAAAAAGAGCAGATCTTCATCAAAATGTGTGCTTAAGTCGTAGCTACTGAGTTTGAATTCGCCGCCCGAAAAAACATGCAACAATTTGTCATCAGCATGAAATGCTCCCAGATACAGCCCGCGCTCATCGGTGTTCAGTCTTTTTACTGTTTCATCGTACCAAATATCTCTGGCACCAAGGGTCGAAACGCCTTCATCGCGTTTATTAATCTGTTTCACAATATGTTTTGTGAGGATATTCCCTTTTGCATTTCGGTTTTTAATTGCCAGGTCAGCAAAATTAAATTCGAAAGAAGTCTTTTTTAACTTGGGTTTTGGCCGTAGCAATACTTTGATCGTTTCGGCTTCGCCATTGGGGTTGGCCGTGAAATAATATACTTTAGAATCCGGTTTACCCGCTGTTAAATCGTATTCTTTGTCGCGCGTAACACCTAACACCGCGAATCTTTTCACCAGCCAGGGCCCTTTGCGTCCGTCCCTGTAAACCATATTGTAAACGGTGCGTTCATCATTTTTCCTAAAAATATCAATATGAATGATGTTTTCGCCAACAAAAGCCTTGCTGTTCACCTTGGTAACGATAAATGTGCCGTTCTCCCGAAATACAATCATATCATCCAGGTCGCTGCAATCGCAAACAAACTCGTCTTTTCTCAGTGAGGTGCCGGCAAAACCTTCCAAGCGATTCACATACAGTTTTTCGTTATTGGCAGCAACCGCAGCTGCCTCGATCGTATCAAAATTACGGAGCTCCGTTTTGCGTTCGCGACCTGCACCATGCTTCTTTTTTATCTGCCTGAAGAAATTGATCGTATAATCCACAATATGTTCCAGGTGATTACGAACTTCCTCCATTTCCGTTTCGAGCGACAGTATATGTTCGTCGGCCTTGAATGAGTTATACTTTGAAATTCGCTTGATCTTAATTTCCGTCAACCTGATGATATCTTCTTCGGTAACAGGCATTTTTAGATGTTTCACATAAGGCTTCAACCCTTTGTCGATGGCAACAATCACCTCTTCCCAGCTTTCGCATTGCTCGATATCGTGGTAGATCCTTTTTTCGATGAAGATTTTCTCGAGCGATGAATGATGCCACTCCCTTTCCAGCTCATCCATCCTGATCAGCAATTCGGATCTGAGCAACTCAAGCGTTCTTTTGGTGTTGCGTTCCAGTATTTTATGCACACTCCAAAAGGCAGGTTTACCTTCAACTATCACACAGGAATTGGGCGAAATTGATACCTCACAATTCGTGAAGGCATACAAGGCATCAATGGTTTGATCGGGTGAAATTCCGGGTGCGAGATGTATGACTATCTCAACTTTTTCGGCGGTGTTGTCGTCGATCTTTCGTATTTTGATCTTGCCTTTGTCATTGGCAGCGATAATAGAATCGATAAGCGAGGTTGTGGTTGTGGCGAAAGGAATCTCAGTGATTACAAGTGTTTTCTTATCCTGCTGACTTATTCTGGCACGCACCCGTACTTTGCCTCCTCTGATTCCTTCGTTGTATTTTGAGCAATCAGCAAGTCCTCCGGTCTGGAAATCGGGAAAAAGTTCAAATGACTCATTTTTAAGGCATTTGATGGATGCATCGATCAGTTCAATAAAATTGTGTGGCAATATTTTGGATGCCAGTCCAACGGCAATACCTTCAACGCCTTGTGCCAATAACAAAGGAAACTTCACAGGCAGTGCAACAGGTTCTTTGTTTCGCCCGTCGTAAGAAAGCTTCCATTCCGTGGTTTTAGGGTTAAAAACCACATCGTGGGCAAACTTTGAAAGCCTGGCCTCGATATATCGTGGTGCGGCAGCACTGTCGCCTGTCAACACATTTCCCCAGTTTCCCTGTGTTTCGACGATCAATTCCTTTTGCCCGAGTTGAACCAGTGCATCTCCAATCGAAGCATCGCCATGCGGATGATACTGCATGGTGTGCCCGATGATGTTGGCAACCTTGTTGAAGCGACCATCATCGAGGTTTTTCATCGAATGAAAAATCCTGCGTTGTACGGGTTTCAGGCCATCGTCAATCTCAGGTACGGCACGTTCGAGGATTACATAAGAGGCGTAATCCAAAAACCAGTTTTCGTACATGCCCGAAAGCTGAATCGTCCGATGGGCTTCCATAGGTTTTTCAGCTTTCTCGTTGTTTTGTTCCGTATTTAGTTCCTCATTTTCGCTCATGCCTCTTTTTTCTTTCTGCTATTATAAGTTATTCTTTTTTCCAACACCGGTATTCGATCTCCAAAATCGTATAAGAAGTGCTTCTGCCAACAAAAAAACAATGGCCAGCAAAACAAACCACCACCAGGCATCCTTTTCATTGGCAGCTATGATCTGGTCGATTGATTTAGCGTTGGACTTATCAAGCGTGTTTAAAACTTCAAAACCTGCCAGCTCAAACTTTTCGCGGGCCCCGGCTGCATCAAAAAACCGCATTTGCGATTCTTTTCGATTCTCATTCCAGGCTGTGATACCAAGCAAACTGTCTTGATAAAATGTGCCATAAAATCCTGCCTCCGGCAGGGACTCCTCCAGGTATAGCAGCAGTTGTTGCTGTCGCTGGCTGATACCCGGGATTAATTCAAAATCACTATCCAATGATTTGAGCCTCAACACCTCATCCGCCGGAATATTCGCCTTCACAGTAAACTGTCGGTCGGCACCCAATGTATAACTTAACTTGTTCTGTGCCAGCCCATAAAATGCCATTCGAATCAATGATGAAGGGAACAGCGAGCTTGCTGTAAAACCGGAAGCTGACTCTTCGAGCGGGCTTGCCAAATGAAATACGCTCCCCTGCCCTGCTTTGTTGTAGGTAAGGAAAGGATTTCCATTGAGCAAACTAATCAAGTTATAACTTCCTGGCCCGGGTACTAATCTGTAATGCTTTCTCACCGACGGCAAATCAGCATTTTCAGGAATTTTATTGAACATTTCATCAAAAAACGGATGAGACTCCAGCATGTCGTTTATTCGTGTGGCCATAGTATCCGGAAGCGGTTGAATGTTTATTTTTAATTCGTTTAAAATCCCTTGAGGTGGTATTTGTGCGTCATTCGCAGGATACAACAACAACGAGCCACCGGCATTCACATAATCTTCCAACCCGGCTCTGAGGCCTTCACTCATCCTGTTGTCCAGGGGTGCAAGGATTAATTTGTAGTCATTAAATCTTTGAATGTCAACACGAAGCATGGCATTGCTTGTGTAAGTAAACAAACTGTCATCAGCAAACAGAAGTTCAAGGGAAGGATCAGGTGCTTGGCTATAAATTTCTAGTACATTGATTTGTGGTGCGATGTAAAGACTCAAGTAGTACGTATCATCAAATACCACCGGATAGTCATCAATACTCAAATGTGCGTTGATGTATCCAAATTCCTGAGGCACAAAACTTAAGGTAAACACTTTCTCTTCCTGGCTTTCCAGATCGGTATTAGCAATTGCCAGTAAGGTATTGTTGCTCGAAAGCCGCAGTGCCAGGCTACGAAGCCGATCCTCACTTTGGTTGCTAATCCGCACATTGAGCTCCACCGGAATGCCTGTCTGCACAACCGGATTAGTAAGCCAGACGCTATCGATAAAGACATTGTTTTGTTGTGTCGCTTCAAAAGGGATCAAGACCAATTTAAGTTTTTCCTGCGCTTGATGGTTTAAATCGGTGAAGGCACTTTGCTGAAAATCAGACAGCATATACAATACAAGCTGATTCTGATCTATATTCTTAACGAGTTCATTTACACGCTCAATTACCTCCTCCATTGGCATAGCCACACTTCCGGCAGTAACTCGTTGTAGCTTATCCAACGTTTCATCGCGCGACATCAGGTATTCGTGCGCCGGATTAAAATCGTTGGTTAGCAAGATAAAGCGGTGATCGGGTCCCATATGCTCTACCATCGAAACGGCTGTATTCCTTGCGTCATCTATCAGCGAACCCCTTATGCCGGCAAGCTGCATGCTTTGAGAATTATCTACATAAATCACGCTAACATCCTGTTTAACCGTATCGGCAGTGTTTGAATCGGTAAAAACAGGGCGTGCAAAGGCTAAAACAATCGCAGCCAGTGCAAGCAGCCGAAACAACAATATAAGCAGTTGCTTTAGTTTGCTGGTACGGGAAGTTTGCTGTTTTAAGTTTTCGAGCAGACTAATATCGCTGTAATACACCAGTTTGTGCTTTCTGAAATTGAAAAGATGCACAATAACCGGAATCACCAGTACCAGTAAGCCATACAGCATTGAGGGGTTCAAAAATTCCATTTGAATGGTCCGCTTTTCTTAAAGTGGACAAATTTACAATTTAAAACGAAAGAGCCGTTCAGGAATCAGCCTATTTCAAGCATAGATTAATAAAGCTATTAATTTTCCAGGCAGAAGTAAATAAACTGAGATGCCTAGCTTTCATCCGAAGCAAAAGCATCCAGAGCCGGCAATGCCTCGTTAGCAAAATCAAACAAAGCCTGATTTTCCCAACTTGAGCCATCCATTGCCTGCGGCCCTTTGCAAGCCACCAGTTCAGCTCCCCAATAACAAAAACGCTGCATTACGATGCCCTGCGATGCCCTGAGCCTGCCGAAGGGAGCCTGCCTGTCTGCCGCCAGGTAAATCGAAGGGAGTCTGCTTGTGTTGAGCCAGTCGAAGTGTCGAGATACGTTGCAGTGAGCCTGTCGAAATGCGGTGTATCGAGCTTGTCGAAGTGCCGAGATATCGTTCAACCGGAAGATCTTCCGATAGCTATCGGAAGGGCACTACGTGCCACAGGAATTCAAGATTATTTTCAGTAGTTTTTAATCTTTTCCTGTCACTACTATAATCTGCTCGTATAGTTCAGGAATCTTATTTTTTACCACGTCCCAAACAATCGAATAATTGACTCCCATATAATCGTGGATTAATCTATCTCTCATTCCTGCCATGTTTTTCCATTTAATAGTACTCCATTTTAATTTGAAATCGGCAGGTATCTGTTTCGTGGCTTCACCAATAATCTCTAAACTCCTTATTACAGCACGTTTTAATGTCTCATCGGCCAAAAAATCATCTTTTGTTTTATCTGGTGTGATTACTGAAAGTATATAAGAACTTTCATCGCGTATATGTTTCAGATATTCAACAGGTTCCTTAGACATATTTCACTTCATTTAAAATCTTTGGTCCAATGTAAGGGCTTAATCCATTTTTTGTAACTATCTCAACTCTCTGATTATTAAATAATTTCTCAATGATGTCGTAAACTGCCATAAAATTGTCAAAGTTTTCATTTTCAGGTTCAAAATCAATCAATATGTCAATATCACTGTTTTCAGTTTGTTCATCTCTTGCATATGAGCCGAATAATCCAATTGATTTGATTCCATATTTGGAAATCTCACTTTCTTTGGACTTTATAGTACTCAATATATATTCCTTATTTGTCATCCTGCAATCATTTATGCAAATATAATAATCTTTTGTCTTGGTGCATATTATGTCTGTTATAATTACCGGCAGCGGACTGGTGTATGTTTATGCGCGGTTTTTGGTGAATGTCACTGTCCTGAACCATCGAGGCTGCGGCGAGTTAAAAAACAGAATATCAATGGATATTTCGCGAGTTAATTCACCCACAGGTGTATTGGCCGGCAGCTGCAGCTCGGTGCCATTGGGGTAGCGAATGGTGATGGCTGCTGCGCTCAGGGGTGCTCCAAGCTGCAGAAATGCGTCTGTATGTTGGCTTTGTTCCCGCTGTTTTTGAATCCAATAACGGAAGGTAAAAAGTTTAATGCAATGTGCTTCTGCAAAGGCTTTCTGGCTTTGGCCGCTCTGCTGCCAATCGCTGACAAGCTGTAACATCTTTTTTCTGCGTTCTTGTACTGTCATATTGCTTTAGTTTTTGAGTGCAAATGTCAGCACCTAATCAATTACACACAAGATGCCCGTGGCCGAAGGGTTACGAATTTACAGCAGTCGTTTCAGGGCTAAAGTGCTTGGGATGAAGGATAAAATGAAAGTCACAGTCAAAGAATCAGCTCCTGAGCGCCTAAAAAGACTCACCGGTTTTGATGTATTTAGCTGTCCAAA
>Ga0334895_1001061_pt1 | contig 31095 bp, 23 predicted proteins | sample GraSluR3_MG_7_FD_207229 | JGI IMG/M metagenome (GOLD analysis project Ga0334895, IMG submission 207229) | Sludge microbial communities from methane-producing bioreactor in Wageningen University, Netherlands - Granular Sludge_31_05-R3 | ecosystem: Engineered > Bioreactor > Anaerobic >... | reverse complement strand
CTTCCAAAACAACACCTCAATCCGGCTCGAAGGTGCAAAAGCCGGCTCACCGGTCAGCCTGAAAGTATACAATCTGCGCGGACAACTTATCAGAGAGCTGCACCATGGCGCGGCCTTGAGTGAATATCAATGGGATGGTCTCGACAAGTCCGGAAATGAAGTGAGCAGCGGAGTCTATTTCTTGCGCGCCCACCAAGATGGACACAGCACTTTCCGCAAGATGATCCGCATCAAGTAAGCCTTTTTTACCCAATATCATGATTGAAAAAGCGGTCGACATCTGATGCCGACCGCTTTGTTCTGCGGAGATCTATTAGATAAATAGGTTAAGATTACTTTGCTCAGCTTCTTCAAGATAGCTCGCTACTCCGCCGATAGTGACGCCGTCGATGAGATCACCGGCGTCCACGCCCATGATGTCCATGCTCATCTGACAAGCGATCATCTGCACTCCGGCATGTTTTGCCTGCATGATCATCATCTCCAGAGAGTCTACATTCTTGTCCTTCATACGCTTGCGCATCAAGGCCGGACCCACGCCGGCGAAGTTGATCTTGGAAAGTCCCAAACCCTGGGAGCTTTTTGGGAGCATCATGCCAAACATCTTGCCCATGATGTCCTTATCCGTCTTGGCTACTCCCGGTTTCTTGATCACATTAAGTCCCCAGAAGGTGAAGAACATCGTCACTTTCTTGCCGGTCGAGGCAGCTCCGTTTGCGATCACAAATGAAGCCAAGGCTCTATCCAAATCATCACTGAAAACGATAAGAGTCTTGTTTTTGCCACCCCCGGAATCTGCTGATATTGCTTTCCCGCCACCTTTTTGCACCAATGCCACGATCTTCTTGCCCTGAGTGCTCACGTCCAGAAGCTTGTTTGATGTCATGTTGCACCACGCAGGCACATCCTTGGCAAAGCCGGGATCACTGGCAGTGATCCTGAGCGTGTCTCCATCTGAGAGTCGGTCCATTTCGTTTTTGAGCCTCATGATAGGCCCCGGGCACTGCAAGCCGGAAGCATCGACTTCCACCGCTTTTACATCAGTTTTTGCTGCCATACTGCGGTCTTTTCCCTGGTAGATATGGTCGTCTTTGCCGATGTAATCACCTTGGAAGATATCCTCGTTGCTTTGCTTTTGCGTGGCATATTCATAGGTGATATAGCCGCCACTGAGATTTAGGACATCATTGTAGCCGTTTTGCATCAAAATCCGTGCTGCAAAATAGGAGCGAAGACCGGTGCCGCAAAAGACGATGATCTTCTTATCCTTTGGAATCTCTTCCAGACGCTGCCGCATATCATCGACAGAGATGTTTACGCTTCCTTCGATCGTACCGAGGGCATATTCTTCATCGGTGCGGACATCGATGAGCACCACATCTTTGAGATCAAGATTGCGAATATCCTGCCAATGGATGATCTTAACCATGCCGCTTATGATGTTTTCTGCCACCAGGCCTGCCATGTTTACCGGATCCTTGGCGCTGGAAAATGGCGGGGCATAGGCATGCTCGATCTCTTGCATATCATAGATAGTCTCGCCGTGTTTGAGGATGTGAGCGAGCATATCAGTGCGTTTGTCCACCCCGTCAAAGCCCACTATCTGGGCTCCCAAGAGCTTACCATCTTCCGGGTTGAAGACGATCTTGATGGTCAGTGGCAATGCGTCGGGATAATAGCCGGCATGTGATCCGGCATGGATGATCGATGATACATAAGGGATAGAAGATTTTCTGAGCACTTTCTCAGAGACTCCGGTGGCGCCGACTGTGATGTCAAAGACCTTGGCAATCGCTGTGGCTATGCTGCCTTTGTATTTGCGCACATTTCCCTTCACGATATTATCCGCCACAAGGCGTCCTTGCTTGTTTGCCGGGCCGGCAAGATAGGTGTGACACTCTTCGTTGGTGATGGGATTGGGGAATACAATGGCATCGCCCAAGGCATAGATATCCGGATCACTGGTCTGCATATATTCATTGACTCTGATGCCTTTATTGATGCCCAGATCAAGCCCTGCCTCTTCGGCAAGCTTACTGTCCGGTCGTACTCCGATCGAGAGAATCACCATGTCTGTGGCGATGGATCTACCACTTTTGAGCCGTACATTCAGGCCGCTCTTTTCACGAACAAAGCTGCTGACTCCATCCTTCAAATAAAACTCCACGTTTTTGGTCTTAAGATGTTGATGCACTGCCGCAGCCATCTCATAATCCAAAGGCGTCATCACCTGTTCTGCCATCTCGACGATGGTGACCTTGATGCCTTTGTGGTGAAGATTCTCCGCCATCTCCAGGCCGATGAATCCCGCTCCGACTATCACCGCATGCTGCACCTGGCGGCTATCAACAAAGTCCTTGATCCTATCAGTGTCCGGCACATTCCTGAGGGTGAAGATCTCCTCATCCTGGATCCCCGGAATCGGCGGGCGGAGAGGCTCAGCGCCGGGAGAAAGCACCAGCTTGTCATAGCTCTCAGTATAACTGCTCCCATCAGCCTTCTTAACCGTCACTTGTTTGGCCTCACGATCGATGGCTATCACCTCTTCGTTAATGCGGACGTCCACAGCCAGTCTGGCCTTGAAGCTCTGAGGTGTCTGCACAAAGAGACGATCCCGCTCTGGGATTACTCCCCCAACGTAATACGGCAAGCCGCAATTTGCGTATGATATGTAATTTCCACGCTCAAACATCACTATCTCAGCGTGTTCATCAAGACGTCGTAAACGAGCAGCCGTAGTGGCTCCTCCGGCGACTCCGCCAACGATCAAGTATTTTGCCATTGTGTTTTCCTCCATGACTTTGTTCAGTAGTGTTTGTTATAAATACTAAGCAAGCAAAGATCTTTGGCAAGTATCAAATAATCTCACCCATACCTTTTGGTAGCAAAGTCTGTGATGATCCCCTGAGTCGCTCGTGAGATCACCGTATTTCGGTGCATTTTTAGCTGGGAAAGGGCTCGCAGAACTCCCACTTGATTGTCCTGAGCAGGACCGGAGTTTCAGCCTATTTTTGCTCTTCTTTTGCGCGCATTGCTAAATAGCTGTTATGATGGCACTTACAAGCCGAATATATTTTGAGAAACTTCTTGACAAATATGCACTATAATTTTATCTGGTAAAGAGATAAGGGTGCTCACGGCTGGTGATGATTTCGCAAGCTGCACGAGGCACCCATAACGCAGTCTTAAACATATAGGAGACAATACATTATGTCAAAAAACACTTATACTGCGAGTAATATCAAGGTGCTCAAGGGGCTGGAAGCGGTTAGAAAACGCCCTGCCATGTATATCGGCGGGACCAGCGAGCGCGGTCTGCATCACCTTGTATATGAAGTAGTTGACAATTCGATTGACGAAGCTTTGGCTGGCTTTTGTGATCAGATCAAAGTCACGATTACCCAAGATGGAGATATCGAAGTTGACGACAATGGCAGGGGTATCCCTGTAGATATCCAAAAGGATATGGGAATGCCGGCTGTGCAGGTGGTGCTCACCGTCTTGCATGCCGGAGGAAAGTTTGACCAAAATTCATACAAAGTATCCGGTGGCCTGCATGGCGTAGGCGTATCGGTGGTAAATGCTCTTTCGGAGTGGCTTGAAGTTCGCATCCACAAAGATGGCAAAGAATATTTCATGCGCTTTGAGAGAGGCTTTCCTGTCACTGAGCTCAAGATCCTCGGTGAGAGCAAGCGCAACGGCACCATCGTCAGTTTTCGTCCTGATGCCGAGATCTTTGAAACGACAGAATTTAGCTTTGACTATCTGACCACGCGTCTCAGGGAGCTTGCTTTCTTGAACAAAGGCGTGCGCATCCTGCTTAGGGATCAGCGCACTGACCGAATGCATGACTTCAAGTATGATGGCGGCATCAACAGCTTTGTGGAATATCTCAATCAGAACAAGAAGCCGCTGGTTCCCAAGCCGATTCACATCGAGTCCTCCCGTGACTCAATGGAGTTTGAAGTATCCGTTCAATATAATGAAGGCTATCAAGAGAATATTTTCAGCTTTGCAAACAATATCAACACCATAGAGGGCGGCAGCCATCTTTCAGGATTCAAGCGCGGCCTCACATCCGCCGTGAATGCTTATATTAAGAACAACGACCTTCTCAAAAACGAAAAGGTAAACCCCAGTGGTGATGATATTCGCGAAGGGATCACCGCTGTGATCTCCGTTAAGCTTGCCAATCCCCAGTTTGAGGGGCAGACCAAGACCAAGCTTCAAAACTCCGATGTAGAAGGCATCGTTGGCTCAGCGGTCTACGAAAAGCTGATGGTCTATTTTGAAGAGCATCCTTCCGAAGCCAAAAACATCGCCATGAAGAGCGTGATGGCAGCCCGCAGCCGGGAAGCAGCCCGCAAGGCTCGCGAGCTTACTCGCCGCAAATCAGTCTTGGAAAGCGGCTCACTCCCCGGCAAACTTGCCGATTGCAGCATCACTGATCCTGCTCAGACCGAGCTGTTCTTGGTTGAGGGAGATTCCGCAGGCGGTTCTGCCAAGCAGGGCAGAGATCGCAGTTTCCAAGCCATCCTTGCGCTTTGGGGCAAGATGCTAAACACCGAAAAAGCCAGAGTAGACAAGGTTCTCAACAACGACAAGATCCAGCCCATCATCCTGGCACTGGGTGCCGGCATTGGACAAGATTTTGACGTAAGCAAGCTTCGCTACCACAAGATCATCATCATGGCGGACGCCGACGTCGATGGAGCCCATATCAGCACGCTGCTCATGACCTTCTTCTATCGCTATATGCGTCCGGTCATCGAGCAGGGATATCTATATATCGCCATGCCGCCGCTATTCCTTTTGCGCAAAGGCAAGCAAAAGAACTATGTCTACACAGAGGAAGAGCGCGACCGCGTCTGGAGAGAGATGGGAGAAAAAGGTGTGATCATCCAGCGCTACAAAGGTCTCGGTGAGATGAATGCCGAGCAGCTTTGGGAGACCACCATGGATCCGGAATATCGCAAGATGATATCCGTAAGAATGGATGATGCCATTGAAGCTGACAGAATGTTTACCATCCTGATGGGTGATGAGGTAGAGCCTCGCCGTGAGTTTATCCAAGCAAACGCCCGTTATGTAAAGAACCTTGACATATAATGGAGTCTTAAATGTCTGATAATACAAGATTAATAACTACTCAGATCGAAGATCATCTGAAGCAAGCCTATCTGGACTATTCCATGAGCGTGATCGTCGCACGCGCACTACCGGATATCCGGGACGGGCTCAAGCCTTCTCAGAGAAGGATCATATACGCCATGCACGAGCTCAACCTCTCGCCCGGCGGACACTTTAGAAAATGCGCCAAAATCGCCGGTGACACTTCCGGAAACTACCACCCCCATGGTGAGCAAGTAGTATACCCCACCCTGGTGCGTATGGCACAGCCTTGGATCATGCGATATCAGCTGATCGACGGACAGGGAAACTTCGGCTCGATCGATGGCGATCCACCCGCAGCAATGCGTTACACCGAAGCCCGGATGCAAAAGGTCACCACCGAGATGCTCTCGGAGCTGGATAAAGACACTGTAGATTACAAGTCAAACTACGATGAAACCCGCAAAGAACCGGTAGTTTTCCCCAGCCGCATCCCCAATCTTTTGGTAAATGGCTCCTCAGGAATAGCCGTGGGTATGGCCACGAATATGCCGCCTCACAATATCGGCGAGATCTGCTCTGCCATCATCGCCTTGATCGACAATCCTGATCTCGAACCCTTGGATCTCTTGGAATATATCAAAGGTCCGGATTTCCCGATGGGAGGCTACATCCTCGGCACTGATGGGATTCGGGACTATTTTGAGACCGGCCGCGGACGCCTTTTGGTGCGCGGAGAAGCTGATGTGGAAGTCTTGCCGAATGACAGCGAACGCATCATCATCCGCTCGATTCCCTATCAAGTGACCACCACTCTGCTTATAAACCGCATGGTCGAGCTGGTCAAAGAAAAGAAGATCGAAGGAATCAGCGATATTCGCGATGAATCCGGGCGTGACGGCATGCGCGTGGTGATCCAAGTAAAACGCAATCACGACGCCAATGTCGTGCTCAATCTCCTTTATAAATACACCCAATTGCAGACTACTTTTGGCGTGATCAATCTCTGCCTCATTGACGGTGTCCCGGAAGTTGTGAACATGAAGGATATGATCACAAACTTCATCGAATTCCGCCATGACGTGGTGCTCAGACGCACTCAATATGAATTGCGCAACGCCGAAGCTCGCATGCACATCTTGGAAGGATTTCGCATAGCGCTGGACAATCTGGATGAAGTCATTGCCACCATCCGCGCCTCTCAAAATCCTCCGGAAGCAAATGCCGCGTTGCAAGAGAAATTTGGACTCTCCGAGATCCAGGCCAAAGCAATCTTGGATATGAGACTACAGCGCCTCACCGGCATGGAACTCGAGAAGATCGAACAGGAATATCGTGAATTGATCGAGCTCATCAACCGCTTGCGAGATCTCGTAACTTATCGTGAGCTAAGAATGGATGTCGTCAAAGAAGAGACCAATGAGATCAATGCCAAGTTCTCAGATCCTCGCCGCACCAATATCCTTGAAGGCTATGGCGGAAGCTTTAACATGGAAGATCTCATCGCGGACGACATGATGGTCGTCACCATCACCCATGATGGCTATGTAAAACGCCTGCCCGTGGATACCTACAAAGTTCAGGGCAGAGGAGGCAAGGGACTCAGCGCTTCCAATCTTAAGGAATCGGATTTTATCCAATATCTCTTTGTGGCAAGCGCGCATTCCTACATCCTGCTCTTCACCGATCATGGCATGTGCCATTGGATCAAGGTCTATGAGATCCCGGAAGCCAGCCGCACAGCTCGGGGAAAGGCGATCGTAAACCTCGTGAAATTCTCCGAAGGCGAGAAGATCAAAGCATTTGTGACCCTTAAAGCCTTCCATCCCGAACAAAACATCGTGATGTGCACCAGACGTGGCTTGGTCAAAAAGACCGCTCTCTCAGCATATTCACGTCCTCGCAAAAACGGCATCCGCGCCATCAAACTCATGGAAGGCGATGAGCTCATCGATGCCAAGATCTCAGAGGGTTCGGACGACATCCTGCTCGCCACTCACAATGGCTATTGCAATCGCTTCAGCGAAAAGGATATCCGCACCATGGGACGCATCACTCGCGGCGTGAAGGGAATCGGCCTGCGCGACAATGACTTCGTGATCTCCATGACCCTAGTCACTGCTCAACAGATGATCGAAAATGGCGAACCAAATTCTGCCACGATCCTGGCAGTGAGCGAGAATGGCTATGGCAAACGCACCGCGATCTCCAGCTATCCCACCACCAAACGCGGCTCCAAGGGCGTGATCACGCTCAAGACCAGCAAGCGCAACGGTCATCTGGCATCGCTCTTGCTCGTCACCGATCAAGATGATCTGATGATCATCACTCACGACGGCATGATCATCCGCCAGGCTGTGAAGGATATCTCCACCATCAGCCGCAATACTCAGGGCGTCAGACTCATCAATCTCACTGCAGATGATAGAGTGCACGACATCACCTGTGTGCCGCCGGAAAATCCGAATGATGAAGCTCTCGACAAAGAAGTCGAAGAGATCAAAAAAGCCCCCAAGATTGACCTGAAAGATCTCGCTAACCAAGCGAAGGACGATGATGATGAGATGGTGGAAGACTCGGACGATGATATCCGGGACGACACTGAAGATACTGACGACTAGCCTCCTGCTTCTTGGCTTAGTCGCCTGTGCCGTGAAAGCTTTTCATCCGGCACCCGGAGACTACCATATCGAAGAAGGATATGCGATAATTCGGACGGATAGCTTGCAAATAGCTATCCGTCCACAATCTTACCGCGGGGGATTTCGCGATGCAAATTCCCGCTTTTTCCCCGTCCGACTGCAGGTGCGCAACCTCACAAATCGCAGAATTGTGATTCCCGAAAACGGATTTGGCATCCTCGCAGATCAGCGTCAATATGACTACTTTCCGCTGCAAAGCGTGCTCAGCAGTTCGTGCGATAGATTCTATTTTGAAGATTGGCAGGATCCTTTTGTGACAGATCCTCAGCAGTTGTCGGATAGAGAGCGCAATCTGGATGACTACTATGGCTTGCTTTCGGATTACTTCAGCTTTGGCGAGCTGCTCCCCGGAGGCGGCAAAGATGGCTATCTATTCTATCCCCGAGCTGTGAGCTCTCACGATAGCATCGCCATCGATGCATTGGGTACTTGGATCTATTTCAAGCGCTGATGTTTTACAAAACAGAGTTTTTCGCGTGTTTCAGCAGTCTAAGTGCTTGCAAAATATGCGTAGCTGATGCCTCCCTCACCCCTTGCTCATTAGAGCAGTGAGCAAGCGGTGAGAAAACAAGGACTTACGCGTTTCTCCCAAAATGTGTAAACCAAGCTCAACCTTTGCCCTTGGCTTGCGCCTATGTATGGTAAATCAAGGCTGAATTTGGCAATCTATGACACTGATCATCACCACATCACCCCAAAATAATGCTGCCCCGGCATATATAAATGTGCCGAGGCAGGCTCTATATAGTGAGTATCTTACTGGAATATAGTCTCTTAGGGACGTCCGATGGCGTAGTAACTAAAGCCCATTTCGCGGACGGAATCGGGCTCATATTGGTTTCTTCCGTCAAAGATCACCGGATTCTTTAGCAGTGCTTTGATGCGATTGAAGTCAGGATAGCGGAATTGTCTCCACTCTGTGATCAAGAGCATTGCATCTGCATTTGGCAGGGCCTCATACTCTGAGGAGCAGAGGGTCAATCCGGCTGTGTCTCCAAAGATTCTTCTTGCCTCGTCCATGGCTACAGGATCATAGGCTTGGATCTTGGCTCCGGCTCTTAGCAGTGCATTGATGATCACGATCGAAGGAGCTTCGCGCATATCATCGGTCTGGGGTTTGAAAGCCAGTCCCCAGATGGCAAAGGTCTTGCCCTTGAGGTCATCACCAAAGTGGGTTTTCACCTTGTGGATGAGCACTTCTTTTTGGTCTTTGTTGACGTCTTCGACCGCTTTGAGTATGCGGCTGTCAAAATCCACTTGATTTGCCATATGGATCAAAGCTTTGATGTCTTTTGGGAAGCAGCTTCCGCCATAGCCAACTCCGGGATAGATGAATTTGTAGCCGATGCGACTATCGCTGCCGATGCCATTACGCACTTCCTCGACATCCGCGCCATAAGCTTCGCAGAGGCGAGAGATTTCGTTGATAAAGGAGATCTTGGTTGCCAAGAGAGCATTTGCTGCGTATTTGGTCATTTCGGCAGAACGAATGCCCATCTGGATCACGCGGTCGTGCGTGCGGCAAAACGGAGCATAGAGGGTGTGCATGAGCTTTGCGGCTTTTTCGCTTTCTGAGCCGATCACGACCCGATCCGGTTTCATAAAGTCGTCGATCGCAGCGCCTTCTTTGAGAAACTCGGGATTGGAGACCACATCGAAGTCTATTTCCATTCCGCGTCTTTCCAAGACAGACTTGATCTGGGCTTTGACCCTGTCTGCAGTGCCGATGGGGACGGTGGATTTGTCGACCACGATCTTGTAGTCATCGATGTATTCGGCAATCTCTTCTGCAGCAGCCAGGACATGGGAGAGATCCGCACTGCCATCTTCTTCGGGAGGAGTGCCGACGGCGATGAAGATGATCTGAGAATCTTTAACCGCATGGGCAAGATCGGTGGTGAAGCTGAGCCGCTTCTCTTCGACATTGCGATGCACCATGGCTTCCAGTCCGGGCTCGAAGATCGGGATCTCTCCCTTTTTGAGCATATCGATCTTGCGAAGGTCTTTGTCAACGCAGATCACCGAGTTTCCCATGTCAGCAAAGCAGGCTCCACTGGTGAGCCCCACATATCCGGATCCTATAATGGCGAGTTTCATATTCTATCTCCTAGTTTGAAAATAATCTATCACTTGGGAAATTCCCTGTTTGAGGCTGTAAGTCGGTTCCCAGCCGAGCTCAAGGCGGGCTTTGTCGATCTTCAAAAGCGACCGCTTCAAGTCCCCTTTGCGGGCTTGGCAGCTTGTGGGGCGCATATCTTTACCCAGCTGCTGTGCGATCTCATCATAGAGGGCTTTGGTGGTAGTCGGGCTAGAGGTGCCGATGTTGAAAGCTTCGCCGCTGCCTTTTTCGAAAGCCATGAGATTTGCGCGAACTACATCCTTGACAAAGACATAGTCGCGGATCATGCCATCGGGTTCATCGGGATAGCAATTTAGCATTGGCGCTTCGTCTTTGAGAAGTTTTTCCACAAAGATGGAGACCACTCCGGCTTCTCCATGGGAGACTTGGCGCGGGCCATAGACATTGGCGTAGCGCAGGACCGTGTAGTCCAAAGCATATTGATGGGCATAAAAATATAGATAATCCTCGCCCACCATCTTGTTGATGGCATAGACGGAGAGCGGCTTGGGCAGATAGGTCTCAGAGGTGGGATATTCAGTCGCTTCGCCATACATTGCTCCGCCGGAGGAGATATAGATGACCTTCTTGACTTTGCTGGCAACGCATGCTTGGAGGATGTTGATAAGACCCTTGACGTTGATCTCTGCGTCCGTGAGCGGATCTTCGATCGAAAGCGGAACCGAGATCTGTGCGGCGTGGTGATCCACTATGTCCGGCTGCTCGATGGTAAATACTTCGTGCAGCTTGGGATCACAGATATCCAGCTCATAGAACTTGGCTTTAGGATTGAGGTTGTGGGGGTAGCCTGTGCGAAAATTGTCTACAATCACCACTTCATGTCCCGCGTCAATGCAGGCATCAGCCAGATGAGAAGCGATGAAACCGGCTCCGCCGGTGATGAGAATCTTCATTGTTCTTCCTCTACAATTTCATATTTTCCGATGATTTTGATGTCTTTGGGGTCTACCTTCACCATCACAGCCTGGCGCAGGATATCCACCTGCAGGCGCAGCTCCGAGATCTTGTCGTGGTTTTCCACCACTCCGCGTGTTCCCTTCAGAGCTCCGGAGATGATCTCCACCTCCAGTCCCTTGGAAAGCCAGATTGTGTTTTGCATCGGCATATCCTTCTTGGATATGAAGCAAATGCGGGAAAGCTCGTCAAGAAGCTGTTGCTGATGGGTAACACGGATGAAGTTAACAGCCATCCCGGAGATGGCGATGCTCTGGCGCTCAAGGACCGATAGGACCATGAAGATGTATCCGGGGAACATGGGAAGCGTGGTCTCTACCTTGCGGCGTTGATAGACTCGCTTACGCTTGATCTGAGGGAGGTAATATTGGATCAAGTTTTGGCCGGCATAATCCGCGAGCTTCTTCTCACAGCGAGGCTTGGTGTGCACGACCGTCCACCGCTGTCCCTCCGGGGGAATCTTCAGCTCACCAAAGAGCTCGTTGATGATTACGGGTTTGTGGCTAGCCATCTGCTTCTATCCCGAGGTGGTTAATAGCGGTAGTGATCAGGCTTATAGGGCCCCTCGATGGGAACACCGATGTATTCCGCTTGGCGCACACTCAGATGGGTGAGCTGCACTCCCAGCTTGGGCAAGTGCAATCTTGCCACTTCTTCATCAAGATGTTTTGGCAAGGTGTAGACGCCGACAGCGTGTTCGTTTTGCCAAAGCTGGATCTGAGCAAGCACCTGATTCGTAAAGGAGCAGCTCATCACAAAAGAAGGGTGTCCCGTGGCATTGCCGAGATTCACCAATCTGCCTTCAGAGAGCAGGATAATAGCTTTCTCATTAGGCAATTGGATGAGATCCACTTGTGGCTTGATGTTGATCTTAACCACACCTTCGAGTTCATAGAGCTTGTTCACCTGGATCTCGTTGTCAAAATGCCCGATGTTGCACACTATGGCGTTGTTTTTCATCTTGAGCATGTGGTCTACGCGGATGACATCGCAGTTTCCCGTGGCAGTCACAAAGATGTCGGCATCTTCGACCATGGAATCCAAAGGGCGGACTTCATAGCCTTCCATCGCCGCCTGCAATGCGCAGATGGGATCTATCTCACTGATTACCACACGAGCGCCAAAGCCGCGCATGGATTGGGCACAGCCTTTGCCCACGTCTCCATAACCGCAGATCATGACGGTCTTGCCGGCGACCATGATGTCCGTGCCGCGTTTGATGCCATCGGCAAGGGACTCGCGGCAGCCGTAGAGGTTGTCGAACTTACTCTTGGTGACGCTGTCGTTAACGTTTATCGCGGGGAAGAGCAGCTGAGCTTCTGCCATCATCTGGTAGAGGCGATTGACACCGGTGGTGGTTTCTTCGCTGACTCCCTTGATATTCTGTGCCATGCGTCTAAAGCGATGAGGATCTTCCGCGAGATGGCTGATGATGAGCTCTTGGACGAGGCGAAACTCTTCATTATCCGAGTCTGCAGCAGGAACTGAGCCACTCTGCTCATAGAGCTTCTCGAGGCGGCAGCCTTCATGGATCATCAAGGTGGCATCGCCGCCATCATCCACGATCAGATCACAATCTCCATCCGGCCATGCAAGAGCCTGATATGTGCACCACCAATACTCTTCCAGGCTTTCTCCCTTCCAAGCGAAAACGGGGATGCCTGCCGCCACCATCGCAGCAGCAGCGTGATCTTGGGTGCTGAATATGTTGCAGCTTGCCCAACGCAGCTCGGCGCCAAGGGCTAATAGGGTCTCCATCAGCACAGCAGTTTGGATGGTCATATGCAGACTGCCGGTAATCTTTGCTCCGGCAAGGGGCTTGGAATCTGAATATCTCTCACGCAGTGCGATCAAACCCGGCATTTCGATCTCTGCCAGATCAATCTCTTTTCTGCCATATTCTGCCAGATTGAGATCAAAAATCTTATAATCCATGTTTACCTCTTTAGTAAAGTCAGAGCGCGATTCAAGTTAGAATCGCGCCCGATATGAATCTATCTTGATGTATTATCTACGGTTTCGGTCTCTGCCGCCGCCGCGACTGTCTCGATCGTTTCCGCGTCTGCGGTTGTCATCACGACGAGGCTGTGGAGGGCGAACGGGAGCATTGGGATCGGGTTCCGGATTTCCTGGGATGCCTTTCATGGTCAGAGAGAGTTTCCCTTTGTCCATACCCAGTGCTTTTACCTTCACCACGTCGCCCAGCTTAACCATGTCATCCGGGTGTCCCACGCGGGATGTGTGCATCTGAGAAACGTGCACCATGCCTTCTTTGGCGCCGCCCATGACTTTCACGAATACTCCATAAGGCTCGATGCGGGTGATGGGGCCTTCAAATTCATCACCGGGTTCAGGATCGATGGCAATGCCTTTGATGATGGCTTTTGCCTTTTCGATCGATGCTTTGTCCGGGGAGAGAATGCGCACGGTGCCGTCATCTTGGATGTCGACCCCTACTTGGCAGCTTTCAATGATGGATTTGATCATCTTGCCTGCTGGTCCTATTATCTCGCCGATCTTATCGGTGGGCACCTTGAAGCTTTCGATTCTCGGAGCGCTCGGGGCTAGATCATCCTTGGGCTGAGCGATGCATTCGCCCATGATGTCCAAGATCTTTAAGCGAGCAGTTTTGGCTTTTTCCAGAGCATTGCGCATGATGTCTTTGGTGATGCCATCGATCTTGATGTCCATCTGCATAGCGGTAATGCCGTCACGTGTACCGGCGCACTTGAAATCCATGTCGCCGAAGTGATCTTCGAGACCCATGATATCGGTCAGAACCACATACTTGTCGCCATCCATGATGAGACCGTTTGCGATTCCTGCCACAGGGGCTTTGATCGGAACGCCACCAGCCATCATCGCCAAGCAACCGCTGCAAATGGATGCCATGGATGAAGAGCCGTTTGATTCCAGAGTATCCGCCACGATGCGGATGGTGTAGGGGAAAGCTTCGCTATCAGGCAAGATGGCTTTGAGTGCGCGCTCTGCGAGATTGCCGTGACCAAGTTCGCGGCGTGAAGTGAAGCTCATTCTGCCGGCTTCGCCAACGCTGAAGGGCGGGAAATTGTAGTGCAAATAGAAGCTTTTCTTATATTCTTCTTCGAGTGTATCAATGATCTGTTCATCGCTGCCACCACCGAGAGTGACCGTTCCCAAAGACTGGGTCTCACCACGTGTGAAGAGGGCTGAGCCATGCACGCGGGGGAGGATGTCGATCTCACAGGTGATGTCGCGAATGTCATCCAAACCACGTCCATCCACACGGAACTGCTCGTTGATGATAGAGGCGCGGACGCAGCGGCGAATCAGCTCATGAAACGCTTCTTTGTAGTGCTTTTCATTTTCAGCAAAGAGCTCTTCGCCATCTTCAGCAAGGTGTGCCTCAAGCATCTCCTCTTCTACCGCGTCAAAGGCATCCTGACGTTCTTGTTTGCCAAGGATCACTGATGCTTCAGCGATGCGGCTGCCATATGTGGCATCCATCTTGCTGATGATTTCTTCCGGAACTCCCAGAAGTACTACTTCCACCTTTTCTTTGCCGCATTCTGCGATGATTTCTTCTTGCATAGCGCAGAGGGTTTTGATGGCATCATGGCCGATGTAGACTCCATCGATCATCTGATCTTCCGAGAGCTCTAAAGCAGCGGATTCGATCATCACCACCGATTTTGCGGATGCTGCAACGGTGAGATTGAGGCTGGATTCTTCTTTGAGCTTGCTGATGAGGGGATTGACCACAAACTCACCATCGATATAGCCGACTGTGAGGCTAGCGATGGGGCCATTAAAGGGGATATCTGAGATTGAGAGCGCCAAAGAAGCGCCCAAAACACCGAGATTGGTGGGGTCGGTCTCGCCATCATATGCCAAGACGCTGACTACGACGTGCACCTGATTGCGAAATCCATCCGGGAAAAGGGGACGGATCGAGCGGTCGATCACGCGGGCCTGCAAGGTCGCGTCTGTGGAAGGTTTGGCTTCGCGTTTGAAAAATCCTCCGGGGATCTTGCCGGCGGCATACATCTTTTCGATGTAATCCACAGTGAGGGGGAAGAAGTCTTGGTTTTCGGCAGCATCTTTGCTCATGGTGGCTGTCACCAATACTGCTGTGTCGCCATATTGAAGGAAGACCGAGCCATTGGCTTGCTTTGCCATCTTGCCGGTCTCGGCGATGAGTTTGCGCCCGTGGAAGTCGAGTTCTCTGCGGGTAATCTTAAAGTCGTGCATATATTCTCCTTTGTGTGACCGGGGAGAACAAGCAATAGGCAGATGAGTGGCGCTCACCCATGTGCTTATTGCTAATTACTCCCAGGTATGATTGTTCCGTAAAATAAAGCGAAAAGTGGATCCCTTGAGCGCAAGGCATCCACTTTCCATGATTTCTAATATCTTGGCTGAGTAATTACTTTCTGATGCCAAGCGCTTTGATCGTTTCGCGATAGCGGTTGATGTCTTTCCGCTTCATATAATCAAGTAAGCGCCTGCGCTGCCCGATCATTTTCAACAGTCCCCGGCGGGTTGAGAAATCCTTGGGATGCTCTTTGAGATGCGCAGTGATGTCTTTGATGCGTTTGGTCAGCATCGCGACCTGCACTTCAGGGGAACCGGTGTCAGATTCATGGAGTCTGAACTCTGCCATGATAGCCGTTTTGGCCTCAGGTTTTAAAGGCATTTATCCTCCCGGATAATTTAGGTTTTGTGGGCACTAGCCCGTTGAGTGACACATATATGTCGCATTAAGAATACAAGATTTATAAGCCGTACAATTCTGTCCAGCATTATTTGTCATGCCGGATCATATCGACATGGGAAACCCTAATAAATCGTTTTGGATGGACCCAAAATGGTGGAGGTGGCGGGGATCGAACCCGCGTCCAAAGAACAGCACCACAGCGAATCTACATGCTTAGTTGTCTTTAAATCTCGAGCTCTGCGGCAAAGACAATCAGACCCGCAAAACTCCAGCCGAGAGTCTTATCAGATGTATATCGGCAATCTACACCTGAGCAGCCATACTGTTTCGACGCCCGTTCTCATCCCGATGGCACGGATGAGGCGGACGTTAGCGCGCTTACGCGGCTAAGAGTAAGTTATCGTTTGCAGTTAATTTGCAGTTGCTACTTGTTAACGGAGTAGATAGCATCTCCGGCATGCATCTCTGCCACACTGATTCCCTGTCGAAACCATTTCACCCCCTATATACTTGAAAAGAACGAATAGTCATAATAATCCACTCAGCTTATCTGTCAAGCTTTAGTTGAGAAAAAAAACGGCAGATCTTCTGTATGACAACAATCTATAGATCTCATCATGAGCGATAGGTTTCGCATTGATTCCTCAAAACCCGGGTCTCAGTCCCCAGTTTCTATGCTCATTTTCAGCGTCAAAGCAAATCGCGTAAGTCCTTGCTCTCTCACCGCTTGCAGACCCGACCGGTGAGCGACCGGTGAGGAAGGGGTGAGGAGCCCCTATTTTGCAAGCACTTAGAGCTGACGAAAACCGAGCAAGAGGCCATCAAGATGAGAAATATTCATGAGCACTAAGAGATATTTTCATGATGTGATGTGAGGCGCCAAATGCTTGGCTGTCGCCGGATCGGGCAAGAACTCTGTGAGGCAGGACTGAAACTTGGCTTAACTGCTTATAATGGCTGAGATTAGATTTTTGTCATCGAGCTGAATAAGCATGATGTTGATCGCGGAGGTCATGGGCACAGCCAGGATCATTCCCACGATTCCCCAGACCCAGCCCCAGAAGATCAAGGACACCAGGACCATGATGGGGCTCAGATTGAGGCGTTGTCCCTGCACTTTGGGTTCGATCACATTTCCAAAAAGCATCTGAGTGGAGATGATCAAAATGCCAAAGGCGATGGTTCTCAGATCCAGTCCGCTTTGCAGAAAGCTAATCAGGATGGGCACGGCACTAGCCACCACGCTGCCGATATTCGGGATGAAATTCATTACGAAGAGCAGGATCCCGCAGACGAGCACAAAATCCACTCCAAAGATCAGCATTAAAGCCATTCCCACGCAGGCTGTGCAGAGGCTGATGACGGTCTTGGTCAGGAGATATTTCTGGATTTGGTTTTGGATGTTGCACATGGTGCGGGTGGTTCGCTCTTGATAGTCTTCACTGAGCACCTTGCTCAGGCGCGAGCTCATTTTGCCATCTTGCGCCACGATGAAGAGCAAGAAGATGATGATCAGAGTAAAATTCCAACTGATTCCGACCGTTGTCGTCATGACGTTTGAGATGGTGCGCGAGATCGAAAAGCTTCCCGGTGCAAAGATTTGGCTGAAATCCAAGAGAGGGTTGGAGCCAATGGCGAGGTCAAAGCGCGAAGTGAGATCATCAAACGAGCTCAACCAATCTTGCATGCGCAGATTCAGGCTGTTTTGATAGCGGGGAAAGCCGGTGATCAGGGAGTTTGTGGCAGCAGTGAGCAGCATGGTCGTGGCGATCATCATGAGCAAGATGATCACGATCATGATCGCCATCACAAGGCTGAGATGCACCTTCTTTTTGCGCAAAAACCTGATTAAGGGGGCAAAGACAAAGCTGAGGAAGATCGCAAAAACCAAGGGGATGAAAATGGACTTTAGCGTGCGAAAGATCACTACCACCACCGGGATTGCGATGATGGTGAGCAGAATGCGTATCCAGCGTAATTCGTTTTGATTTTCTGCCATTTATCCTTCCTCAATCATCCTATTTATGAGTTATCGACTTCCATTGTTCAAACTCGTTCAATTCTTTCGTGGAGTGGGGAAAAGTGTCAAGTCAAATCTTGCTGCCGTCGATGCATTCTGTCCGGATCAGCGATTTGTGCATGGGAGCAAAAGGCCTTAAGCCGCATAAGAAAGATCTTGACGATTCTCAGATGCTCATCTGGCATGTATCTAAGGAGTCATTATGAAAGATCTATCCCCCTGCGGCATTGATTGTAGCGTTTGTGAGGCATATATTGCCACATTCGAGAATGACTTGGAAGTGCTATCAAGACATCAGAAAAGTTTCGAGGAAAACTTTGGCAAGAAAGTATCGTTGGAAGAGCTGAAGTGTGAGGGATGCATGAGCCAAGGCAAAAAGATCTCATTTTGCGATCTTTGTGAGATTCGTCTTTGCGCCATCGATCGGGATCTGCCAAACTGCGCCCACTGTCCGGATTTCCCCTGTGACAAGGGCAAGATGATCTGGAAACCAGGGTCAAAATCCCTGCAGTCACTGCTTGACCTGCAGCGAGAACTGTCTTAAACGATCAGCTAAAAGCGGAATTCCACTCCAAAAGACATGGATGAGATCACTTCATCAGGAGCTTGGATCTTGCCATCGCGGTTTGTGTCTGTATAGATTTCGCTGTATCTACCGATGAGATCGGCATTTGCAGATAGGGCATAGATCAATCTTCCCGAAAGGGCAGCGTTGCTGTTGCGAGGATTGAGGAAATCTATGTAGCGGGCATGGGTCTGAGAATATGTGATTCCCGCTTCCTTGAGGCGCAGAACATCGGGGGGATTGGCGGACACGCTTGCCCAGAGGGATTTGCCGGTGTTCATGCGAGATCCATACATGTCCTGATATGCCATTTTGACATTGCCAAATTGCATGATATCAGCACTTAGATAGGCAAACCAACCCATCGAGGCGCGGCTGGTTATGAGGAATTGCTCTTTAGTTTCCAGGCTGTATACGTTTCTGCCGCCAACTTGCTCTATCCGCACTTCAGAGCGCTGTTCATCATAGAGTCTGTCGAAATATCCGGGCAGAAATTGGTCTGAAAAATTGCGAAATTCGAACTTGGCATGGAAGATGGAAAACTTGCTGGAGAAGCCGGGGAAGATGATGCCACTGCCATACTTATCGATCTTAGCATATTCGCCATAATGGTCTAGATGGAATATGGGGTTTGACACCAAGGGGATGCTGTAGTCCACGCTAAAGACTCTGATCTCCCGCCAATGCTTGTATTTGGTGACGCTATCGGGGTATACATCCAGATCAAACTCTGTATTGGGATAGATCTCATGGATATCCGGCAGGTTTTCAGCTACCCAAGGATTCATGGAAGGATGGTCGATGATGCCATTGCCATTGATATCAAAATCTATCTGGTCAGGGATGCCGTCTCCATCAGTGTCCAGCCAATAGTTTGAATCATTTGGGAAAGCGTCGTAAACATCCGGCACTGCGTCTTTGTCTCTATCAGGATATTTGCCGTGTTGATTTCTGTCAACACCGACGTTTATCCCTATCTTAAGATTTTCCAAATAGGGCAGCTGAGTGTAATGCAAAGGATTTCCATGCAGGCGGCCGGCAATGATCTCGTTTTTGTGGATATTGTGGGTAAAGGCTTCAACGCCAATCCCTGAGAAGAAAGTGTTTACGCCCACATATGCCCCGACCTGTTTCTCCGCGGGGTAGCGTAGGACATTGGAATAGTGGTCAAAGATGAGTCCGTGTCCCAATACATAGGAAGAAAAGCATCCGGCTTTGGCATAGAAAGGATCTTCACGAGTGCCATAGCGGATGAAGAAGATCTTGTCTACATAGTCTTGCCAGTCTTCCCAGTTTTCTTTGATCAGATCGCCATTGGCGTCGAAGAGAAAATCAATATCCAAGCCAAAGCCAAACTTCCCAAAGCCTAATTCAGGGCGTAGGCGGACTTGGGAGTAGGTCTCGCCATCCATGGATATAGCGCCTACCACTCCACTCATGCCAAAGCCATCGGAATATCCGGCGCCATCGTCCATTCCGGGATCTCCGGGGATGGTGTGTTGAAGCCCTTGAGCAAAGGCCATCAGGGGTATCAGGGCGAGCAAAAAGAATAAGCTAAGTTTCATTGTTTCCTCCCTAAGAAAGGGTAAATCACCGTGGCTTGAGCTGCGCTTGCTGTCAAGAAAAATGTGCGGAGCCACAAAAGCCTTATAGCATGGAAATTTTTGGTGATCTTGTGATTGGGTAATGGCATGATTGATGATCTCAGGCAGAGTCACATTCTTCTCTGAGATGGGATTTGGATTTCTGGGGGAATCAGCTATATTGTCTACAAAAATCAAGGAGATACCATGAAAAAGCTTCTAATCATTTCCCTTTTAGTCGTGCTTTCACTGGGCTTTGCCCATGCTCAGTCGATCTACGGCCTTCGTGCCGGCTTGAATATCTCAGAATATGGCGGAGATGCAGACATGGATAGCAAGATCGGCTTCAATGCCGGGATGTTTATGCACTACAAGCTTCATCCCATGCTGCTTCTTCAGCCGGAGTTGAACTACACACAACGCGGCGCTCAAAACGACTTTACGATCGCCGGGGTCAAGACCGAGGTCAAACAAACCCTGCACTATGCCGAACTGCCTATCTATCTCAAGCTGGATCTTGGTGAAAGAGACTTGAAGTTCCAGCCCTATCTTGGTCCGGAAATGCGCTATCTGATCAGTGCAAAACAGAAGATCAAGGTTGGCAGCAATGAAGATACTGCCGATATCGACAATGTCAAAGATCTGGACTTTGGTTTGGGCATCGGCATTGATATGATGTTCAATCACATGCTGATCTTCGGGGCTCGCTATAGCTTGGGACTCAGCAATATAGATGATAACGGCGGAGATGTGACTAACAACGCCATCATGATAAACTTGGGAGTGCTATACTAAAGATATAGAAATCCCCCAAAAGAAAACGGTCTCAAACGAGACCGTTTTCTTAAATGGGGAAAAGACCTTTATCATGCCGGATCTGAGCTGCCATGTCTGTTCATTATTCTTTCGCGGAAGCCGGCATTGCAACCGCTTCGGGAGGGGGGCTATGTCTGAGTCCCTTTACAATGATGAAAACCATGCTGGTGCTCATGATGGTCGTCAAAAGATCTGCCAGAGGCATGGCGAAGACCAAGCCTTCAAATTCAAAGAGCTTGTTCAGGATCAAGATGGCAGGGATATACATGATTCCTTGGCGAGAAAGAGATACTATCAGTGCGGGCAGGGCCTTGCCCATGGCTTGCAGACTGGTCATCATGATCATTCCCACAGCGGCAATCGGGATGGCAAACACATATGCTTCCAAGATCAAAGTGCCAATCTCCACCAAAGCGGGATCCTTGATGAAGATCTTGATCAAGTCTTCGGGGAATAGGGCAAAAAGAAGGGTGAGAGCAGCGCTGATGATCAAGGATATGAGTACAGACGTGCGCACGGTTTCTTTCATGCGGGGATAGTTTCCCGCTCCATATGTATAGCCGACCAAGGCTTGGATCCCGATGGAGATCCCGATGAAGATGAAGATCGGGATGGTGAAGACCCTGGACGCGACGCCCAAGGCTGCGACATGGATGTCTGAGTATACGGAGGCAAGGCGGAAACTGATGGTGTTTCCGATGCTGAGCATCACTTGGGAGAGGGAGGCCGGCACTCCGATCATCAGGATCTCCTTGTAGCAGCTCCAATGCGGCTTAAAATGGGCAAAGGACAAGGTGACAAGGCTCTTTTTGCGTAGGTAGAAAATGAGGTAGTAGAGCATGCCGCAGCCATTGCCCAAGACGGTGGCAACTGCCGCACCGGTCACGCCCATCCCAAAGCCGAAGATGAAGAGAGGATCCAAGAGGATGTTCATCCCAGTGCCGATAAAGAGCCCTATCATGGCCTCTTTGGCGGCGCCTTCTGCTCTCAAAAGCTGCACAAGAGTGAATTTTAGCAAGACCACCGGGCTGCCGATCAGGATGTATAGCATATACTTCTCAGCGTGAATCAAGGTGAGTCCGCTGGCGCCTACCATACGCATGAAATAGGGGATGAAAATGATCCCGAGTATGCCCAAAACGACAGAGAGCGCTGCCGCGGTGATCACGGAAGTGGCAAGAGTTTCCTTGGCACCTTCCATGTCTTTCTTTCCCAATAGACGGGAGAGATAGCTGCCTCCGCCGATGCCAAAGACACCAGCCATCGCCATCTGCAAAAGAAAGAGTGGCATTGAGACGGATACTGCTGCCACTTGATATGGATCATTGAGCTTGCCGATAAAAAAGGTATCTGTAAGATTGTATAATATGTTGACCAGCATACTCAGTACGCTGGGGATTGCCAAGTTCATGATGGCTCTGGGAACGGGCATGCTCTCCAGAACGTAAATCTTGTTTTCTTTCATCAGTTCTTTCTTTTGGTAAAGTCCATTCCAAATTTCATGCCAAACCAGGGGTAGACAGTTCCCGGATGATTAGTGATCAAGGGTGTCTCTGCTCCGATCTCAAAGACGGAATAGAAGCCTTTGTAGTATCGCATGTAGTTCAATCTCACGCCCGCATGAGCATATTCTGTGATCTTGTCTTCGAAGATGTCACTGCTCTCTTTGAGCTGCCCCACATTTCCCCTAAGGGCCATGGTGAGGAATTTCCCTTCTGAGATGATCCGCGTTAGCAAGCCCTGCAGCTCAGCGCTGAGGATGCTATAGCTTTGTCCGGGGTGATAATATCCGTCCACCGGCTCCCAGAAATCGTTGTTTGCTCTTGCCGCAGATACTCCGGCGACGATGGCTGTGCTGCGTTTGGCTTCATTGAGCATCTGCTTTTTGATCAAGATCTTGCCACTGGCGGCGCTGTCTTGAAAACCAAAGCGAAGCTTGGCATCGACATCATCTTGCACGCCATATTCAAATTCAAGAAACTGCATGGGAATTATAGTGTTAGTATTCCTGAAATCGGACTCATCTGTGGCAATCAACTCCGGGACGTTGATGCCCATTGTGTAGACGATGGAGCTGCCAAAGACACCTTTGCCCTTGCACTGCGCACTATCGAGAACAGATGCATCCACTCCGGCACAAGCTGAGAGCATTAGGGAAACTGCCAAAGCCAAGATTAGCAGAAGCTGCAGCTGATATTCTTTCATATGTCTTCCTCATTCATAGCTGGGACAATCATCAGGCAAGAGGTCTAAGAGCCTGCCACATAGATTGATCCTGAGGACATCGACAAAAAGAAAACACACATAGATGTCAAGCAAATAATCCTGACGCTCACAAATGACTTAGCGGTATGAGGTTTTTTTTACTTGACGCCAAAAGGGATCGGCTTTATATAATGTCCTAAGCTGTCCCAATACAAATCAAGGAGAGTCCAAATGAAAACCATGATCATCATCGCGATCATCTTGTTAATGCTGCTTTCGGCGTGTGCACCAGGCAGCAACAGATACAATGATCCTGCTCGCAAAGCGGGGTTTTTCACCGGCATCTGGCATGGCTGGATCGCTCCGATTTCATTGATAGTACACTTCTTCAATCCCAATATCCGTATCTATGAGCCCAACAACTCCGGCTGGACCTATGATTTTGGCTTCTATATCGCCATAATCGGGGGCTTTGGCGGTCTTGCCCTCAGTCGCAAGAAGAAACGAAAGAAAGATTGAGTCTTAAGATCCAAAAAATTGGCTGCACATTGCGAGTAACCAAGGATTCCGAACGTGCAGCCCAATGGGGTCTTCATCTCTTTTTCATGGGAAGAGATAAAGCCCAAAGCAGATCTACATGCATGAGGCTTCTTATAGAAGCTCGATATTCTCTGCTCTGATGTCTTTCATGGCATTGCGAGTATCCAAGATCGGCATGCCGCTGTCCGCAATCATCTGATAATCCACGTTTGTATGATCAGTAATCACGATGATCAGGTCATACTTTTTGAGATTTCCCAAGGCGACGGTCTGGTAGTTCTTTCCGTTTTTCTCATGGTGAAACTCAGCTACATAGGGATCGTGAATCTCAAAATCCGCCTGGTAGTTTTCGAGCTGTGTGATCACGCCTTCAATGGGAGATTCTCGCATGTCCTGGATATCCTTTTTGTAGGCAGCTCCCAAAAGCAGGATCTTGGCTCTCGAGATCGCGACACCGGCTTTGTTCAAAATGCGGATGGCTCTTTGCACCACATATTCCGGCATGGCGATATTGATCTCTCCGGCAAGCTCGATGAGGCGGGTGTGAAAGTCATATTCCCTTGCCTTCCAAGTGAGATAAAAAGGATCGATCGGGATGCAGTGACCGCCCACGCCGGGTCCGGGGTAAAAAGCCATGAAGCCATAGGGCTTTGTCTTAGCAGCTTCCACGACTTCCCAGATGCTGATGCCCATACGGTCGCAGAGCACGGTCATCTCGTTTGCCAAGGCGATATTGATATTGCGGAAAGTATTCTCATAGATCTTTTCCATCTCGGCGATCTCAGGAGAGCTCACCAGGTGCACTTCGGCATCGAGGATGCTCTCATAAAAGAGGCGGGCTACTTCATTGCAAGCCGGGGTCATTCCGCCCACAACTTTGGGTGTGTTGTGCGTCTTATAGGTTTGATTTCCCGGATCCACTCGCTCTGGAGAGAAGCCTACGAAGACCGTCTTGCCGATCTCAAGGCCGACCTTTTCCAATTCCGGCACGATTATCTCTCTGGTGGTGCCGGGATAGGTCGTGCTTTCCAGGACCACGAGAGTGCCTTCCTGAAGGTGGGGCGCCATGGATTTGGTGCTTGCCAAAATATATGAAGTATCCGGTTGATGGTAGAGATCAAGTGGTGTGGGAACCGCGATGAGAACCACATTTACTTCGCTCATCCTGCTATAATCAGATGTTGCAGAAAGCTTGCCGGCGGTCACGACGGCTTTGAGATCCTCGTCTGCCACATCACCAATATAGTTTTCACCGCTGTTCACATGCTCAATGGCATATTGGCTCACTTCAAAGCCCACGACTTCGAAGCCTTTTTTTGCTACTGTGACTGCCATGGGAAGCCCCACATAGCCCAATCCCACTACTCCGATCTTCACGTTTTTTCCCTTGATTGATTGGCTTAAAGACATATTACCTCCAGTCTTAATTTTGTCGCTTTTGATTTCACATACGGGTCCTACAGAAATCTGCGACAGAATTTGTGATATGTCATATATGTAAAGATTTTTTGCTGGAATTTCCTTAGGGCGCGGCGGCAATCTTATCTTTGATTGATCCGAGAAACTCATTCAGAGGACATGCCTAAGTTTCTTATCATGAGCATCATCCGTCATTTTGCGCACTTGCCGGCCGGATCGCCTGCCTGTTGATTTTTCTGGACATAAGATTGCTCTTTTAGAAAATGGCTTCAGAGAAATAATCTAAACATTATATGGAGACATGATGAATCAAGAGATTTGCAAACCGCGCCGTACAGCCCTCTTTGAGGCAATGCAGACCAATGATGCAGTGATCCTCTTCGCCGCTCGGCAGGGAAAGCTGGAAAAGTTTAAGCAAGACAACAACTTCCTATATCTGACCGGCTTGAATGTTCCGCACGCCATCTATCTGTCCTTCAAGGGACAAAATGGAAATACTGAGTTTTTGTTCATTGAACGCAGCAGCCCAGAACGCGAGGTTTGGGAAGGCAAAAAGATGAGTCAAGAAGAAGCTATCGAGATCAGCGGGATATCCCAAGTCCTGTTTCTTGAAGATTTTGACCCAGTTCTTTCCCAATATTGCCCCATGATATCTCGCATCCATTCAAACGTAGGCGCCCAGTCTTTGGACATGCCGCTTTCATATCCGCTGTTCCGCCTGATCCCTGTGCGAGAACGTTTCCCCCAGATCGCCATCCACTGCATCACTGCCCTCATCACTCCGCTACGCAAGGTAAAAAGTGATTGGGAGATCGCTCAGATGCAGCGCGCCATAGACGTCACCGGCAAAGGCATCATGGATATCTGGGAAAGCTCCCGCCCCGGCATGATGGAGTATGAGCTGGAAGCCATGCTTTTCTACCGGATCCAACGTAGCGGCCTCAAACACTGGGGTTTCGCTCCGATCATCGCCGCCGGAGCAAACGCCGCCACCTTACATTATGAAAAGAACGAATGTCAGATCGAGGCCGGTCAACTGGTGCTCATGGATGTCGGTGCTTCAAATCTAAACTATTCTGCGGATATCTCCCGCTGTTTCCCCATCAGTGGAAGCTTCAGCGAGAGGCAAAAAGCGGTCTATTCCGCTGTGCTCCGCGTCAATAAAGAGATCATCAGCATGATAGCCCCCGGGGTGAAGCTCATGGATCTCCACCAGATGAGCCGTGATCTAGTCGGCGAAGAACTCATTGCCTTGGGGCTCATCGAAGATAAAAAAGACGTCAGCAAATACTATATGCATGGCCTTGGTCATTTCTTGGGCATGGACACTCATGATCTCGGCGGCAGAGATGCCATATTGGAAGTCGGCAATGTGATCACGGTCGAGCCCGGCATCTACATCCCCGAGGAAAGTCTCGGAGTCCGCATTGAGGACGATGTCGTGGTCACCCCCGAAGGATATTGTGTTCTCTCCCAAAACATTCCCAAAGAAATCGAAGAGATCGAAGAAATCATAAAGGCATCACGATGAAAGCACTCTATCCGGGCACATTCGACCCGATCACTTTAGGGCACCTGAACATCCTGGAAAAAGCAGCTAATACCTTTGATGAAGTGATCCTCGGCATTGCCTTTTATACAAACAAACTAAACTACTTCAGCTTGGATGAACGCTTTGCCCTCTGCCAAGAAGCATGCTCACACCTTCCGAATGTGACGGTCAAGAGCTTCTCCGGCATGGTGGTGGATTTTGCCAAAAAGGAAGATTGCCCGATCATGATCCGCGGACTGCGCGCCGTGTCGGATTTTGAATATGAACTCTCTCTGGCGCTCACAAATAAAAAACTCAATCAGGATATCGAGACCATCTTTCTGGTGCCCAGCCTCAGATACATGTATCTCTCCTCCTCGATGATTCGCCAATTGGCAGAGCTGGGCGGAGATCTCCATGATTTTGTCCCACCAGGCGTTGCCAAAGCGCTCCGCGAAAAAGTCAGCAAGGAAGACTAAATGGCAAAGAAAAAGGAAAGCGAAGAACTCAAAGGAATCTCGGATCGCAAGCTCCCTGCGGATCTAAATGCCGAAGCAGCTGTGCTTTCTGCTATGTTGATCGATTCTGATGCCGTCAGTCGTGGCATCGAAAAGGTCAAAGAAATCTTCTTCTCCCGTGCGGCTCACAAAATGATCTTCCGCAGCATCTGCGAATTGTTCAATGATGGCATCGAAGTCGACACTCTCACCCTCATCAACCGCCTTGAGCGCAACAATCACCTGGAAAAGGTGGGAGGCATCCCATACCTGAACGAGATCGCGGACTTCGTCGTCTCTAGCGCAAACTTCGAATACCACGTCAATATCATCACCGAGCAAGCACTGCTTAGGCAATTGATCGTAGCCTCCAATGGCATCATAGAATCCTGCTATAGCTCCACTTCGGATGTCAAGACCATCGTCGACAAAGCCGAACAGTCCATCTTCGAGATCGCTGAGATCCCCCAACACCAAGGCTTTATCAAGATCGATCAGATCTCAGCGGAAGTGCTGCACAATATCGACCAAATCGCCAGCACCAAGAGTCCCGTCACCGGAGTCGGCAGCGGATTTGGGGATCTGGATCGCCTAACCGGTGGATTCCGCCCCGGTCAGTTTATCATCATAGCCGCTCGTCCGGCGATGGGAAAGACCTCGCTTGCCCTCAATATCGCCACTCATGCCGCAGTAAACCTCAAAAAGAAAGTCGCCGTATTCACCATGGAGATGGCTGCCGATGAAGTGATCATGAGAATGTTTTCCTCAGCCTCCGAAGTGAATATGGACAGCATGCTCAAAGGCTATGGCATGAACGAAGAAAAGCTGATCCGCATAATGCAAGCCTCAGAAGTGCTCAGCTCAAAGCAGATCTATATCGACGAATCCGGGACAAACACCCCGCTGGATATTCGCGCCAAGACCAGACGCCTTGCTGCAGAAGTCGGAGGCTTGGATCTCATCCTGATCGACTATCTTCAGCTCATGGGGCTCACCAAAGATCGGGACAATCGTCAGCAAGAGATCTCAGAGATTTCTCGCTCCATGAAGGTCCTCGCAAAAGACATGAAGATCCCTGTCATTGCCCTCTCTCAGCTCAATCGTGGCTTGGAAAACCGCGAAGATAGACGCCCCCGCTTGGCAGATCTCAGGGAATCCGGCGCCATCGAGCAGGACGCTGACTTGGTGATGTTTATCTATCGTGATGAATATTACAATCCCGAAAACACCGAGAAACCGGGTGTCGCTGAGATTATCGTGGGCAAAAACCGCCATGGATCCACCGGCTCCGTGGATCTCGGATTTGACAAAGAATACACCCTCTTCCGCTCCTTAGATCGAGGTGAAGAAGGCCCATGATCTCGGATATCCTGGCAGGCATCGGGGAATATAGCATCTTTGTCCGCAAGAGCTTTGTCGGCATTGTCGCGCTCCCCAAAAGAAGACTGGAATTTCTCATCCAATTCAAACGCATCGGCTATGATTCCCTATTCCTCATCTTCCTCACCGCCGCGTTTACGGGATTGGTCACCGCCCTCCAAGCCGTCTATCAATCCAAGGGCTATATCCCCCTGAATCTACTCAGCGTGCTCATCGGCAAATCCACAATGATCGAGCTGGCTCCTGTGCTCACGGGCTTGGTGCTCACCGGCAAGATTGGCGCTTCCATGGCAGCAGAGATCGGCACAATGAAGGTCTCCGAGCAGATTGACGCCCTGCACAGCATGAATATCAATGTGCACGAGTTTCTCTATATGCCGCGCATCCTGGCAGGTATCGTCGCTTTTCCGCTCATCACCATCTTCGCAAATGCCATCAGCATCCTCTGCGCGTGGTACTTTTCCTATCTCCGCTATGGCCTGCACTACCACACCTTCTTCTCAAATATGAGAGCCTATTTTGAGCCCTTTGACCTCTGGAGCGGCTTGCTAAAATCCATCGTCTTTGGCTTTATTATCACCTCCATAGCTTGCTATTTTGGCGATCGCAGCTACGGCGGGGCAGAGGGCGTCGGCAGAAGCACCACCCAGACGGTCGTCTATAGCTCCGTGGCAATCCTGATCATGGATTTCATCGTCGCGTGGATGCTCTTTGGTGCAATGTAGATGCAAAAGACCCTCCTGATTGTCCTACTCATCTTGACCGCTTGCATGCCTCGCGACCAAAAAAAGCAAGTTGCCGTGTCTTCAAACTCTTTTCAGTTCCTAAAGATCTATGCTCTCACTGATTTCTATAGATCCGGCCTGCAAGATGCCATTATTCCGGATTTTGAGAAGGATTACGATTGCCGAGTCGGGCTGCAACTATACAATGATCCCGAAGCTCTGATTCGTGCCCTCAGATCCCCAAATGCTGATGCGGATATCATCTTTGGGATCCCTTCCTCCTTCGCCGCGTCTGACTCATTGGAAGGATATTTCCTGCCATATTCATCTTCCACAAATGAAGATCTCGCGCAAGATTGCGCCCCCGATCCCGATGATCACACCATGCCTTATGGCTTCTCACATCTCAGCGTCATATACAACAGCTCCCTCATCGACAATCCTCCCGCCTCTTTTGGCGAATTGCAGGATGCTCGCTTCATGGATTCCATGGCGATCCTTGATCCCTTCGTGACGGGAAGCTCCCGCGCCGGAATCCATTGGATTGTCTCAATCTTCGGCACCAGTGGCTACACCCAGATGCTCAGAGCGCTTAGGAAAAATGTCTCCACTCAGCATGACCACCCACAAGATGCCCTCAGCGCGCTTCAGGAAGGAAAGAGCAAACTCATGATAGGACTATCCACGTGGCCGGCATGGCAAAAAGAAATCCATCCCCAAGAGCCCGGATTGGATTTTGTCCTCTTTAGCGAAGGCAGCTTCCTCTACACGGAATCCCTCGGTATTCATCAGCAAAGCAAGGACCCCGCCCTGGCAGGAGCTTTTGTGGATTATGCGCTCAGCCCCTCCGCACAAATAATGATCATCTACAAGCTGGGACTATTCCCGGCAAATCGCAAGACCATGCTACCTCCGGCATTTAGTGATGTCCCCTTTTCGGCAAGAACCACAAACGATCGTCTTAAAAAGGACTTGGTCTTTAGCGATACCCGGCGCTGGCTGGCAAATTGGCAGCGCCATCTTCAGCCCTGATCATCTCTCTTACAGCAATTCTTCCCCATAAACCGGGCAGATGCTAGCCCAATCCTATCTCACCCTTACTTATATAGTCCGGATATTATTCGGCAGAATTATCTCCCCATATCTGCATCTCTAAGTCTCTGTTTTGCAGGCACTCTCATGCCTCCCTCACCGGTCGCTCACCGGTCGAGTAAGCAAGCGGTGAGAAAATAAGGACTTAGTCGATTTATGGCTGCGCCGAAAATTAAACTGTGAATTGAGGATGGAGGATGGAGAATTGAGGATGGACAACTAAGGAGCCGCTTCGCCCCTTCAGCTCTGACGACCAGTCCTACACTCGTCACATAGGGCTTGACCACCAGCCTATATTAGTTATTCCGGAACATGGAGCGTAGCGGAGTGTATCCGTCTTAAAGACCACCCCTAATTGTCACCTAGGGCTTGACCACCAGCCTATATTAGTCATTCCGGAACATGGAGCGTAGCGGAGTGTATCCGTCTTAAAGACCACCCCTAATTGTCACCTAGGGCTTGACCACCAGCCAATATTAGTCATTCCGGAACATGGAGCGTAGCGGAGTGTATCCGGAATCTATAATGTGTCCACAGGTTGGCACAAATCAACACAGACTAGGTTTAGAAGCTTTAGAACGCTGAGATTCATTTCCCTGCCTCCATCACGGTTAGGCGGCATAAGCCACTCCGAAGTAGTAGGCTTTGTAAGCGCGCAAAGCCCTAGCTATCATCAACCGGTCTTCCCGGCCTCGTCCGATACTCCAAAAACGACGCAGATCGCGGGATTCATCCGAACAAGACTGCCTCAATACTAGGCTAGAACGCCGCGACCGGGGCTGTTTCATCGTGCTCTGCTGATTTTTTTCGCATTTTATATCGATATAGTTCACACGTCTTTAAAGCAAGATCATGTCTCAGGTTCCAAAAAAGAAGAAAGAAATCTATTGACAAAAAAACAGCCCCGTAGAAGATGGCTAAACCTTGCCGGACAGAACAATGCGAAACGGCAAGCTGATCTTTGAAAGTTTATAGAGTGGGAATGTGATAAAGAAGCTCTTGTCAGTTCAAGTCATTTAGTAAATGATGGAGAGTTTGATCCTGGCTCAGGACGAACGCTGGCGGCGTGGATTAGGCATGCAAGTCGAACGGTAGTATTCCTTCGGGGATATGAGAGT